>Ga0115555_1000483_pt1 | contig 27020 bp, 13 predicted proteins | sample COGITO_mtgs_1104_2_FD_87285 | JGI IMG/M metagenome (GOLD analysis project Ga0115555, IMG submission 87285) | Pelagic marine microbial communities from North Sea - COGITO_mtgs_110407 | ecosystem: Environmental > Aquatic > Marine > Epipelagic | place: Germany:Helgoland, sampling site Kabeltonne... | reverse complement strand
ATTAACCAAGCTACTGTTGACATTTGTGATGCTGCGGATTGCAGTCCGGGGGGAAATAGAACTGTTGGCGGCATTGACAATGCTGTCGTCCGCATTGACATTTCCGCTGCTGCTCGTTGGGCTCTGGGTTGACTTTAGGGCCCTGCTTGCTGCGAAGAGGCTGGTGCAATATGCGACCCGCATGCTTAAAGCCTCCTCAAATATCGGACTGAGCGGGAACTCCATCTCGTTCCCGTTGCGATCGATATAGTGGATGCACGCTGTTGTGTTGAAAGGGTACTGCTGTCCTCCGTCCTCTCTCGTAAATTGTGTCCCTCCTGTCAAAAGAAATTTGCTGCCGTCGGCAAAAACCTCAATCCGCACATTGATTGACTCGATTTGAGTCGGATCGACCCGCTCCCCCTTCTTAATGACAACGAGGTACTTGGCCAGGTCACTCTCAAACTCTCTAGAAACTGATTTGGCGGCTTCGTCGTAGTAGGCCTTGAGTGCCTCGTTAAATTTGAAGGGTGAGACGGCTTTCTTCATCGCAGTTATCGTCGAGTTGTGTGTGCTAACGGTGCTAAGATCCGCAGCACTGATATTAAGGACAGGCGGGAGAATAATTCCGCTGTTTGTTGCCGATTCACCGAACATGGGACGAGTTGGAGGAGGAGGAGACTGCGACCTTATGGGGGTGGTGGAGACGGGTGTAATGGCCGGCGTTGGAATGGGCGATATTTCGATGGGGTTGTTTGTTATCAGGCTACCAGAGACGCTCTCACTTTCTCCCTCGTCAAGCGTGCTGTGCGAAAGAGGGGCCTGGCGCATGAGTGCAGAAAAGGCCCACCGAAGGGTCGCCTTTCTGACGTGAGATGAAATCACCCAAGAAAGGATTGATATTGTGTTGCTGTAATTGCTCCTGTTATTGTTGTTGTTGTTGTTGTTGTTGTTGTTGTTGTTGTTGTTGTTGTTGTTGTTGTTGTTGTTGTTGTTGCTCGAGATGTTTTTTTTGCTCTCGCTTTCATCACAAATTTGGGGAGAATGATGTTGGTGGTGGTGATTGTGCACAGTCACACCTGATCTATCTTCCAAATCGGCCAGACGATCCAAATCTTTCGCGTGGTTATTCTGCTCCATCACCAACGTCCTCAAAAGCCGCATGGTATTCTGCGCGCGGAAACTGACGTTCACAGCGCCCTTACGGACGAAGTCGAGTTCATCCTCCCCGCCTTCTCCGCAATCGATGAAACCCCACCTCTCCACCATTTTCCTGAAATTGTTACGGTGCTCTTCGGGGACCCTCGATAAAATGGCCGGATCCGCCCTCTTTAAGTCCGCGTCGGGAGAGGTGGCAAGCAACTCCAAATGCCGACCAATTGCCACGGGGAAGTTGTCGCCATTGTCGCCGTTGTCGCCGTTGTCGCCGTTGTTCTCGCCGTCATCTACACGGTTTTCCTCTTCACCGTCGTCACCTCTGACGTGGAAGGTGTTAGAGGTGTTGGAGGCATTTGGGCTGGGGGTCTGCTGCTGCTCAAAACGAATTGGCCCAACGGGGCTGAAGAGCGGAGAGAAGGACTTTGTTTCATCATTTGAATTGGGCGGCGGGGACTGATACAAGCCATTGGTTGTGTTGGTGTTCTCGTCGTTATCGTCGTTACCATCGGCGGAGAGGAGCAGCTTAGCACGGCTCAATAATGTTGCTGTGTTCTCAGAGGACGATCTGCGCATCTGGTGCAGCCGCTCCAGTTCAGCGCGCCGCCTTTTTATTGCCAAGTCGATAGCTGACATTGTGCAGGGGGGAAGGGCTGGCTCTTGGGGAGGTAACAGGGGGAGGTTCAAACCGGAAGCGCCAAGCGGGGCTGGGGCAAGAAGAAATGTGAAAAAAAAGATGGGTGAAGAGCAGGAAATAAAAAGCAAGGGAACCCTTTGTTAAAGCCAAAATTTTGCAGACCAGCCCAGAGAGATAGAGCGAGCGTCGGCGTGGAAAGAAAAGTGAAAGGGAGATTCCGGAAACTCGCAGTGCTTCGGTTTCAGAGAGGGAAAAATTAATTAATTACGGAGATAAACCAGTTTTCACCTTCCTTTCACCAAAAAAGAATTTCTTCGCAAACCCACTCTCAACCGCTCGGTCTCTCCAACCCCTGGCAAGGCCGTTTTTTGGGTTCGTACTTATTCCTTTCGCAGTTTGCTTTTCGCTGAAATGTCCAAGCGAAAGGCTGATGAGCGTAGCTCTTCCATCGACGATGCAGGTGGCGCCGTCGGTATTCCTGTCGGCGCAGATAACGCCGCGGCTAATCTGATCAGCGCTTTGAAAATAAAACCGGCTGATGTCAAAAATATGGTGAAGGGGGAACCGTTGGGGACGGATATAAACGGGGATGCCAGCTTAATGATGGCTGTTGCGACGGAGCTTTTCGTCTCCAAGCTAGCGGAGGAGGCGTGGAGACAGACCACTTTAGACGACGTCAACAGAGCAGAGGTGACCTACAATGATTTAGTCAATGCAAGAAGTGGGAATAAGGACCTTGATTTTTTGGAGGAGAGTTTGCCCTAAAATTGAATGAATGAAGGTGCTGAGTGGAGTGAGTGAGGAAGATTTTACTGTATCGAGCGCGTTTGGAGGGGTTTGAAGGCGATTCCTTAAAGATGATTGTATCAAGCGTTAGGTAATGCGCAGAAATGCAAGTGATGTTTTGTAGATGGTTGGCTCATTCCTGGCTCATTCCTGGCAAAAAAATCTACTCTACTCCCTTTATTTCCTCCCCCCATCCTTCTCCTCCTCCCCTCCCTTCTCCTCTTCGTCCCCCGGTCGATCGGCTTCCTCAAAGCCATGAAATGTCTTGAGCTCCGTCCACTTCTTATCTCGCTTCTCTCCTTCAAGTGCATTAGCAAGTTTCCCACTTCTCTCAGAACCATCAGCCATGTACCAAAGCTTCTCGACAAACCGTCCTTCACCATTTCCATCCAAACCCTCGTCCTTGTTTCTCGCCTTCTCAAACCCCACCTTGTCACTAACATGAATTGGAGGGCCCTTTGATAGAAGACGTTTAAGCTCGGCCTGACAGTCCGTCTTGTTCACCCGCTCTATCCACTTATCAAACTGTGTATTCACGAGTTGCTCTACGGCCATTTGCTCGAACGGGCACACGTGCCACACCCCTGGATCGTCGCTGACAGTGTACTCTACGTAATTTGATGAGGTAATATCTTCATAAGTCACGGGACACTCCATCCCCTCAGCCGGTGAGCCATGCGTTGAAGGCATTGAGAAAAGTAGTAAGCCGGGTTGAAAAAGAAGAAAAAAGTTTAAAGGAGCTGCTTAGAGAGGGATCGCTTTGGAAAGTAAGTGAGAGGGGGAAATTGAAATATCCCAGACCCTTTCCATCCTCAACAACTCTGCCATGCGCCGCCATATTTTTGTCGTCGTCGTCCTATTCGCAACAGCGAACGCTTTCACATTTGTGCCTCGCCACAACACTCCCGTGCACACCACACCGCTCTTGGCATCATCCTTGCCAACCCCCTCGGATCCTCTCAATCCGTCGAAAGTCGGCAGGCTTGTCGAGGTCTCTTTCGTGAAGGCTTGTATGCAACTCTCAACGGGCTATGTCGACGTTCTAAAGCTTTTCATTGCCTCTGTGAAAGCAGGCTACGAGCTGGACCTTACTATCCCTCAGCTAAACCTCGAGATAGCGAATTGCGGCGTCGCTACTGCCGGTCGACCGCTCGCGGCTGACGAGATAGAGTTGCGTTCCGTCTGGATCTCTTTGACCTACTTGACTCTGGAGCTTGTCCATCACCGCCCAGATTGTACGCTCGGTGAAAGCGTTCCTCCAGAATACAGGCAAAAGTTCAACACGTTCGTGTACGATGTGGTTAACGCTCACAAATCGGGATTCACCCTGCAGTCCCTAAAACTCGAGGAGCTAATGCGGCGAGACGCCGACTCTCCCCCCCTCGAAATGATAGAAGAGGCAATCATGAGCCAGTCCATGAGACTAGTCTTTTTGACTCTGGAAGTGCTTAAGGAGGAAGAAGAGGCGAGCGGTAATGGTAATGGTAATACCCCCCCGAGACCACCCATCCCCGGTGCTTAGAAGAAACGCGTAGACGAGAACGACGAGAACGATGATAACGACAGACAGTAGTGAGTTTTATTGTAAAGTGGCGTCGTTTGCCTTTTTTTGGTATGGTCAGTGGTTTTCTGTTTGCCAAGACATATTGGTTCTCTTTGTCGTCGTCTTTCGTGTTCTCTTTGGGGCCTATTATCTAACTCTCTTTGGGGCCTGGGTTTCCGTTGACGTTCCTGTGTGTGTTTGCTGTTCGTTCGCCGTTTTCGATCTTGTAGGTGGCTTTCTTCTTGTTGGCATCCTTTCGACATTGTGATTTAGACATGTTGTTAACTTGACTTACCTTAGTCGATGTTAGTAATAATGTAACAATAACCACACACCCCCCTGTTAGATAACGGCATCCTTTTGACAAAGGCGCAGAAAAAAAAATTGATATTTCGTTTGTTTAAATACATTTTTATTATACAATTTTCTTTCATAATATTATATGAATACATAATATAATTATTGTGAATCAATAATTTTCAAAAAATTTAATAAAATATATTATAATTTTATATATTTAAATTTTTAAAAATTTATTTATAAAAAATAATAATAATTTTCATTAATTTATTGAAAACTATTTAATTCAAAAAAATTGTTTTGATATATATAATTTTTATAATTAAAGTTTTACTAAGGTAATACAGGTTAACAACATGTCTAAATCTACAGGGGTTAAAAATTGGGAAAATGCTTAGGTTATTATCTAACAGGGGGGTGTGTGGTTATTGTTACATTATTACTGACATCAACTGAGGTAAGTCAAGTTGCTTAGGTTATTATCTAACAGGGGGGTGTGTGGTTATTGTTACATTATTACTAACATCGACTAAAATGCTTAGGTTTACTACTCTCTTTTTGTAAAGGCGATAAGCAAGTTTACAAGCACCGAAAACGATGTATCCTGCGGGCTCAAATTTTTCTTTTTAACCATCCGTATAACCCAGGCCAAGCCAGGGCGAAAATATTTATCTCATTTTAAATTTACTTCCGTGCTGGCACCTTGAAACCTCTGGAGCCTCCCAAACCGTTTCTTTGCTTCTTAGTGGGTGCTTTTCTCTTCTCTGCCTTCCTTATGACATTGCCGTGAATTCTTGGAGAAGGGAGCGGAGGTATAACATTCTCTATTCTGCTGCTGTCGGGGGTTGCATTCAGCGCAGCGTCTGAATTGCTTTCGGGTTTCAAATTATTGTCGTTGTTGTTGTCTTTGGCTCCCAGCATGGCAATGATTTCGTCACTGATTCCGCCGACAGGATTTCCGATTTCGAGTTCATTAAGTTCGTTGACCATCTTGTTGACTTCCGCTTGGTAGATTTCCCCCTCCTCCGCTTTTTCTTCTGATGTCTGTGGGTCATTTTCCAGTGCCTTCTGAAGGAGTCGTTTTCTGGTTTCGGAGCTCGATTGGGGATATGTTGGAGGGCTAGGACTTTTGTTGCCGTGTTTTGGGCTTAATTGTGTGGGACTGATGACAATTTTTCGGTCTGGAAAGAAGGGATTAATATCGACAAGTGCGTTATCGTCATCGTTATCGTTTTTGTAATCGTCGCTGTCGTCATGATTTTTGCTTTTGTCTTGGTTATTGCTGTTGACGATAAGTTGTGCTGGGTTTTCTTCCTTCACCTTGGTTTTCATTTTCATTTTCATATTCATATTCATCTCCAACTCCTTCTCAGACCTCTGAGACCCAGTGGACGGCGCGATGCCTATTCTGCCCCCGTGCATATCCTCGTCCTCGCTGCTTGAGTCAAACTCGTCCAAGTTGAATAATTTCAGGGCGCTGCTCTTGGCAGGGGAGTCGTTTGGTTTGGACTCGAAACCAAGATCGTTATCGTCATCGAAGGCTGCTCCTTCGTAGTGTTCGAATTCGGGGTGGAACTCATTAGCATCGTTGACCGTTGCTTCGCCTTCTTTCGCCTCATTTCTTTCGGTTTTTGTTGATTTTGCTGTTGTTGTGGTGGTGGTAAGCTTTTCGGCAGCAACAGCCTCTGTTGTATTCGCCGTCTCAAGCTTCTTGCTCGTCGTGCTCGCTGCTGTTTTCGGCGTTTTATTCTGTGCAGTATTTTTTCCTTTCTTGGGCATGAGGTGGGATTTAGAGCTACCAGAGTAGGCCTGAGCTTGCTTGACCCGGTCATTGGCATTTTTTATGATATTCTTGATTGCCAGCGAAGACCTCTTTTGTCTGCTGCCGGCTGTTTTAGTGGTGGAAGCACTATCCTTGGCCGGCTTTGCATCGACTTCGACATTGATAGTAAGGTTCATCTCATCATCCTTACCCCCAGTCTTTCTGTCGTAGGAGGTATCGTCGAATTCTAGTTCTGTGTCTAATTTCGATTTTCTGGGCACATCCTCTCTTCCATTTCTATTTTCTGTCGCTATGTTGTTCTTATCAGCGACAACATCGAAGCGACTCCTCTTTTTGTCAACAGGGACGTCGATATTTCCCTCCTCCCCCTCCCCCCATTTTTCAATTTCAACCCCCTCTTCCTCATCAAGCCTCTCCCGATTTCCCCCCTCCTTCCCCTCCCCAACCTCCGACGATCCCGAGGACTTTTTGGTCAACTTTGGGAGTTCACCATTGGGTCGGCAGAGGCCTCTTGCTTTACCAAGACGCGCCTTTATGTCCCCAAATTTGGCTTGGATGTCATCGATGGTCTCTAGTTTTGCTGACATTCTCTCTCTCGTACCGTGGGCCATGGGGGGCTTAATTAATGGCACACCCCCACCTCCACCTCCACCTCCACCTCCACCTCCACTTCCACTTCCACTTCCACTTCTACCACTACCGACCTCGCTGCTCCGTTTATCAACCGCCTTTCTCCTCCTTGCACTCTTCGGTCTCGCATTGGTAACTCCTTTCCGCTCTGCGATTTCTTTCTCTCTTCCCAGAGCCTTGACTGTAGCTAAGACATCCTCGCTATTGGCCACCAAATCGTCGCAGACCTCCAGCCTCTCACCGCAAGCACTCACCAACGCAAACCACCAGCTCATGCACTCATCTCCAAAAATGTTTCCGTTCATATCTCTCGGGCAGCAAACATTCCCGCTTGCGCTGAGCTCTCGCAATTCTTTCAAACCCCCGATGGCACGAGTAATAGCGTTGATGTCGGTGATTCTGTTTCCCGTAATATCCAACAAGTCTAACATTGGACACGAGCTACCTAACGTATCCGGCAGTGCTGTAAGTCGATTACAGCTAATGTGCAACTCAGTCAAATTCTTGAGTTGCGGCAACTGCAGACAATTGGAAAGGTGGTTTCGATTTGCCATCAGGATAGACAAATTCTTGGGCATGTTCTTCAATTCTGTGAGCTGATTGTCTGATATTTGTAGTTCCTCAAGACCGCTGAGCTTTCTCACACAAGCTGGCATTACCGGGCCAAAATCATTTCCGTTGAGAAAAAGATAGTTGAGGTGAACGAGAAGCTCTAAGCTTGTGGTGCTCTCAGTGTTCAGTTCATTATTGCTGGCATCAAGATGCACCAGATTGGTGCTATGGGACAGGTTATTCAAACCTGTGAGCTTGTTCCGCTGCAGCGATACCTCTTTCAAGTGAATCAGCTTCTTAAAGGTGGGTGGAATCTCGGTCAATTTGTTGTCATGGAGTTGTAGGATTTGCAAGTTTGAACAATCACCCAAGCAGTAAATGTCATCGATCTTGTTGCTATAGGCAATCAACTCCTTTAGATTAGCCGAAAGCGGTTGTATGCCTTCTAAAGAGCGAAGCAGATTGAAGCTGCAGTCCAGCGATCGCAACTTCACAAAATCTTCCAAGGAGGATAGCTGGATAATTGATTTGTTGTGGATGTCGAGGCTATAGGGAGTAGAATTAGCATTTGTTTGGAAGATCTCGTTCAAAAACTCCGCCGTGGGTGTAATACCTTCTGGATTCCTCGGAGTAGACGATTTACGCGGGGATATTCCTCGCAAATCCATCAAGAGTTACCGTGCCAAATTTCCTCGTTCAAAGTTGAGACTTGAGAATGGTAGGTGTGCGACAGATATATTTTCTATTCGTAAGACGACAGGGTGCTCTCAAGATCAGAGATTCAGTTCAGAACAATGAATAGCTCTCCGTTGATTGAATTCCAACCCTTTGCTTGCTTGCATGAACTTTTCCAAAAAAAAGGAACCAACTAAAACGAGTTCAGAACCCTTACAACAGCAGGAAATCAAATTATACCTCCTCAACGTCTTATCCAATACATTAAACCCGACGGTGTTCACAAAACCATTCTTATTTGCCGTGTTTCTCTGTTTTGACCACAGCGCTGTTGGTGTTGTATCGGTCGCTTCTCTTCTCTTCTCTCCTCTCCTCTCCCCCCCCTCCTCCCCTTCCCTTTCTGCCTCCCCCTCCTCAAAACTTAACCCCACTCAAATGTTCAAGGCTCTAAAAGGCAAGGCCGCATCAGCGCTTGACGCTGCCGCAAGTAGCGATGACAAAACACAATCCAGCAAGAATGTGAAAGAACTCGAATCAAAGCTTAAATCTCTAGAGAAAGAGCTTTCGTCCAAGACGGAAACGATCAAGAAAATGACGACCAAGATGAAGAAGTTTGAGGAGGGAAGTAATCGTTTAATGGGCGACATGCAGCGGAAGGATGCGGAGATCACTCGGATAAACAAGCAGATAGAAAAGATGAAGAAGGACGGAGGTGACATGGAGTCCATTCTTGAAGAGAAGATGGCTGACGTCAATGCAACCCTCAAGGAAACCCAAGAAAGACTAGCCACGGCAACAGCAGAGAATCAACAGCTAAAGGACGACTTGGCAGACAAAACCATCCAGCTGAATGAGCAACGCCAGTTTGCTTCCGCATCTAGTCAGTTGCAATCCCAACTTGAAGAGCAGCAAAAGGCTATTTTTGTGCAGGAGGAAAAGTTCAAAGGGCGAATTCTTACTCTAAAGAAACAACTGGAAGTCGCAGAGCGAAAAGTAATGAACGCCAAGTACCTCTCTGAGTCTCACGAAACACTCTCGGCCGAGTCCCAGATGAAGATGCTCCACTCAGAAAACCAAAAATGCGAGGTTGACCGCAGGCTGCAACGGTCTCTTGAGCGTTACTCTGCTCTAGAGCACAACTTACAGCTAACTCGACTCACAGAACTGGTCCAGACCGGACGGACTGAAATCAAAGAGACAGAGCAATCTATAAGGGAGTGTTACAGTGACCCTCTCTTACAGGTCCCTGCCGGTACTGCCAAGCGCAGACAACTTAAAAAGATGGAGGAGAAATTAAAAACCCTTCGGACCAATCAGAAATCACAGGCCTCCTTCTTGCAGCAAATCACCAAGATTGGAGACCTCAACGATGAGCTACGGTCGGCCGCTAACAATAACGATATTGTGGCGGTGAAGCGACTCATGAAACAGGGGTGCGCCTGTAACATTCCTGACGAAACCGGTTTTAGCGCTTTCAAATACGCCTGCGGCCAGGGTAACACTGAAATAATCGAAATCATGCTCGAATATGCCGATATCCAGGACGAGGACGGTCTTATCACGTCGCTAATACTTGCGGCGAAAATGGCTAAAGATGAGGTGGTCAAGTTACTCGTCAATAGAGGGGCATACATCGATGCAGCAGACCAGAGCGGACGCACAGCACTCCATGTCGCAAGTGTTCACGGTAACCGGTCTACCTGCTTGGAGCTTCTCGACCTCGGCTGCAACGTTAACGCGGTTGACAAGAAGGGGAACACTGCATTGCATCATTGCGCTATCAACAATAAGGCACCAATAGCAAGGTTGCTCCTTGACAGAGGTGTGAACGAGGAAGCTATAAACGTCGATACCCTTACAGCATTTAAAATTGCCATGGACAAAAAGCATCAGAGGATCATCGAGGTCTTGAGCGAACACAGACTAGTGAAGAAGAACGCTGAATTATCCAGCAATAAGGTTAGCATGGATCCGGCAGGATTTGAGAAAATGATGCAATTGGCTTCAGCAAGCTAGATCGGAAAATATAAATTCGGAATAATATAATAATTGTAGCAATGCGTGTGCATTTTTGCAGCTAAAAGCTTTTTTTAACCCACTATTCTCTCCTCTACGTTTCCCCAATCATAATCTTGGCCAGGATCGAAAGCTCCTCCCCCAGGTAACGACCCAAAAGCGGGCTTTCTTATTATTCAAAGGAAGTTTACGGTAAAAATAATTTTCATTGACACACACACTTCGGACTTCGGAAACACATGATTTTTTTTAGAAGTAAATTTCTTGTAAATAAAATCCCTTTTGCAGCGAAATGTACCAATTTTTAACTTTCACGAGGAACAATAAACAGATGATCACCGAGACAAGTGTTCATCTCTTCATTAGTGGAAAACAAGCCTAATTTCCTTTGAATTCCTCAAACTCATCAGTCTTTGAATTCCTCAAACTCATCAGCATAAAATGTTGCCTACCATTCCGCATGCTGATACCCTCGGCAGGCTCCACCGAGAGCACGAGCAAGGAGAACAAATACTGAAAGCAAACCAGCACCTACAGCAAGTTAAGCAACATGAGAAAATTAAGCAGAAGGTCGCTGCTCGTCGTGCTAAGTACAAGATGACTGCTTTGAGTGCCTTTTCCTCACATAAAAGAGAAGCAGAGGCTCCTCCCACCGCGAATTCGCAAGCAGCATCGAAGAAAGGGAATCTTTCCATTTCAAGTCCCCTCACTTTGCACCACACATCACAGCAACAACAACAACAGCAGCAGCAGCAGCAGCAGCAGCAGCAGCAGCAGCAGCAGCAGCAGCAGCAGCAGCAAAAACCAATAACCCGACCTTCTACATCCTCTAGGCCAACCTCCACCCCCATCTCCAACCAGGCAACTCGAGCAGCATCACCGTCGACTCACAATCAATCAAAAGCGCAGTCTCACTGGTCGGCTATCCGAAAGCGTCATATCATCAACCAGACGAATCTGTTTGGCAAAAGGAGTAATATTGTATCCAACAACAACCAAACATCCGAAGAGCGTTCGTCAAGATCACTGGTTTCTCAGAACAGCGCCAACAGCATATCTCCTTCACCTGGCGGAAGCATGACACAGATTGACCACAGCTCTTCCAAATCTCTCCTCTCACAATATGATTCCATCAATGCTTCGCACAGTTTTCAGCAAGCGGAAAAAATCAACAAGTTGATGATTCAGAATTTAGAGCTCGAGTCGCTACTCCAACGGAAAGTGGAAGAACTCAATAATCTGCAAGCCGAGAACCAAACGCTCCTGGTTGACAAAAATACGCTCATGGAGAACATCAATATAAGCTCTCAAGAAAACAATAAAAACGACACTGATCTGATCAACAACGATATCCCCGTAGATCTCGCTGCTAATTTTCTCCCCAATGCAGTCGTTGAGTACATATCTTCCAACAAAAAACTTAACGAGCCCCACTTCGAAGTAATGGAGGAGGCCACTCTCCTCTTCCTGGACATTTCGGGGTATACCAAATTAGCAGAGGCACTGGGTAGCATCGGTAGTGAAGGCACGGAGGTCTTGTCGAATAGCATTTCGACGTTTTTCGAGACTGCAATTTTGATGATTTATTCCCATGGGGGTGACGTCATCAAATTTTGTGGCGATGCGCTGATGTGTACCTTCTCCGCCGACAAAAAACAGACAACGGGCACCACCTTTGTTAAAAATATCAACGAGAAAGCGCAGCATGTGCTTGGCACAATGCCATATAATCAACAATCGAAGTCTTGTCAACTTGCGCTCGAGTGTGCCCTCTGTCAGATGGAGAAGCTGCGCGGCTTCGAGGCTGCCGAGGGGGTTATTCTTGACCTCAAGATTATGCTCGGCAAGGGCGCTATAATGGGGAACTACGTGGGTAATAAGGACCATTGGGAGTATCTCCTCACTGGAGACGTATTTAACCAAATTAGCGACGCAGAACACTCTGCTAATCCCGGTGACATTGTCGTCTCATCACAGGTTTGGGACGCGTCTGGCGATCTTTTCAAGGGAGAATCTGTCCCTGGTACCAATCTCCGTCTTCTTAAGAGTCGAAATTCACCCCAGCCACTCGCTTGTCCAATGGAAAAGCCTTATCACCTTTGGATCGAGCACGCAGAAACCATCGTTCAGCTTCTTGAACCAGAAGTCATTGAAAAATTACGCGCTCTCCACGGCACATGGACTCGCATTGGGCAATCTCACGGAGATACGATGAGGCGACTCTCTAAGCACGACAATGCCTGTACTATCTTTATACTTATAAAAGAAGAGGTGAACGATCCCAGGTATGCATCCAAAAACCTCGAAACGATGCAGAAAGCGTTCATGTGCTGCTACTCCCCCCTCAGAAAGTACGGTGGTACGCTCCGACAGTTTTTGATGGACGACAAGGGCATGGTGGCAATCCTTGTCTTCACGGGTAAGGAATCGAACGCAACGCTCGCTAGCCGTTGTGCCATCGATGTCCGCGCGGAGATGACAAAGCATCAGATCGATACGTCAATCGGGATTGCGTCTGGAAGAGTTTTTTGTGGTCCTGTTGGCTGCCCTTATCGTTGCGAATACGCCTTCATCGGCGATTCGGTGAACCTCGCTGCACGCCTAATGTGCAAGGCAGAGGGGAACAAAATAATCACGGACCGAGCCACAGCCGACTCAGCCTCGCGTTCCATACAATTTCACGAAAATGGCGAAGTCTCTCTGAAAGGGAAGTCAGGCAAGATTCCAATCTTCGAGGTCCTTCACGTGAAGGCCAACAGCGTCCAAAAGTACTACAACGACGATCAAATCCAGAACCTCCAAACAACAGACGGGGTTTTCGACAATATCGCAAGTTTTCTACCTTCCCAGATTCTTGACATAATCGTTCGCAGTTGCTTTAAATATACCACGCAGATGGACCATGGCTATATCGTCGACAAAACGGAGGTCAAATCGCATACGCACACCGTCCATGAGAGTGCGTCGTCTCGAGAATCTCACGTAATAGCGAACAACTTTAAATCGTCAATGAGACAGGCCGTTTGCATCTCTTTGAAGGTCAACATAAACGATCTGGTCAGCTACTCGAAGAGTAAAGGCCGTCGACACAGATCTTCCTTTCTGAAAACGTCTTCGTCCCAAACCGTTGCGCCCGCAAGCGAAGGCTTATCTGACTCTGAAATTGACATTATGCATTCGTTTGTAAATGAGATCCGCGCCCGCGTAATTGACCACGGAGGTGACTTGATCAGCATTAAGAACAACAAGATAACGATCCTATTTTTTGCTGGCGAACTTTCAGTTCGCCACAATGATACCAACAACACCAGCAACTCTTCGAAGCAAAAAAAAGCACGAGTGAACGACACTTCTACTGCGCTCTCTATGGAAATTTCTCAAACGTACGCTGGCATGAATGATAACTGCGCACCAAATATCACGGCCCACAAGCGGATGACGGCAACCTCCGACATAAGTGTAGTCGCCCTCAACGCTGTGGGTTTTCTCTCTCGACAGCCTATTCCTATGCGTGTGGGACTGGGAATCGGAAACGTTACCACCATTCTCTCTTTGCCCGGCTTCAGTGGCGCCTACACTCACTTTGGGGAATGTATCGATCAGGCTCACAAGGCGCTCGACCTCACAAAACCGCATTCTACTTCTATCTGCTGCCCACTGGACATCATGCCAATCTTAACTGGCACAGGTTTGCTTCACGAAGGCGTGACAACGACCCCAGCGACGAATAACCTCTTTACCTTTTTCAAGATTTCCGCGGAAGGTGTCCAAAAATTCATCAACCCAGGCCTCTCCGTCCCTATCCCTTTCGTCCGTCGCTTTCTCTCTCCTGAGCAACTCGATATGGCAGTTCAAAATATCATTCGATACTCTCCTCTGCCGCTGTCAAAGTTTGCAGAGAACGGTGAGTCTCTGAAAAACCTCAATACATTCAATTGCCCTAAAGAATCTGTTTGCGTCATCATCAAAACCCGGCTGTGCAGCGAGACGAACTTGTCTTTCTTCGGCAAGGACCCGAACGCACATCTGATTGTTCAGGAAGCTATTGACAGCGTGACTTCTGGGTTAGAGAAACTCGACAGTTATATTACGTCGTGCAACGTTGACTGTGGCGAACTTGAGGTGACATGTTTGTTGGACGAAGACGTCGCAATGGTTGCCTTTTCGCTCTTGGGCATCGTGGCGAGTTTAAAGTCTCAGCAGCTTTTAGAGACGCAAGCCTTTGTAAGCACGGGATTTGTTTCTTACAAAGCGGACAGTGGAGTTTTCTTGTTGCACGACTCATCCCCTTCTTCCTGCATCAACAACGCCAAGAAGCTGATGAATATCACGAGGGACAATTTTGAGCTGAACTACACCAGCATAATTTGCGACTCCAGCTGTCCGCTTGCATCTCAAATGCCATGGTTGATGGGATTTCGAAAAATTCTTGTCCCCGATGCGGCGACAGCCACAACTTCGTCAGCATCGTCACCAACAGCGTCACCCACAACTTTTTTCAATGCAATATACGAGCCGTACGAAAAGATCACTGAAGTAAGCGAGCAAGTTTACCGCTCTCCAGCAAATATTAAGCTCGTTCCAGTCGAGGGGCGCCGCTTGCTTCTCGATCAGCTTAAAACATTTGCCATGAATCAAGAAACTTCCGTTGTCGTAGTGGAAGGGGGGGAAGGCTACGGCAAGTCTCATTTGGTGAGGGAACTTTCAGAAATCACTACCAGTCTTGGGCTTAGGACAATGATCGGTTGCTCGTCGAGAAGCCGAAAGAACACCAGCTTCCACGTTTGGTTCAACGTTTTCCGCCAGCTATTGGTGAAGGAGAAGAGTAATGACATCGATCCGGAAAAATTGGATTCTGTCACTGCGTCACAGCGCCATTTGCTTACAAAAACTAAAGTGCAACAGCTCTCTACTCGCTCAATAAGCCAGACTCTCACCAGTGACTTGGCTCTAACTTCCAAGTTCATCCAAAACCCCTCTCTTATCCCGTTACTTAACGACATTCTACCCTTCGAGTGCACTTCTGATTCACAGTTAGATACCGACGAAGCAAAAGGAAGTGGGGGCAGGAAGAGGCGTCTGGAGTTGTACGCAAGCATTATTGAGGAGAACTGCAGCTTCACGAACCCTCTCGTTTTGATTCTGGAGGATTGGCAGCACGCCGACTCACTGAGCTGGAAGCTCTTGTTTCTAATCCAAACCATCTGTCACAACCACTTGCACATTGTCATCACAATCGACTCTAAAAGTAAGGATCACGACTACCACGTGCTCAAAACAAACCCGGATCTGACCCAGATTGAGCTAAAAAGCTTTGAACTCAACTCGGTTAGGTCAATATGCGCCGAGGCGGTAGGAAAATCAGAGATCACGATGGGTTTGGCTAGAGTTTTGTACAAAGCAAGCGGAGGCGTTCCGTTTCTGCTAGAGCAGCTCATATACTATCTCATCGATGCGAAGCTTCTAACCCCAGAAGAGGAAAAAACAAAAATAGAAACATTTCTGGAGGAAAAGAAGCTCCTCGAGTTTGTTTCAAGGAGCGAGCAAAAAACGAAGATCGCGAATTTAAGGGCCAAATATTTATGCAAGAAAGAGGTACTGTTTTGCTGCATACTGCATGCACTCGAAGGGGAATCTTGCACAGCCCAAGAACTGCTTGATTTTCACCAGTCTGGAGTCACGATCAAGGTGGACAGCGTTTCCAATCTCTTGAGTGACCAGACAATTGAGGAAAACATCGATTTGACTGACGAGAAGAAGATTTTGGATGAGTTGTGCGAGAGAAAGTTGGTGTTAAAAGACACTGATAAGAGTTCTTACTCCCTCAAGAACGACTGCCTCACCTGTGATCTATTCCTAGTCCACAACAAAAAGTACATCACCTCGCTTCACGTAAATTTGGCCTACAGGTTAAAGAAGCAAAATGCCCGGAGCGCGGAAATTGCTCACCAATTCATGCGCGGGAACATGATTATGGAGGAGAAGGAATATTTGCTCAAGGCAGGTAACGATTCAATTGAACATTTGTGTGCGCCACAAGAGGCCATCAAACTGTTAACACGCCTTCTAAAATTAATTGGTGAAAATGAAGATTACGGGAACAAGAATAAACTCGACCCTGACAAGATGATTGAGACGGGACATGTGCACTTTATGCTTGGCGAATCATACTATCATATTGGTAACATGTCGAAAGCCTACGAACACTTGCACGAAGCCATTCGCCTCTTCGGAAGACCTCCTGGCGCCTCCATCTTCCGCGGTCGCTTCGGAAAAAGCAAGTTTCATATGCTAATGTACGGCCTTGGGAAGGTAATAAAGCTACGACTGAGGCACTTGCTACACGACGGCGTGACCAAGATAGAGGAAAGGGGGAAGTTAAAATTGTCACCCACTCAGATGAAGCTGGCCAAAGAGCGCTGCATGACCTGGTTCCGGCTCACGCAGATAGAGTACCTGAGGGGAAATTTTGTCGAATATTGCTACTGCGCAATTCAGCAATACGCAAGCAGTGAACCGCTCGGGCGCAGCAGTGAGATGTGCAATGCTATGACACAATTTATTCCGATTGCTAGCGCATTGGGTTACAGGAGGACGGCAGAACATTATTGCAGGGAAAGCATGCAAATGTGTGAGAACATCGAAGATCAGAACGTTACGGCGCTGAGTCTAATGGGGCGGGCTGTATATATGGCCAGCGACGGACAATTCATGGCCGCAATTGAGTTGAACGAAGCTGCTCAAGATTTGTTTGACAGGGTGGGGAACGTCCAGTCTTGGTGCGAGAGCATTGCCATGATGATAGTTTGCAATAGTGCGCTGGGAAACTTTCAGTTCGTGGTGAATTTAGCGGAAACCGCCATTGATACTTGTTATAAAGCCGACAACTTCACCCTTATGCAGTGGTTCGCTGAAAGTAAAATTAATGCAATGTATGTCCTTGGGAAGACTTCAGAAGTCGACAATTTATTGAAGATGAAGATGGTCGACGGCTATAATATTGAAGAGACTGTAGGGGTAATGCAAGATGAATTCTTTGTTCCGGAGCACGCTCGAGTGCTCCTTCAAGATGGAAACTTTGATGCTGCTGTGAAAGAGGCTGAAAAGTATCTGAAGTACGCCAAGCGCAAGGCTTGGTGGAATATGCACACTTTTGCTGTCTGCAACGAGATCTTCTCCTCAGCTCACGTGGTCGCTAAGCATGGGCATGGGCATGGGAACACGACTACTGTCAACGGCAAAACTTCGAAAGAACTTCTAAAACTAGCCACGAAGGCGTGTGATACGTTGAAGCACATCAGCAAAAAGTTCGCTTGCGCCAAGCCAGAATTTGACCTTGCCATGGGGAGGTTGCTGTACATCAGGGGGAAGGAGGTCACTGCACAAAAGCTCTGGGCTCAGGCTATCTACGAAAGCGATAACTTCATGATGACGCCCCTCAAGGGTCGCGCGTGCCTGGAAATGGCCAAGAACTGCTCTATGGAGAGTTTAAGTGTGCGACAATATTATGCAAAGCTTGCCTCCGAGATCTTCAAAGATCATGGGATGATGAGATTTGAAATCAAAGCAAATGTAATTAACACTAGGTTGAAGCCAAGCATGATAAACAGCAACCTCAACTTAGGCATGAGCAGCGGAGTCGGCCTTTTAGGCCACGCATCTCTGGGCGATTCAGAGAGGGTGATCCTCCGTTTGCAGGGCAAAAACAGTGTCGGAGAGGAAAAAGATGTTGGATTCGCGCAAGCGACTGGGAATGGGATGGATGTCGAATTGAAAGAGGCCATTCCGCTCACAGGCAGGGACCAAGAGCTTTCTATCCTAATGAAGCGGGCAAACTCCCTGAGGACAGACATGTACGTTGGCAGCGTGCTGATTGAGGGAGATGCTGGGTTCGGCAAGAGCGCCTTGCTTCGAACTTTCCTAAAAGATACTGCCAGCGCTTTCAATAGCTTTGCGACGGCTCTGTACGGCAACGCCTTTGAACTCGAGCAAGAAGTGCCCTACCACGGATGGGCGGGTATTTTGTGCAGCTATTTTGATATCAAGGCAAATGACGCTGTTATTTTCAGTAAGCAGAAGATTATCACTCAGCTAAGCGACACCCCCAACAGGGATTTATACCCCTTGCTGAACCCCTTTTTCCCCTTCAATTTCGACGAGACGGACTCAACGAAAAACATGGAGCCCTCAAGTAGGAACACGAAGACGACAGACCTCGTGATAAGTCTATTTAGCCAAGGAATGCCAAGCTATAACAATTGCAAGCTTGTACTTGTGATTGACGACGCGCAGTGGTGCGATTCACCGAGCTGGAACTTGATCGCTCAGGTTGCGCAGCGGGCTCAAAATGTCTTGCTGGTGGTCGCGTTGAGGATGCTGGAAAACGAAGCCAATATCAATAGTTATGAGACGCTCAAGACGCTCCGAGGAACAGAGAGGATGGTTTTAAGCACTCTACCGTCGAGCGCATTTGAGGAGTACTTATGCGCGCTGCTTCGCGTTCGCGGAATCAGTGACGATCTTCTCTCCTTCGTTGAGAAAAAAAGCTGTGGGAATTTTCTTTACGTTCAAGAGGCCGTGATGAGCATGGTCGAAGACGGAGTACTGGTGCAGAATGGGGGCATATGTGCGGTTAGACCAGGTACGGAGTTGGAAGACATCGACATGCCTAATAGCGTCGGAGCGGTCATCGGCAGTAGAATTGAGCGGCTCAGCGCGCCCCAGCAACAGCTTTTATGCTGCGCCGCTGTCATAGGCAACGAATTCTACTTAGACACACTTCTCCAGGTGCACCCTGCCCCTGATTTACTCTCAACTGTTGATAACGACTTGAAAGTGCTGCTTCAGAGAAATCTTATCGAAATGTTGGGCGGGAAAAGCCGCCGTGATCTTGGCAACTTAGCCTCCGGAGGCAGAGAATTCGCGGAGGATTTCACCTTTGACCGTCATCAAAGCTTTCAGTTTGTTCATAAATTTACCCAGGAAACTGCGTATAATAGAATGCTGGTCAGCACGAGGAGGCAGGTTCACCTAGCACTGGCTCAATTTATTGAGGTAAAGTACAGCAGCGAAATTCAGACGCTCTATGCGGTGTTGGCTGACCATTACTTCAAGGCGGAAAGGATGGATGAAGCAAAATTCTACCTATTTAATGCCGGGGACCTGGCGATCGAGTGTTGCGCATGTTCTGAGGCTCTTGCTTTCTTTCACAAGGTGCTGGAGATCATGAAGCTCCAGAAAAGAAAAAGGACCTCGAGACGAAGGGGCGAGAAAAACGGGGAGGGCGACATAAACGAGGGAGAACAATCGAGGGGAAGTGATGGAGGCGGAGGCCGCAGAAGGGGGTCTGTCAAAATTGGTGGTGGTGGGAATGGTGTAGATGACAGTAGGCGGCAAGTCCACAGCAGTGGTAGCTCCCCCAAGAGTTACAATGTTTTCAGCGATAGCTCGCAAGGAGGCATTGGAGATTTAAGCATGATAAAGTGGTCAAAATCGTCATTTGAGGAGGGACATGTCTACAGGCAGATTGGTGAAGCCCACTTTGCCCAGAATCACTTGAAGGAGGCGCGAGAAGCCATCGTAAAGAGCTTGTTTTGCTTCGGGGAGGGAAATTATAAGAGAGCCAACATGAGCTGGATGGCAATCAGGTGGAACGTTCTCAAGACGAAAAGGTGGGTGAAGAAAGCATGGACGAGGAGCAACCTTGTAGAAAGTGATCTTGACGGCAAGAATCGCCTCATTGTGACGGAGAAGGCAAAGGCGTGGTACCGGCTCTGTCAGATCTGTTTCTTAGAGAATGATATCACTTCGAATTTGAAGGCCTTTTTTCAAGGGATCAAGTCGTCGTCTACCCTTGGACCTTCTCTTGAGCTGAGTAATGCACTGAGTATAATGATACCAATCATGTCCACCTTGGACTATGGCAAATACGGAGAACATTTCAGCAAAATTGCAATGAAAATGAGCACCGAACTGCAGATCAAGGAAGCAATTGCGACGTGCAACCAAGCCAGGAGCATTCATCTCAGCGGTAGAGGTGCTTTAGTATCAGCTGAGGAGTTGCTCAAGACTGCCGTGCAAACATTTGAAGTGATAGGAGATTTGAAGCTCTGGAACGAGTCCAACTGGCTCCTCATGAAAGTCTTGCACTGCCAAGGAAAGTTCAGAGAGGAGTTTAACACCGCATCAAATCACGTTCGAATAATGGAGCAGAATGATGCTCACGCGGCCTATATCGGGCTAAACGTCCTAACAGTCAGCTTGGTTTCAATGGGAAGGATCGATGAAGCGAGGGCGACCTTCGAGAGGGCCCTGGACAAGAAAGAGAAGTTAATGAAAAAAGAAAGGGAGAGGATCAGGGGAGAAAAAAGGAAGAAAAAGAAGGGAAAAGGGTTGGAGGAGGACACTAGAGACGAGCAGGGCGAGGATAGCAAGAGTAACACCGATAAAAAGAGTGTTGCAAATGTCACCAGAACTGGAGAGAAGAGAAGTCCCAAAAGCAATAAGAGAGCTTTTACATCCATCAGAGTCGGATTTAGGGAAAATCCTAGCGACGGTGGCGGACGAGCGGAGGGAAGAAATGGCAAGAGAAACAAGGGCGACGGCGGAATAACCAAGATATACAATCTTGGCATAACAGAAGTCCTCACCAGCTGCGTCTTGTTGTTCTGGGAAGGGCGTTTCAACGAATGTTTCCACCAGGTGGAGTTTCTCATCAATAACATGGGACTCTTCAGGCTTTCGGGGGAAATGTATTATTTCTGTGAAGAGTTGGTAACAGTTGGAGAGCTGCTCGGATATTTGATTCCGATTTTGAAGGATCAGCATAGTGCCGATTTCTCAATCATGGGTCACGGTGTTCTTGGGTCTAGCGGAGAAGAGAAAGATTCAATTGACAAATCGGATTCATCCATTGCCAGAAGGAGGCAGATCCTCATCAATGGATTGAACGCCAATGATAGCGCAATTACTGGTCTCTCAGTTGTCAAAAAACATTTCCACAAGTGTCTCAAGACCCTTCAAACATTTAGCAACCGCCTACCAGTAGGAAAGGCTGCATACTTTTACCTGAGCGGGTTGTACATGGTGGGGGTTAAAGGGAAGCACGGGAAGGCAAAGATATTTTTGGAGAAGGCAATCGTCGTGGGAAAGCAGAGCGGGACGATGGGGGTTGTGGCCAAGAGCTATCATAAGCTTGGAATTCTTGGGAAGGGAGTGAACAACGCGACTGGGACCGGGAACAACGAGGTCAATGGCGTCTTCAACAGTAGTGCTTCGAAGAAATACAAACCAGCAAAGATACACTCAGAACAAGACAGTGGAGGCAGCAGGGACAGCAACAAGGACCGCAGCAGGGACGGAAGTAGTGGAGACTTTGACTCAAACCAAAAAATTAGTACCATCGGTGAAGTGGACTCTGAGCAGCAATTGGGCAATGAAAACCCACACATCTCCCTTCACAAGGCTTATCTTTATGCAAAGGAATGCGACATGGGCCAGCTAATGAACATAGTAAGGAGGGAGCTGGAGGGATAGTTGTTGCTGTTAAAAGATTTGAATGCAATATTGCTGAAATAACTTGTTAAAAAATAGCGAACATTTAAACGGAGGAACAGCATTTCCATGGCATGGACGAAGTGAAATATTGTTAGTTCACAGCGCCAGCTGGTCGTACAGAGGGACATCGCTCTTTACGCTCAGGTTATCCATATAGTGCCTCAGCTTGGTTGGCCACACAACTCCCTTGACGATCGTTATAGATCTGAGCCGAGACCACAGGTCGACATCATCCATGCTCAATCCTCCTTTGCTGACAAAGTCATCGCAGTGAACGAGGCCGTCCAACTCGATGAGCTTCTCGTTCAGGGAGGCAATCAAAGAGTCATTATCTGAAGACGTCAAGGCATCCGCCTGAGCAAGAAGAAGGAGAATTAGATTTTTTATGACGAGAAAATTGCTCAAATCGCGTCACTCCAAAAAAAAAACACTCACATACATCTTCAGCTTCTCTTTGTTGGTAACGACCTCCTCTGTGTTCTTCCACTGGCTCTTCTCGTATGGAGGAAGCTGATGATTAAAGACAAAAGCCTCGCGGCTCGCTCGTTGATGGAACTCCGGGAGGACGCCGCTGGCCACGTATCGGGGTCGCTGCAGGAGTCTGAGAGTCGTTTGGACAGACTTCTGCCAAGACTTTAAATCTTCGCGACCAGTAAACGGCGCAATTACACCAGTATCACCAAAATTGCGGTCACTATCCACAAACTCAATGATATCGAGGGACTCTCCCATTATTGTAGGAGGTTGAGAGCTGTCAAGGCTGTACTCAAATATTGGCGCGATCTTTTTACCTATCAGTGCAGTCGGAGTCTCCACATCGTCATTGGGCAGAAAGTTAAGCCGATGCTTCACGCCTTTGATACCAAAAGCGAAGCGGACGCGGACACAAAACGGACAATGATCATAATTGTGGAGGACAGGGAGAGGAGAAATTGTCAGCGATGTCGCCAGGTGGCTGACAAGAAGTACTGCTAGAGTTGCGATCAAGAGAGGTTTTTGCATTGTGGTCCCAGTACTTTAAGACGATCAAGGGACTGAAAAAGGAACACCACGATTTTCTCCCAACAATCAGAGGATAGGGTAGGGATTTTTCTCAAAAAAAAATCAGCAAGATATAGAGTCTGTTTGACCATTTTCTCGCCCCTTAGTTCGTAGATTTTTAGTATGGGGCCAATTACCGTCCTAAAAACAGTACTGATTATCACTGTGCTGACGAAATGCGTGGCTAATCCCTCTCAGAAGCACCGCCGTATGAATGCTGGGGAAGCCTCTGATGAAACTTTGGGGAACGTGCAGTTCGGTCAGGTGAGTGGGCGCACCATTTCTCCTCTCCTCTCCTCTCCTCTCCTCTCCTCTCCTCTCCACTCACCACCTCTAACCTCTCACCTCTCACCTCTCTCACCACTGCTCACCTCTCCCCATTTGTTCCATTCCCCACAGTGGGAGACAGCTTATCACTGGGTTGGATGGTTCAAGGATTGCAGCGTCGACGGTGACATGCACCAAAAGTACGGAGATGAGGATGAACGCCGGCGCTTGAGGTCAGTTCGTTCTTGTCCTATTATTGCTTTTTCCCCTTCACTGTGAGGAGGAGATGAAAGTTCCAAAGATTGCAACGCTCACATCGGCACCCTAACTCTTCTCCACCTTTTCTTGATCTGGCAGTGGAAGCAAAGATGATGGCAAATGCGCTCTTTGGGGCATTTGGGCAACGTACGGCCTCAACCAAAACATGTATCCTGATGAACCTGACAACTTCTACGACTTCTGGTTCAACCCTGAGGACTCTGTCAACGGTGAATCGAATCCCCAACACTACATGTGCGCATTGGACGAGGTCCAAACAGATGAGAATCAGATACCTCTCGATTGTCACACGAAAACAACGAATTCATGGCTATTTCTCGGTTTCCTGAGGGAGGATGCTTATCATTGTACGGAGCAGGTTATGAAGCATGTATGGGGCTTTAACTGCTGGGATTATCCCACATGGATCGCCTCCCGCGAATGTCCCTTTGCGTTTAACTGCGGCTACCTCGCTACTGCTGACGATGGCACCGATCTTTACGCGGGACCGGCCCCCAAATATGGTGGAAGGCTCATCATTGGGCTCCACACAGACGAAGATTGTCTATATCCCACGACCAAGTATGGGAATGCTGACGATTGGGGCCTAAAGGACTACCACAATGATTATTCTGAAAGCCCATATAATTATTATTCTGGTTTTGATGACGGATACAATTTCGGCGGCAACGTGGACGGGTGCACTGTAAGTGAGCAGAACGAGAGCGCTGATTGCTCTCCCACTCACTCCCCCTCACTCCGCCCCTCACTCTCCCCCTCACTCTCCCCTTCAATCCCCCCCTTACTCTCTCCCAATTTCTCTTTGACCTGAAATTCAAAAAATGCTCAGGACGACGTCTTTTGCGACTACCCCACAGAAGAATCTGGGGTCAACTTCGAGACAAATTGCGATTACGCATTGACCAACTTCAACCTAATTCTGCAGACATTTGTTGTTTGCAGAAACTGCGTGATTTATCCGACTTTCCAGGACGGTGACCTGACGAGTGGTGTCGAAGATGGTTACCAGCATGACGAACTCATCAACCAGTGCTGGAAGTTCTGGTCTCACAATGCTTACTGGTGTAGCTCTACTTGCGCTCACATGGCTGCATCACAGGGAGGCCTCGTTTCCATGGACCACATCGCTCGCTGGAATGGGAAATTAAACTACGGATCGCCAAAAAGTGGGAAAACAAATAAGAGTGGCGCAATCGCCTTTGTTGTTGCTCTGGGTGCCCTGGCTGCATCTGCTTTCACTTTAAGCCTAGTCAAGAAGAGGAAGAAGAACCTCGATACAGAAAATGTCGACAGTAGCATCAAGAAGAGAAAAAAGTCAAGAAAAACATCTGGCATGAAAGAAATGTTACTTTAGGGCAATCGTGCGCCACGCGACCATCGCAGTCATGGGAAGTGGGTTGTCGTAGTACGCCGCCCGCCCGCTGTTAACCGACAGGGTGGGGGCAATTGCAATTGCATGTAGTTAGACATGCACGCAGTCATGGGAAGTGGGTGGGGGCAATTACATGTGGTAGTTAGGTTCCGGTATTCAAGAAAAAAAGCAACAAAATTGGATTTCACACGACAAAAAAACTTCATTCATTAACGGTCATATTCTTGTCGTTTTATCATCATTAGCCTCTCCGGCTGCGGGCAGCGATCGCCGCTTTCTTCTCCTCAAGAGCTTTCTTTCTCTTCTCGGCAGCTGCGGCAAGCTTCAACTCCCTTTCCTTCTGTTCCTTCTCCATCTGCAGCTCCATAACACGTAGCAGCTCGCTCTTGTAGTCTTCGAAACCCTCCTCCCAGGGTGTAACCCCCTGCTTCTCAACTACCCAGAGCTTACAGTCGCAGGACTCGATGAGTCGAGCGTCATGGGTGACGACGACGACGCCGCCGTTGAAGGCCGAAATCGCGTCGCAGAGCGCATCAATAGTCTCGATATCCAGATTGTTGGTCGGCTCGTCCAGTAGCAGAACGTGAGGGCGACTCAAGCTCAGGTCCACAAAGACAACTCGTGCCTTCTGCCCTCCACTTAGATCCCGCATCGTCACCTCGTGGGCGTGACCCTCTAATCCGTACCGACCAAGCCTGTTCCTGATGCTCTGATAGTCCTCCGATTGGAAACGATCGAGCAGATGTTCCACAGGAGTCTTGTTCATCGGAAGCCGATCCACGAAGTGCTGAGACAAATAGCAGGGGCAAAAGGTTAGCGGGAAAAGAGTTGTCAGATGCAAGCCAACAGATTCCAACGCGATCAAGAATTTTATATATCCTCACCTGATTGTAGATACCCATCCTGAGCCTAGGATTCCTCCTCAGCTCCCCCTTCGTCGGCTCAATTTCGCCCGTCAGTAACTTGAGCAAGGTTGACTTTCCTGCTCCATTAGGCCCCACAATACATATGCGGCTGTCCATGTCTATCCCGAAATCCACATTCTCGAAAATGATCGGATGTTTCTCACTGTATCTGAACTTTACATTCTGGACCTCAATCACTGGACGAGAAAGCTCAGGAACCTCACTAAATTCGAGCTTGACGGTATACTCCTTTGGCCTCTTGATGAGCTCAGTAGCCTCAGCGGCTTCCTGACCGCTCGCGATGGCAGCATTTTGTTTCTTCTTGCTCCTAGCCCCGGGTTCCCTGCTCTTGCTCGCCTTGACCTGTTCGGTGGCCTTGGTCCTGCTGCTCCCGCTCTGTTTGAGCTGTCGGAGTTTCCTCTCTTGCTTCTCCCAGGCCTTCACGAGCTGCTTCATGCGCTGCGCCTCCATGGTCTTGTAGGTGTCGTAGTCACCCTTGTACGGAACGAGCTTAAGATCGTCAAGAGACAAAATTTCTTGACAGACGCTGTTGAGAAAGTCTTGGTCGTGACTCACAACCAGCAGCGTCTTTTTCCATTTCTGGAGATAGTCGTCTAGCCAAATCACAGCATTCAAATCCAGGTGATTCGTAGGCTCATCGAGCATAAGAAGTGTTGGCTCAATAAATAGAGCGCGGGCAAGTGATATACGCATCCTCCACCCTCCGCTAAAAAGCTTGGTAGGCTTTGTCTGCATTTCCACATCGAAGCCGAGACCATACAAGATTCTCCTCGCTTTGCTCTCAGCTGTATCGGCTCCAATTGCCTGAAGCTCCTCATAAACCTGACCGAGCCTCGCTGTCACGTCCTCGCCCCCCTCGTTCATCTGCTTCACAAGCTCTTCCTCCTCAATGAGCAAGTTCCACCTCTTCTCATCCGCCTTGAGCACGGCATCGACGGCGCGTGTATCATCTGCGACGACCTCTTGCTCCACGTATAGAAAGTCCACTTTAGGAGGGAGCTTCATATCACCGCTCGCGATCATTTTCAGAAGCGTTGATTTACCCTTCCCGTTTGGGCCGACCAAACCATAGCGGCGGCCGTGCACAACGTTGAAAGACGAGTCCTTGAACAGAATTTTCCCTGCAGCACTAATATTGAAGCTTGGGATATTTACGTCGAGAGAGTTGAGCCACTGGGGATCATTCTCGTTGATGGCTGACTGACTGCAAGCAAATTGCGCACCCGCCGCAGAATTGGCCATCTGCACTTTTTGAAACTCAAGCTCGCGCTCTTTGGCCTCCTTTGCCTTCAGGAGCTTTTTGCGTTCCTTGTTCGACAGCTTTTTCCCGTCTTTACCATGGGTAGGAATCGCATCGCTATCGCCATTTTTGGCAGCCTCCTCAGCGGCGAGGATAGCAGCAGACTTATCTGTCCACGCAGCCTCATCAGGGGCGCCGTAGAACTCGTCGGTAGTGCCACCGTCAATGTCTTCGTCGCCATTGCCGTTGCCGTTGCCGTTGCCGTTGCCGTTGCCGTTGCCGT
>Ga0115555_1000482_pt1 | contig 27051 bp, 20 predicted proteins | sample COGITO_mtgs_1104_2_FD_87285 | JGI IMG/M metagenome (GOLD analysis project Ga0115555, IMG submission 87285) | Pelagic marine microbial communities from North Sea - COGITO_mtgs_110407 | ecosystem: Environmental > Aquatic > Marine > Epipelagic | place: Germany:Helgoland, sampling site Kabeltonne... | reverse complement strand
CCCGAAACTGTCTGTTCCGTTCCGCGCGTTCCTTCTGTTTCACTCTTTTCTTTTCACTCTCCATTTTCGAGTGCTTCTCGGGGTCTTTGTCCATCAACCACGGACGTTTGCGCTTCCCCATTATTATTATCTTCTTTTATTCGAGTTGTTGCATTTCTAAAAATACGTTGTTAGGCAAAAACTCTTCTGTTTATGACGATTGTAAATGACGCTGATGAAAGAATAAGAGAGAAGAAGAGAAGAAGAAGAAGAAGAAGAAGAAAAAAAACAATTTTGGGCTTTCGGTCGACGGATTTTTTATCATCGAAAAATATCAGCCGAAAAATCGCTGTGTCCTCCCTTTCTTTCTGCGATCGGATCGGCGCGGAACCAAAAAAATCTTCTCAAAGCAAACGGACCTTTCTTTATCTGCGTCAAAATACTAATTGCATCGGCCACACGCTTCGCCGCGTTTGGGGCAGAAAAAGAAGAAAGAGAGAAAGAAACGCGCGCGTCTTCTTATCTTCTTCGCAGAGAGAGAGAGAGAGAGTCTTTTTGTCGCGCCATCCATCGTCTCTCAAAGAAGAGATTTGAACAGAATGATTATTTAATTTTATCCCGACTGACTGTGTGTGCGTGTGTTGGTTTTGCTGTTGAGATTCTTTGAAACGACGCGAGCGTGTTTACGAAAGTTTTAGCGGTTGAGTTCATCGAAAAACATGGACAGAAACAACAACAACGCGCAGATAATAATGAAACGAACGTCCAGAGAAAGTCGACGACGTCAAAGCTTGGAGAGAGAGAACGACGAGTTGAAGAATATGGTGGAAAGATTACAAGAAAGATTGAAGATGACGACGACGAGGAGCGGCGTCAGCACGACATCATTATCGTGCGAGTCGGAGAACGGATCAGACGTCGAAGCTTCGAGCGCGTTCTATTTACCCACGAAAGATGACGATCGAAGGATGCAAAAACACGGAGGGCAAGAACAACAACGTCGTCATCATCGTAATCATAGTCATTCACCCCGGGAGAACGCGAGGGTTGGAACGCCCAGGAAATCCATGCAAGGCCACGACGCCGTGAGGCCAGATTTTTTCCAAAATTCAAACAAGAAACTTCCTCAAGGATGGGAAGGCGTGCACGACCTCATCGAAGAAGGCGAGTACGCCGGGTGGTTGATTAATCCGAAACAAATAACCATGCTGAATGAGATCGGGAAAGGTTGCGAAGGCACGGTGTATAGAGCAAAATGGGGAGGCGCTACGGTGGCGGTGAAGAACGTAGGCGCGAGAAACGCCAAGCAGGCGAAAGCGCTGGTTCGATCGACGGAAATCTCTGTAAAATTGAGACATCCAAACGTCCTTCCCTTACTCGGGGCGTATTTTAACCCGTTTGGGGATTCGTGTTTGATGTTCCCGGTGATGCTAGTTGGGACAATGAAGCAATGGTTGTATAGCGATTTGGAGAAGGGCGGAGTCGGCGCTTTGTTTGGAGGCGGCGCGACAAAGAGTAAAGCGCACAAGTATAAGAAGCGGCTAAAAGCCGCGTGGGACGTCGCGAAAGGCATGTCTTACTTAGAAGACATGTTCATCATGCACAGAGACTTGAAACCGTCGAATATTTTCATGAAGAGCTCGGCGAAAGGCTGTGCGGTGATTGCAGATTTTGGACTGGCCCGATACAGCTCCTTGAAAGATAACGAAAGCACGCCCACGGCTTGTACGGGGACGTTTATTTATATGGCTCCAGAAGTTATCACCGGCAAGTGGTACGATACCAAATGCGACGTTTTCAGTTTTGGCGTCTTACTGAACGAATTGCTGGATAGAAAAGCTCCGTATTCGGGATCGTACTATTCGCCGCAACAAATCGCTCGAGCAGTGGTGGAACAAAACATGAGACCGAAAGTGTATTCAAACGATAACTCGCGAGATTCGAAACGTTTAGCAAAGTTGACCGAAAAATGTTGGGTTGCAGATCCAAACGTGAGACCCTCGTTTGCGGAGATTATCAACGAAATGGATGCGATAATGCCGAGTTTAGGGGTGGAGGACTCCCCGGAGAGCTTTCCGGGTACCGGAGATTTCGATGCCGATCAGGGTCGAGAATCGGTGTCAAATAGTCGAGAATCGGTGTCAAATACATCAAGCCCAGGGAGCGCAGATAAAAAAAATAATACAAATCCCATACTCGGAAGTTTGAATAAAGTTCTCGAAGCGTTCTTTTGAAGAGACGAGAGCAGATAATGGTCAAAGAATTGTGTACATAAAAACGATTGAGAATAGAAAATAGAATGCGCGCAGGCCGGAAACGGCGAATGTGTTTTCGTATATATTTACGTGAAATATTTATTTATACTTTTAACATACCGAACGAGATGAACACGCACGCGCGCTCCGTAATCAATCCATCCATCGACAGAAGTACAGAAGTACATCAAAGTTAACGCTCATCGTCAGAAAATGAAAAAGAAGGAGAAAAATTTTAACATCCAACATCCATCTTATGGAAAGGAGAAGTGAAAAGAGTTTGTGTTTCCTATGTTGCGCAAAAAATACGCGATACTTCTTCTCTCAAAACGATGTTGCAAAGAGAAGAGAGTAAAACGAGCGCGATTGAAATGAGCATTGAATCTTCTCGAGAAAGACGACGACGACGACGACGACAACGAGGACGGATAGAACGAAAACAATCATCGTCGTCGTCCTTGATATTCTTCTTCTTTTTTATCTTCTCCGCGTCGTCCTCCTTCGTTTGTTTGTTTTCTCTTTTCGCGTCTGCTGAAACAAAAGTCGGACCGAGAAGCACGACGACGACGACGACGACGACGGCGACGACGCCTTTTGCGACGACTGCAACACTCTCTCACACGGGAGGTCGTTCATTTACAAACTCTTCGGGAGCGCCAAACGTGGTAAAACCTCGAGAAACGAGAATCATTAACGGCGTTCCATCGCTCGTATCATCTCCAAGAAATCGAATAATTAACGGGGTACCGGTGTATGAAACATCCGCGTTTCCCTTTATCGTTGCCATTTTTGGATCGTACGCGGATGAGAATGGTAACACAGTTCGCGATTTTAGATGTGGAGGGACTTTCATATCCACCCGACACGTTTTGACGGCATCGCACTGTTTCTTTTCTGATGGACTCGTTTCGAACACGCGAAACTTTTACGATAAGATGGAGGTACTGGTAAACTCAGTTCAGCTCGATCAAGGAGGAGAAGGTCAGGAACTTAAGTTTATTGAAATTGCCGAAGCGCACGGAAATCCGGATTTCAATGGGATAAACTTTGATCAAGATTGCACTGTGCTTCGTCTGGTAAGACCGGCGAGTGAAATATTCGACGTACAACCCGTTCGACTCGCGTGGGGTGCCGAAGAAGTAGACGAAGACGAATACAAAACTGTTTACGACGAGAACGAGATGTGCTACGTCGTTGGGTTTGGCGTAGACTCGAGCGGTTTCTTAACTGAACATTTGAATAACGCGACTGTTCCGCTCGTCTCCGAAGAGACGTGCGAGCATAGCGATTCCTATCCGGGATGGCCATACGGGAATCCAATTTCATCCTCCATGATTTGCGCGGGATATAAATCTGGAGGTACAGATGCTTGTCAAGGAGATTCGGGCGGGCCGTTATTAAATGCGCGTACGCTTGCTCAAGTCGGCATCGTAAGCTGGGGCGAAGGCTGTGCCTTGGAAAATAAATATGGCGTATACACAAAAGTAAGCAAAATGCGAGCGTTTATTCACAGCATCGTTGGCGACGAACTATACGAGCATTCACCGTTTAAATCCCCGGAGGGAGTTGAAAACGGAGGAGAAAACGAGATACCAACAAGACCACGTCCGTTTCGATGCTTTTAATTAAAAACTAACCGCGGAATAATATTCTATCAAATACCTGTAACACTTGCTTGGACCGAACCTTCCTCCGGAAGTTCCTCCAACAGCTTCATCCAGTTAGGAACACCGGCGCCAGATTTCCACAACGTCCCATTCTTAGCCACCGCAAAAAACACATCTCTCACCGACGGATCGAATCCGTCTACTTCTACTTGATTAATGATCCATCTTCTCCACGCCGTTTGATCCTTTGCCTGTATGCGCCATCTTTCCTTGGCGTCGGCAAACACGTTCACATCAACCTCCGAAGAACTGCTCTTCTTATTTCGTTTCGAGCGATTCCCAAAAGTCAAATCCATCGGCTCGTCGCTCGTTGGTTTTCCATCGTTCTCCAACATTGTCACCGTGCATACCAAAATCTTATTCTGAATAAACTTCTCTCTGAATTTTTCCAAGTTTGCCATCGTTTCAAAGACGTGCGCTTCAGAACCAGCAACCACAAAGACTCTATACAAAGACCGAAGTCTGTTCAAAGGAACCGCGCCTTCGTCTTTTTTCAATTGCACTTGTAATCTCCCAAGTTCTTCTTCTCTTTCTGCTTCCTGCAAAGTCTCATCTCGCCCTTTCAACTCGTTCTTTAAGAGTAATCCCAAAACAACCAACGCCGTGGTGTTTACGCCTAAATTTTTCAACGTTTCTATTAAATCCGGCACATCTTCCGCGAGTTCTCCCTCGCCACCTCCGCCTTTCACAGCTTGCACTAACCGCGACAGAATAATCAAGAGACCAACTGCTGCTCCACTCGCTAACGACCCAAACAGGAAAAGTTTCAAAAATCGAAACGGTTCCGCCGCTTCCGCTCGAAGCTTCGCCTGCGCCGCTTGTTTCTCTTTCCCGTCCCCGTACTCGACGTCGATTTCTTCAAACTGTTCTGTATTTCGAAACTTCGCCAAGTCGTCGTCGCGTTGCAACACTCGGAAGTCCAAGTCAAACTTTTCCAACGCGACCATCAAATCGTCTTTCGCTTGCTCGTATTTGTTCATCTTTACGTACGCGCACGCTCGATTGTAGTGACTCGCTCGAGACTCTTCTTCGTTCGGGTTCAACTTCAAAGCGTCCGTGAAAAAATCCGCCGCGTCTTGGTACTGTTTTGCTTCAAACTTTTCCAAGCCACGGTTGACTTTCTCCGCCGCTTTGGAGACGGGAGCGTCGCCTCCTTGTTCGCCGCCCGCTTCGACCACCACCACCGTTCTTTGTCCACTTTTTCTTCGCGGTCTGTTGAAAAGAAATCCAATATTAGTATTAGTATCACGACGACTCCTTTTATTCCTTCTGCTATTAAAACTACTGTTGTTGTAAGCGCTGCTGCTGCTGCAGGTGGTGGTGGTGATGATGAAGCTGTTGTTGTTTTCGTTCTTCTTAAAACGCGAAGAAGAAGAAGACAAAGAAGAAGAAGAAACTCTCGAAATGATTGCTCTCCCTCTTTGTCTTCTTCGTTTCGTTCGCGTTCGTGCTCTCGCAGTCGTCGTCGCTCTCGTCGGTGGTATCGATGACGATGACAACATTTTTTATCTTCACTCTCTGTTTTGTTTTTGTGTCACCTTCTTTTGGCGTGAAAGAGAGAGATTCTTTTTTGTGAGTGAACACTCGAGACCTAAATTTTCTTTTTTTGTCTCTTTTGATGAGCTTTTCTCTTTCGTTGTTGGTTTCGCACCATAAAAAAGTGCTCGTCTCTCTCGCTTTTTTCCTTCGTGTTGGTTTCTTTCTTTCGTGTTTGGGAAGAGAGGAGGACTCTCTCCCTTACAGCGTGAAGATGATGATGACGACGTCAACGAGAACGACGATTGGGTTTGCAAAAACAACGACTACTGCTTCCATCCCGATATCATCGTCGTCATCGTTTTTGTCGCGAAGAAGTTTAAGGACCACCTTTGAGCGGCGGCGATTGACGATGTGTAGTAGTAGTAGTAGTAGTAGTAGAAGTTTGGAGGAAGAAGAAGTCGTGCAACGAGCGATGCGTTCGTTGATGAGGAAGAAATCAGAGGAGGAGGAAAAGGAGGGAGAGAACGTGATGACGAGGTTGGACGAGTACGCGAGAACTTTGGTGGAAGCGTCGAGTTGGTCAACAGGAAACCAAACAGAAGAAGAAGACAAAGAAGAAGAAGACAAAAGAAAAGTTTCTTCTTCGTCATCACTTTTAGCCACGTCATTCGCCTTGGACGCGCTCGTTCTGAGCAGAATGTTTACGTTGATGCGAAAACGAGAGCCTCCGGGCTCGGAAACCATGGGCATCGCACGACAAATAGTAAACATCTCCTTCCTCGGTTTAGACACGAGAACGCTGAGGATACGGGATTGGCCCAGAGGCACGGCGATTTTTGACGTGCAACCGAAAGAGTGCAACGAGTATTTAACGCCGAGGATGAAGTTGATGAACGCGAAAGTGACCAGAGGGAGCTCGCTGAGACGAGTCGATTTCGATTTTATGAATGTCGAGAGGAAGAGTTTGGATAAGAAAACGTACCTCGAAGACGCGCTGAGGAAAGAAGGTTTCCGCGAGGAAACGCCCACAATTTGGATATGTGAAGATTTAGAAGAACTAATCCACAGCGAGGCGACAAAAATGAGCGACTTTGTGGAGGAAATTTGCGATTTGATGTCTCGAGAGTCTGAATGTTGCGGCTCCGCGAAAGGCGTTGACGCTCGTTTACAAAACACCATCAAAGCTCTATTCGCTGCAAATGGCGCGATGTGTTCGTTCACGGAGGAAGAGAACGGATGCGTGCTATTCTCGGCGATCAAAATGCGACGTTCGGCGCGAGAGGAGGAGTATTACAGAAACGCGTTGATGGACGCGCTGGAAGAAATCGACGAAGACGGTTGGGAAGACTAATAATAAAATCTAAATAAAATGTAATTCTATTCGCTACTGCTGCTATAGCCGCCTAAAAGTCCTAACGAAGACTTGTCGCCTAAAAGTCCTAACGAAGGCTTGTTATTGTTGTTGTTTTCTACTTCTTTCTCAGCTCTCACTGGTTGTGGGTTGGTCGTCTTCTTCTTTGCCACTTTGAGAAGTTTCTTCTTCGCGTTATTCGTGTTCTTCGCTTTCTTCGCCGCAAAGTCGCCGTCGTCGTCGACACCCACACCATCATCTCTCCCACCACTCTCTCTCTTCTTTTTCTCCTCGCTCTCCTCCATGGCGGTAGCGGTTTTGGAATTCAGTGCGTGACTTCTCGCTTTCGCCAGTTTAAACTGTTTGCTCAGCTCCTTCTCCTCCTCTCGCTTTCTTTTCTCGTTCTCTCTCTTCTGCTCTTCCACTTCGTCCAAGAACTCAATCTCGTCCTCCTCCAACGGCCGGTTCTTCCCTTCCTTCATCGTTTTCCACCCTTCCTGAAACTTTTCCTCTTTCACATCTCTTTGCTCTTGGAGAATTTGCCACAGAGGTTTCACCGGTTCTTTCTCTGATTCCTCTTCTTTTCCCCCTCTCTCTTTCCTCAAACGTTCCAGTTCCTCCGCGGTGACGAATTTATTACTTTTCTCTTTTCCTCCGTCGTCGTCGAGCATCTTAAACACAGATTTCACGTCTCTCCCTAACTCTTTCTCCGCGTCGAATAACTCTTCCTCTTCTCCTTCTCCTTTCCGAGGAAGGATTCGGATCATTTCCACCGACGACTCTCTTCTTTCCGCCGCCATCATGCATTTGTGTGTTGTTGTTCTCTTTCTATTCTGCGGGGAAATTCATCAATTCAATCCTCCTCAGAAAAAGAGAAGAGTTTTGCTTCTCCACACAGACGACACGCGCGCATCATGATCGTCGTTTCTTCGTCGTCGTCTCCTTCGTCGTCGTCTCCTTCATCGCTTAAGGAGAGAACGAGGAGGCGAAAGAACGGAGATCCGCATCATCGTCGTCGAAGAACGTCATCAACGTGTTCTTCTTCCTCCTCCTCCTCCTCCTCCTCTTCAAAGTTTGGTGATGAATTATCCACCACGAGGACAACAACAAAAACGACGACGAGAATATTAACCACCACCAACGCGCATTCGAGAACATCGACGGGAGGAAAATATCAACAACGGATGAAAGGATTGATGCCAACTCGGTGCGCCAAGTGCGACAAGTGCGACGACGCGAAATCCAGACGAGACTCTACGAATGCAAAGTTGTTCTTCAACTCGCCAATGAAGAGAGCTTTAGGGGTGGGAGGATTGGTCGCCTCGAGTGGGGCTTTGTGCGCGGCGACTTTAGGCGGTGGTGGCGGGAGGAACTTTGTGAAACCAAACGCGGGAGGCGGCGGTGGTGGAGGCGGCGGAGGTGGAGGGAATAGCACGGATTTTACGGATATGTATGGGAAAATCTTAGAGTCGTCGTCGTCGTCGTCGGGAGGAGGAGGAAGAGGCACGGCTTTGCAAGAATATCCGGAAGTGCTGGTGTTGGACGTGAGAGGGATGCACTGCGGTGGATGCGCGGCAAACGTGAGAAAAGTTTTAGAAAATGTCGCGTCTGTGCAAAGCGCAAACGTAAACTTAGCGAACGAAAGCGCCGTGGTGAGAATTGCGGTGAGACTGGACGAGAAGGATTTGCAGGAGGCGAGAAGCGCAGGAGTAAGAAATGCGCCTGATTCTTCCTCGTCGTCTTCGGCCGCAGCATCGGTGGAAGTTGTAAGCGGAGACGTAGGCGTACAGATAATGATCGCATCAATCAAGAATAAAGCAAAAATCGAAGGCGATAAACTCGCCGAATTAGTCACGGCGTCTGGTTTCCCTACGACGTTGAGAGATAATTCCTCCTCGGACGAATCTAGCGGTGAATACGATCAAGGCATGCAAAGAGCGAAAGAGAAGCGAGAAGAACGCATCAAACGCATACGAGAGTCGACGAAGAAAGTTGCTTTGGCGTGGGGTTTAGCATCTGTGTGTATTTTAGGACACGCCGCGCACTATTTGAAGATCCACTCTCTTGGATTTTTGTGTAAAACGCAAACGCATGTAGCATTATCGCTCTTTGCGATGGTTGGACCTGGACGCGATATTTTGACAGATGGTTTCAACGCATTTAGAAGAGGAGGGCCGAACATGAATTCTTTGGTCAGCATGGGTGCGATCGCTTCTTTTGGAATGTCCTCGGTGGCAGCGTTAGTTCCAAAACTTATGTGGCCGACATTCTTCGAAGAGCCGGTCATGTTGTTGGCGTTTGTTCTTCTCGGTCGAGCCGTAGAAGACCGGGCAAAGTTAAAAGCCTCGAGCGATATGAGCGATTTGATGAATTTAGTACCTTCTACCTGTCGATTACTGGTCTCAGAGTCGTCCTCTTCTTCGAAATCTCCGCTTTCGAAAATGATATCCGTGGAGGCGATCAAACCAACTGATAAAATTTTAATCTTACCCGGGGACAAAATTCCAGTCGATGGAGTCATCGTGAATGGCACATCCTCTGTCGATGAAGCCGCGCTTACTGGTGAACCCATCCCCAAGGCCAAGAGGAAAGGCGATCTAGTATCTGCCGGAACGATTAATTGTGACGGCGTCCTAACGGTTGAAGTATCAAAGTCTGGGTCCGAGACGACAGTCGCTGGCATTGTGCGCATGGTTGAATCCGCTCAAAATAGACAAGCTCCTGTTCAAAGACTTGCCGATGATATCTCTGGTGTTTTCACGTACGGAGTCATGGCAACATCTGCGGCAACGTTTGCGTTTTGGTCTACAATTGGAACGAAAATTTTCCCGTCAGTTGCGGCAGCGTTGGGAGCGTCTGCGGCAACTGTGAACGCCCCAGTACTGATTGCAGCGCAACTAGCGGCTTCCGTGCTAGTCGTTGCCTGTCCATGTGCTTTAGGACTCGCTACTCCGACTGCAGTTTTAGTCGGAACGGCGTTAGGTGCGCGCAATGGTCTTTTGATTCGAGGTGGAGATGTTTTAGAAAGAGCAAACGACTTGGACGTCATCGTTTTTGATAAAACCGGAACCCTCACTGTGGGTAAACCAACGGTTGAAAAACTCACGACGTCAAATTTGACGAGCGAGGATGAAGTTTTATCCCTCGCTGCTGCGGTAGAGCGAAATTCGACGCACCCGTTAGCGGTTGCGGTGAATAAAAGAGCATCACAGAACGGCAACAAAACGTACGAGTGCGCGGAGGATTCTTTCAAACAAGAGCCGGGATTGGGTGCTTTTGGAACCGTAAATGGGAAGAAGATAGTCATCGGTACTAAAGAGTTTGTCGAATCGTCGTTAAAATCGTCTGCGTTCCCACCTGAACTCGAAGATGCTTTCAAACGTTCGAACGAAAACGGATCAACCACGGTGTGCGTTTCCGTTGACGGTAAAATGGCTGGAGTTTTTGAGATTCGCGATAAACTCAGATCAAACGCCAAAATGACAATCGAACGACTTCGAAAGTCAAAGAACAAGAACTTTGAAATCATCATTCTATCCGGGGATCGTCAAGAAACCGCCGATGCGATTGCAAAATCAATTGGCATTGATCCCAAGAATGTCTACGGAAACGTCCGCCCAGAACAAAAAGCTGAGTTTGTCGAAAATTTACAAAAATCTGGTAAATGCGTCGCTATGGTTGGTGATGGAATCAATGATACTGCTGCGTTAGCCGCAGCAAATGTCGGCATAGCGATGGCTTCTGGCGTAGGCGCTGCTTCCGAAGTTGCATCGATTGTTCTTCTCGGGAATCGGTTACCGCAAGTCGTAGACGCCATCGATTTATCCGCGAAGACGTTTGGTAAAATCAAACAAAATTTGGCGTGGGCGTTCGGCTATAACATCGTGGGTATTCCCATCGCAGCCGGTGCACTTTTACCTGCCTACGGACTCGCACTCACTCCGAGCGTTGCAGGTGCTGTGATGGGCGTGAGCTCCATCGGCGTAATGGTGAACTCGCTGCTTTTACAGCTCGAAGGACGGAAATTTTCCAAAGAAGAAGACGAAGACAAAGAATAGTTTTAGAAAACGAACGCATTAGAATAAAAACCGTTTCCACGTTATTGTAAACACGCGCACAAGATGATTAATAGTGTATCATATAGTCTAAACGGAGCCTTGAAATATTAAACTTGCTTGAAATACTCCTTGGAACGCTCTTCCACTTCCTTCAAATATTCGGCCTGCACTCTTTGCGCGTAGCTGCCATTCGTCAATCCCAAAACGACCTCTTCCATCCTTTGTTGAAGTTCTTTTGTAAACGCGACTTCCCCGTAACCTTCGTTGACTAACTTTTGAAACACCACGGGCCAGTCGTCCGTGTTTGAACACCCCAACAACTCGTCTAACGGAGCCTTATTCTTGTTCAACTCCCCGGCGGCGTACACTTGTAAAAACTTTTGCAAAATGTGCACCATTCCGTCCATTTTATCCTCGTCTGACTTTCGAATCCACGCGTACGTCGTGTTCAACATGCCTTCATCGACCGTGCAATTCTTAATTTCCGCTTCCATGCGTCTCAACGCGTCTGATTTCAGCGGCACGTCAAACTCCATGGTCGTTTGATCCGCCGCCGCGGATATTATGCGTTGCAACTGTTCCGAGGACCGATCGATCGTCTCTTCCGCCTTCTTCAACGTCGCTTCGATAATTTTCATGCACTTCGACATGACGTCTGCAATCGCGTCTTTCTCTTCGTCCGTGTTGACGTTATCGATTCTCGAGGCCATTCGTAACCACATCTGTTGGTCAAACGCCATGATGTTTTCTATGCACACTTTTTGCAACACATCGTCGCTCTCTCCGTGCGCGTTCAAAAGCTGGTTGATTAATCCATCTAAGGCAGCCACGTCGGAGATGTTCTTGTTCCCACTGTCTGCCGCCGCGGCGGTTCGGTTTTGTCGTCGTCTGTTTTTTGATGATGATGATGAGGGTGTCGTCTTCTTCGCCGTCATCATCATCATCGTCATCTTTTTCGTCGTCACCTTCCTCGAAGAAGAAGAAGAAGAAGTAGAAGAGGAAGACGTCGTTCGCGTGGAGGCCGTGCCAAACATCGCTTTTTGCATCATCGTCGGTGTTGTTGTCATCGTTTCCGCTCCTCCGAAAAGATGTTCTCTATTTTAAAGGGGAAAAGTGAAAAGTGGATAAAGTTTACTTCGTTTTGGAAAAAAAGAAGGAAAAAATTCTGCACTTTTCTTTTCGCCGCCTCACGCGCCGCACGCACTACTCGGCCGACGACGTCGACGACGACGACAACAACTCTCATCATTCTGCCGCTGTGCTGCTTCTGCAGAAGGGAGGAATTTCCACACTGAACGATCGCACGGAAGGAGAGAGAGAGAGAGAGAGAGAGAGAGAGAGTTGCATTTGGCGTGTGTGTTGTTGTTGTTGTTGTTTGTTAAACAAGAGTTTAGATATCTCTGATAACATATGTAAAAAAGGATGGAGAGAGAGGACAGTTTATACCGAAACCGAGAAGAAACCCCGTCGTCGTCATCGAGACAGAAGGACGAATACGAACGAACGGACGAAGAGAAACGGGAATTTGTGGATACCCTGTGGAATGATATCAAAGACGGCGCGCGCGAATTGGTTTCCCAAGAACCTCTTTTGGGAGGACTGATTTATAGCAAAATATTGAACCAACCGACGTTCGAGAAGTCGTTATCGTACGTGTTGAGCTCAAAAATCGCCAACGCGCAAGTATTAGCCGGACAATGGCAAGAGTTGATGTTCGAAGCCATGCAAAAGGAACCAGTAATCTCCTATTGTGCGGCTACGGATATTCGCGCGTGCGTGGAACGAGACCCGGCGTGTCCAAACCCGACGCACTGCTTTCTCTTTTATAAAGGGTTCCACGGGTTACAGACGCAAAGAGTGAGTCATTGGTTGTGGGGACACGGGAGGAAACCGTTAGCGTGCTACATGCAATCGTTAGTGTCGGAGACGTTTGGGATGGACTTACATCCCGCCGCGATGTTTGGTCGCGGGGTGATGATTGACCACGCGACGAGTATCGTGGTCGGGGAAACTGCCGTCATCGGGGACGGGTGCACGTTATTTCACGGGGTCACGTTAGGTGGGACTGGGAAAACTAGAGGCGATAGGCATCCAAAGTTAGGCAAACGCGTCGTGGTTGGTAGTAACGCGAGCATATTAGGAAACGTAAAAGTAGCGGATGATTGTAAAATTGGCTCGAGCGCGGTGTTGGTCCACGACGTGCCTCCAGGAACGACCATAGTAGGAACAAAAGGAAAGGTATTGAGCGGGAAATACGGATCAGCTCTCAGGTCGAGACTTTGAGACGAAAATTATAAAATTATTACATCTTTATTTATTTGTGTGACATGTATGTATTTAACAAAACTTCTTGCATTAGTATTAAATGAAACTTCTAGCTATTTCCAAATCGTCTTTCGGCATGGACGCGTCCATGGCCCCACTTTCTAAGTGCTTTTGCATGTTCGCCATCTCGCTCCTCGCCTCTCTGTTGGTCGGCTCTAACCTTAAAGCTTCCTCGTAATCCATCGCGGCTTCTAAAAAGCTGCCTAATATCATTCTCGCTTTCGCCCTTCGCAAGTACGCCTTTACGTATTTACCGTCCATCTCCAACGCTTCTGTGCAATCCTTCTCGACTTCTTCCATTTTGCCCATTTTCAGATACACTAAAGCTCTGTTAGCGTAATATGCCGGTAACTTTTTCTTTTCGAGCGCTTTGTCGTACCACGATATCGCGTCTTCGTATTTGCCTTCCGCAAACGCTTTGTTTCCATTCACTTTCTCCTCTTCGCCCGGGACTTTCGGAGCCGGATTGCTTTTCATCATTTCCGTGATCACGTAATTCGGGAAGTGCTCCTGCATTTGCGCTGAATATCTAAAAGCGCACTCGAGAAGCATCTTATCGGTTTGGAATCCTCCGAGGAGGGAAACCGAGTGCGGTCCTTCCGCGTCGGGATACCGCAAAGGAATGGCGACTTGGGGCAATCCACAAAAGGAGGCTATCGCTAAAAACTGGAATGTTTTCATCCTCCACGCTTGAACTTCTTCTTCCGAGCGTCCTTCACGCATTGGAGCGACGCCCGGGACGGTTGGGAAGATCAAAACCGTTCCGTTATCCATGATTTGATCCATAACTTCTCGGATTTCACCTCTCACTTTCATCAAGTTTTCGTAATCCTGCTCGGTTATTTTCTTTGCATTTTCGATCCGTTGCGCGGTGAATTTTCCTAAACCACTCGTCGTCGTCGTCGTCGTCGTCTTGTTCGAGATGGTAGCAGTAGCAGTAGCAGTAGCTTGATCGCTGCCATCCTGTTTTTCAAGAAAGGCGAGAAATTCTTTCAAAGCTTCGTGAATTTCAAAACCCATCGTGGCGTGCATCTTGTCCCTGATCAACTCTAAACCCGTCTTACCACTCGTATCTGTTCGTAAACTCGGACATAACATTTTCAATCGTTCGCCTAAATCTAATTTTGAAACCTTGCCCGCGTATCTATCGTCATATCCGAACGCTTTCAAAGCACTAGCTACTGCCGCTGAACCTTGCGGATCAGCCAGTTTCATCAAATCCGTAAGGATGGCAAACTGCTTCGGTTCTTTGATGCCGTATTTTTCATCGTCCGCGGGCTTTAACAGGACGTCACCGACATCTTTCAATGTTTTTGAGCCTTTGGCAAACCATCCGACGGTATCGAACGTCTTGGCAAAATCTTGACATCCCTTCGTGGAAACCATCCCGTGGGACGGGCGAAAGCCATACACGCCGCAATATGCCGCCGGCACGCGCACGGAACCCGCGCTGTCAGTTCCAATGCCAAAATCGCAGTCTCTCAGTCTCGATGCAACAGCGACTGCCGATCCTGAGGACGAACCACCCGGTAATCTCTTATCGGCAGCTGGATTTATTGGCGTTCCATAGTGTTCATTTTGGCCATCGATGGAGTAGGCGAGCTCGTCCATGTGGGTGATGCCGACCAAGGAAGCGCCGTTTTTCAACAACATATCCATTATGGCTGCGTTTTTCACTCTGTGCACGCCGGCGTTGTTTCCGTTGCTATTGCTATTTTCCCTCTTTTCTTTCATAAACTCTTTCCACTTTGGCGACCCGAACCCGCACGACGAATCGTTCTCACCCTTTCTCCCACTCACTTCAAAGATATCTTTCAGGACAAACTTCAAATTGGCCAATTTCCGAACGACGTGTTTCTCCGGCGGCGGAGGACACGGGATGTCTACGATCTCCACGAACGCTCCACAATCTTTAACTTTCTTCTTTTGATCATTCTTTAGTCTATTCCTCCTCCTTCTCTTTCCTATTTGATCGAAGAGTATAGCCAAGACGAGCGTACACGCGGAAACGGCGATTGAAATTTGTTGAGAAGAGGAAAAAGCCATCGTCTTCCGTTCTTTTTTCTTTGCGCTCTGCTGATTTAAAGAAGAAGAAGAAGAAGGCGCACTCGGAGTGAAGGTGATGGACCCGGTGACGTTTGGCGGCCGGCCGTCCTCGTCTTCTTCTTCTCCTTTCATCCTTTTTTTATACTCTTTTTGTGGCGATTTCTTCCCTGCCGTTTCCTCCCGTCTCCTTCCTCCTTTTGCATGAGAGCATGACAACTTTTTTTTTTCGGATTCGGCTGAACGCGCGAAAAACTCCCGCATTAAGCCTGCAATAGACTACTAGCAGTGTCTATGTCTCGTTTTAATCGTTCAAACCGAGTTTTACGCGCACGTTTGGGTGCATTGTCTCCGGATTTTCACTAGAGAGTCTGATTTGTTTTTTTGAATTGGAAATTCTACCATCGGTTCCTCGATTTCCCCATTTATTCTTGCTTCGTATTACTTGATATTTTTATTCGTACGCTAAATATTAATTGATACGATTATTTCTCGGGATTGATCTGTAAAATTTATTTAAATGGTTTTTATTTCGAGAAAAATAAAAATAAAATCGATATTTAAATATCTAAATGAGGGTAACATTATTTTTATTGGATTCGTTGGAATGATAATAGATGTATATATTTAACTGGACTCATATCAATCCAATATAATATGATTTAATAGGAATATATACATTAATGATGAAAAGAAGAATTAATAAAATATTGAATTAATTTTCATACGAATAATTTCCCGTATTAAGATGTATTCATGCGTGCGTAATAGTTCAATATAAAAATTGAAAACAGGGGAATCCGTAGTTTTTCCTTAAATGTGCTGTTTTCGGGACAATGGGGAAAAGAATAAAAAAAAAAGAATTTTGGATTTAGGAAAGAAGAAAAAAAGGAAAAAGAAAGAAAAAGCTCTCTTTATGTGGGTTCGCTGAACTATTCTCTACCTTTTTCATAAAACTACTCCTATTCAGACAAGCGCAGAACATCTATCGTTGAGTACCGAACACTCGTGTACCAAATTCAGTCAGCCACTCGCCTTCTATGACTGAAACGTCTCTCGCGTACAATTTATTCGTTCGTATCAACTCGTTGAAGATGATGTAGGAGGAAGAGATCCCAACCGCTTCTTTGGCTGTCTCTCTCGAAGAAAACTTGTGAAACGTGGTCGAACTTGGGTGCACGAAAAGTCTGTTCCCGCCAATCAGAGTCACAAACATACTGTTACTGCCGCCGCCACTGCCATCGGAAATTGATTCCTTTTTTGCCGCATTCATGAAGAAACCAGCCGTGAGTGCTTTGCGTATTCGCACAGACTTGTTTTCTTTTTCCTGCTTTTCTTCTTTCTCTTCGCCTTCTCGTTCTTCGTCCTTCTCCTCATCCTCGTCCCAATCTTCGATGTGCCCTATGCTTCGACTCAACTGCTCTTTGATCTTCTCCGCTTTATTCATTGCTCGAAACGAAACTCCGTGGCTGTTACACCATTTTTTCTTCCCATTTCGAGAGACTTTTGAATAATCCGCGTATAAATTCAATAGCGTCATGTGGTCTCCCGTCTTGTGCTTCGCCACTTGAATAGCTCTCCCCACAAACACATTTTCCGTGCTCAACATGGCTAAAATTGCGACAATCTCCTCTGTGCACTTTTGATTTCGACTCTCGATGATGCATTTACACGCCATCGGTTCTAACGGAAACTTGCTCATTTGTCTTCCTATCTTATTCAACTCACCTTTGTCATCCAACGCGCCGAGTGAATACAGAAGTTCTAAACTTCTCAACAAGCCTTCCGTGCTCGGTTTGTCGATGAAAGGAAAAGTCAACACGTCGTTTACTCCCATGGCTTTGAGCATCAAAACGACACCAGCTAAGTTCGTTCGAAGGAGTTCTGGGACAACCTGTTCAGCCAATGAAAACATCGTATCTTCCGTATACAGCCGATAGCACTTCCCAGGCGCTTCTCTTCCGGCTCTGCCGCACCTCTGGGTCGCTTGCGAACGCGCAATTGGGACAACTTTCAGCTCTTCTACGCCAGATTTCGCTTTGAAAGTGCGCATTTTCGTCAAACCAGTATCAACGACGTATCGAATGCCGGGAATTGTGAGCGAAGTTTCCGCGATATTCGTCGCTAAAACAATTTTACGCGTACCTTTGGGTGTTTCTTCGAAGACTTTCATCTGTTCCTCCGCAGGCATAGCTGCGAAGAGAAGAACGACGTTGAGTTGCGGATACGTATCCTTCCCTCTTTGGGTAAGCAGTTTCCCTAAACTTTCAATTTCCTCTTGTCCGGTGAGAAAGACGAGAACATCACCTTTGATATCTTTTTCGTCCTCGTTTATTTGCATCACCGAACACAACGCGGCATCGATGTAGTCTTCCTCAGGTTCCTTCAAATAATACGTTTCCACCGGGAACGTTCTGCCTTTGATGTATATGATTGGACACGCATCAAAGAAATCAGAGAACGAAGACGCGTCGAGCGTTGCGGACATAATTATCAGCTTCAGCGGAGGTGGAGGTGGTCTCTTCTTTCTTTTCTTTCTTTTGTTGTTGTTGTTGTTGTTATCGTTGTCGTCGTCTTTCTCGAGTATATTCATCCTCCGTTTTTCTTGAATCGCTTTCAGCGTTCCTAACAAGAAATCCGTCTGCAACGTTCTCTCGTGCGCCTCGTCGACTAAAATTGCCCCATATCTCGACAAGAGTGGATCATTCAACGCCTCTCTTAATAACATCCCGTCCGTGAAAAATTTGATCCTCGTTTGCTCGCTCGAACAGTCGTCGAAACGAATGCCGTACCCGACCAAATCGCCCAACTTCCCTCCGTCGCCTATTTCTTGACTCACTCGTTTCGCCACGGATACTGCGGCGACCCGTCTCGGTTGCGTCACGGCAACCATCGTTCCTTTTTCTTTTCTAGGAGGAAAATTTGACTCAAATTCCGTGTTGTTGTTCTTATTCTCCTTTTTCATCGTCATCATCCGTTCGTACACAAACTGCGGTATTTGCGTCGTCTTCCCGGACCCGGTTTCGCCGAGAATAATAACCGTCTCGTTCTGTTCGATGTGCGCGACGAGTTCATCTTTGGACGCGTAAATCGGAAGTTTCTCGCGTTGTCTTTGAATCGTTTCTCGAAAACGTTGTTGTTTTTGTTTTTGTTCTTCAACCGTATTGGTCATCATCCTCGGCTTATATATAAAGCTCGAAGAGAGAGAAGAGAGTTCACTCAAAAGACGACCTAAACTCTCTCCGTTATTCTTACCATTTTCTTCTCGGTTTCTCTCAACACCTCCTCCTTCGTGACGAGATAATAGACGTTCCCTCTTTGTTTGTACACCTAATGAACGTCGACGATGACGAGGAAGAGAGCGAAATCAAAAGTCAGATAATGAGAATACTATATATAAACAACAACAACAACAAATTATCTCATTCATACCTTTCTGTTGTTGTTCGCATCATTCCCGTTAGTGTTATTCTTTAATAAAGAGGAGGAAGAGGAAGAAGAAGGTAAACTTTCCAGCTCTCTCTTTAAAACCGAGAGCGTTTGTCGTTCAAAAAGCAGCGCTTCTTCTTCTTCTGGTGATGATGATGATGATGATGATGGCGTGGTGTTCATACCTACACGATAAAGAAGAAGACAAAGAAGAAGTCTTACGAACTGTTTTTTTCTTGTGAAGAGTGGATTTTTATTCCACAGAATTAAACAACAAAATCATCTCGAGAAAAAAGATGGCTGCTCCTCCTGGAGGTTCTTTCGCCGGCGCAGTCGTGGCGTTGTTACGACTGTCTCGGACATCGCTTCTGAGAGAAGGAGGAGGAAATGGAGCGAGAGGTTTCTCTTCATCCTCTCTTCATCTTCTGAGGGAACAACAACAACAACAAGAAGAAGAAGAAGACAAAGAATTTGGTGGTGGTGGTGGTGAGTTCACCAAATCGAACGAAGAAGAGAGACGAAACTCCGCCGCAGATTCGTCATCATCGTCTGATACTAATACTAATAGTAAAATACTACGACTGATCGCGCATGACCGAGAAAAAGCCGGACGACTCTCGGCGAACAGAGCGCGCAAAGACGGTTTTATCCCGTGCGCGGTATTTAAGCAAGGAGAAATAGAAAAGACGAGCGAAGTGTGCGCGGTGAGCGAGAGAGAGGTGGAGAAACTTTTGCGAAAGTTTACGAAATATGGTTTGAGAACGAAACTTATCGATATCGTTTTGGACGATGGGAAACGGACGGTTAAAGCGATTCCGCAGCAAATACAAATGCACGCGTATAAGAATCAGGTGAATAATATCACGTTCATGCGAGTCGATCCGGAGACGATTGTAAAAGTACCGATACCGGTGAAAGTGACGGGACAGGATGACTGTCCGGGGACCAAGCTAGGCGCGTTTGTGAGTCACACGAGGAAGACGATCAAGGTGAAATGTCGGAGCGATCAGATTCCAGAGGCGTTTTTCGTGGACGTATCGAACATGAACGTGAAAGATAACGTTAAGATTGCCAATTTAGATATTCCAGAAGGAGTTGTGATTTGCGAACACGACTTGGAAACGCCTATCGTGAAGATGGCAGGAAAATTGAAGAAATCTTAATACCAAACAATAAATAGGTTTATAGCGCGTGAAATAGTTGTGTTTGTAATTGAAGTATTCCGACAATAATACAAGAATATCGAATAAGGTATATTATTTGTATCTCTCGTATTAACGCTTTCTATTTGTGGTGCTCTGCGCTGCCGCTGTGTATCTCTCTCGCTGCTAAGTGGTTTCTACTCGTCGTCGTGTATCTGTTATTATATATTTCTTTCCGACTCTCTCTCTTTCTCTCACTAAATCTCCATTGGGTCGTCCTTTGAGACGCTAGTCGTTTTCACTCCCAAGGGTGGCGTTCCATTGGTAATTGATGATCCAAAACCTTTGTGAATCTGGTTCGATAAAGTTTCGAAAGATTTCTTCGTCAAACTCGTCAGTTCGCACACTTTCCTCTTGAACTCCTCAAAAGACAATCCATCTCCTCTCAAAATAATCGGTCTATCCTCCTTGTTTCTTGGAGTTTGCAAATCTTTCTCTCCTTCTGCCTCTTTTTGTTTATGCTCCACGGCTTGGGCGTAATCGCTTTGATCATAGTTTCCGAAATCTTCGAGATCTCTTTCCATAAACCTCGTAAGCTGTTCCAAACGGTTTTCAGCCTCTCCTTGGACGTATTCGTAAAACTCTTGCTCTTGTTTCACTAATTTCGTGGGTTTTTGCGTGAATGGATTGTTTCTTTTCCAATCGGCGTCGTTTTCTTCTTCGTTGTACGCGTAGTACGCGTGCGCGTACGTCCACTTCAAGAGCTTTCGGCACTCGATGATTTGTCGCTGCGCCTCGACGGCAAACGTCATTTCTCCCGGGCCAGCGCCGTGGTTTCTTCCCACATCGTCCAACTTTTTCGCGATCAAAGTTTCCATGTCTTTCTTTGCCCGTTTTTCCGCGTCCTCGTGCGACGCCCAGCGTTCGTGATAGTGCGAGTATCTTTCAATGGCCATGCGGGCGAGTCTCTTCTTCTCGTTCACCGCTCGTTCCTTTTCGCTCACCTTCGATGGATCTGAAGCGCCCGTCGTGCGGAAAGCGTTGCACGAATAGTATCCGCCAGTAGATTCGCCGTGCTTGCTCCACGGTTCTAAGCACGTCCAGCAAAAATCGTATCGGCACTGCGAACACGTCATGTGCATGCACCCTTGGTTCTTTTCAATCGGTCTCGAGCACTTTGGGCACGGTTTCGTAAACGTTAAAATCCAGTTCTGGTTCTCGGACTCCGAGCTGTTCTTAGCAATCCAAAGCTGCGCGGTGTCGCATCGCACGGGAATGTGCTCATCCTCTTGACACTTCCAGCAAAAAACTTTCCCGCACTCGCACACGCACGACTGAATCTGATCGAGAGTCAATCCGTCCTTGTTCTCCAGGAGTAGGAAACGATCGCACCCGGCCGCCGGGCAGTGCTTCACCGCCGAATTTTGCTCAAGAAAATGTTCCAGCTCGAACGCGTGGTATTTTGCGACTTTCTCTGTGTCGCCAAGAAAACGTAAAACCTTCTTCGTCGATACTCTCTTTCCGCACCCGTGATCCGGACAGCGCACGTCTAAAATCCCAGTCTTCCCTTCTTGCAACTTCGAATCGCAATAGCCTTCCCAGCACTCGTCGCAGAAAGGATGCACTCTGCATGACGCAGTCGACACCTTACTCACGGGAAAATCTTCGAAGCAAATTCCGCACTTTACTTGCACCTCCTTCTCTTTTTGCTCCTTTGGAACAACCGCCGCCTTTGCCGTTTTTGCCACAGAGCGCGTAGTTCTTCTCGTCGGCGGCGGCGCCGTCGCAACCACAGCTGCGGGTTCCATTTTCCTCTCTTTCTCTTTCTCTTTCTCTTTCTTTTCCACCGCTAACTTCAACACGTCGTTCTTTTCCGCCTGTTCTTCCTCCTCTTCTGTTAATAGACCTAACTTTTGTTTCGTTCTCTCCTCGTCGCCGAAATACGCGTCGTGTATTTTATTCGTCTTGGCGCCAAAAGCGTGAAGCAAATATCGAGCCAAATCTTCTTCGCAATACAGAACAGTCGTCAAGCCTTCGATGGCTTTTTTGTACGACTCCTCGGCTTCCTTGCGAGTGAACACTCGGAACAAACGCTGTTGTTGACGTTTCGTCGCGGAACTCATTTTCGTACTATCCATATCGATCGATCGATCGAGAGTACAAAAATCTTCTTCTTCTTTGTCTTCTCTTTCTTCTTCTGCAGATGAGTCAAACGTTTTTTTCAATCTAAAAACGAGAAGAGTAAGAGAGAGGAGGAGGGAGTGTTCAAGCGCGAGAATGTTTTACGAAGGACGAAGGAGAGAAAGAGAGAGAGAGAGAGAGAGGGTGGTGGTGGTGGTGAAGGTGGTGGTGGAATGTGCGCTTGTTTTAAAGAAGAAGAAGGAAGATGATTGCGACGAGATTAACTGTCGTCTTGTCTTCTTTCTTCACTCAGTTCTTCTTCTCGGAAATTGCAAGTCGAAAAAAAAATCAAAAAGGACACAAAAGAGATGGTGAGAAAATTTTTATATGATAAAAGGTTCGACTTTCGTCAGGTCATTACAAACAAATAATGTTTAAGCGCTAAACTCTATCGCCGAAAGCGAAGAAAAACCACACCGCGAGGAGCTAATCTCTCTCTTTACATGCGTCGTGTACTTTTATTGCACTCTTTTTTCTTCTCTCTTTCGATCGGGCGACCGCTTTTGAACGACAACTCGTTTGCGCCGACGCGGCTATAAAACAAAAGGCCGAGGTTGTTTTTAAGTAGCTACAATTTCTCTCTCTCTCTCTCTTTCTTAGATCATCTTGTGATCAACCTTCACTCTACCAGCGATGCGATCTAAATCTCTCATACCCGAAGCCGTGATGACTCTGCCTCCTTTACCGTCTTTTTCAACCACGCCTAAACTTTCGAGTTGGTGCAATACCGCTCTCGCCACCGAACCCGAACCAATCGCGCGGTGGTGCTTGTTGTGTCCGTTGTTCTTGGAACCAGAGTACGACTTTCTCAACGCTCCAACGCCCATTCTGCCGTGAACGTAAATCTTTCTCGCCGTAGAGGCACATCTGATGTAAAACCAATCCGGGTCGTACGGGGCGTGCTCTTTGAAGGTGGCGGTTTTGACGATATCAACCCATTGCGGGACTTCCATCTGTTCGAGAAAAAAAGAAGTAAATCGGTGAGTATTGCGCGAAACAAATAACTAAACGCGCGATTCGATCGAGAATGAACGCATTCCACGGTCGCGTGCAGAGAGGTTTGAACGCGCGCGTTCGCGATGAGAGACCATTTTGTCCGCCTTTCGAAGAAGGGCTTCCCTCAATCGAAAATCAGAGATTCTCATGCGCGCTCAAACACGCGCTCGCGAACGCATAAAGCGAACAAACTGATCGTCGTAGCATCCATACGCAATGAATGCATGCGAATGACCCGCGAACACATCTAAAAGCGCTCAGGGAACCGCGCGATACGGGTTACAAATCTGCGATTCTCTCTTTGTTTTCCCTTCGTTAACCCGCTTTGACAGGAAAAGGAAAGGAAAGGCAGACCAACTCAAAGAGTGACACGAAACGCTAGGAGAGAGCGTTTGAACGACGACGTACCTTGCCCGAAGATCGAAAGTATTGCGCTAAGGAGATGACGAACTCATTCGCCGGAGTATCTTTCACAGTTCTCGGTGCGTTCACCATGATGTTGGAGAGATAAATCGGGGTAGTGTAATAATGACGAGAGCTGTGAGACGTTTTGAAAACAAAGAAGAGAGAAATTTTTCAACGAGGGGGAGAGCTTTTTTTTTGGTCAACACAAAAAGAACGCGAACAGAAAAAAATACGACGAGCACACCTGTACCTCCTCCTCTCTTTAGAAATCTTATAAAACTTGAAGAAGAGCGAGGTTTTAGCGATGAAGGCGACGACGACCACCGAGAAGAAACTCTCGAACAACAACAGCAACAAGAACAAGACGAAGACGAAGAGTAAGACAAAGACTCGTGACGAAATAAAGCCCGAGGAAGGAGGCGCTTCTATTCCCGAAAATATTTGCTCTCTTTTTCTCACCCAAGGCACTTTGGATATAATAGTGAAACAGAACGTATTGACCGACGGAAAAGACAAAGACAAAGACGAAGAAGGAAAAGCAGACGCAGACGCAGACGAGGAGGAAAGCGAAGAGAAACCTTTTAAGTTATTAGAGGTGAAGAAATGCGAGGTACTCAAAGACGTTCGATTCCGCGGCGCGATCTCGGATTTTTGTTGTTTGAAAGAACAGCTGATAAAAGAGGAGAAGAAAAACGAGACGGTTTTCAACGAGGAAACGTTTGTGTTGCGAAGAAATGAGGAGGATAAGTACGGGGACGGGAACAATTTCGAACTCGCATTGACCTCAGAACTCGGCGAGATGTGGAAGAAAGAAGCTGAGGAGGAAAAAGCCGAGGAAGAAGCGAAGGCGAAGAAGACGTATATGTTCGAGTACGAGCCAAAACTTTGGGTAGATCTCGGGTCGGCGCTGGAGATGGAGATGGAGAAGGAGAGAGAAAATGAAGAAAATAGCGATGATGATAACAACTCAGATCAAGATATAGACGATGACGATAACGAGAGCGACACCTTTTTTATTGCGCACGATTTTGGTATCCAAAGTACGGCAGAGTTGGAAACGAAAAGTGTTCAAGTTTCGCCACCCGCTCGAGCAGAACACTCTTCGCAATACGAGTTCAGAACGTACAAATCCGACGGGGTGGACTTAGAACGCGTACTAAACTCTAAAAAGCTCGAGTTATTCTTGAAATCGTGCGAACCTTACGTGGAAGAATGTTTGAAGGAAAACGAATCGTTTGACATCCTTCAGACCGAAATCGAATCTTTGATTGTCTAATCTTATTCAGTAGTAGTTATATTAATTACTCTAAGTTATTTATTATTGCTTTATATCTGCGCGCTTCCTTTTCCTTCGTCCTCTTCTTACTCCATCGCATCAGCGCCGCCACTTTTACCCTCGCTTTCTTTCTCTTTCACTTGCTCTTGAATAGCCTTTAAGAACGTGCGCAAGTCTGCAATCGGCGAGTTTGTCTCCGCTTTCAATCCAAACTGACCCAAATCCATCTGTCCAGTTTGCAACGCCTCCGAAAATCGTTCCAATTGAGATCTAAACTGCGGCGTTTGAATCAACTCTTCTAAGTCAGCCGTTTCTCTGTGCTCTTCCGGCAAATGCACCAACAAACGGTCGCGCACTTCCTTGTTTCTCAATATTGGGCCAACAATCTCCGGCTTTAAAACATCTCTTAAACTGCCACCATTCTGTTGCTGTTGTTGTTGTTGTTGGAGCGGAGTCATCTCTCCAAAAGCTGGAACTCGAATTCCAGACATAGTGGCAGCCATCGCGGCGGCCATTTCAGACGCAGTTGCGCTCGTTCCTACCCCGCCTGGAAGAGTAGTCGCGTCTTTCTCCTTTTGCGGCGCTTTCGGCGCCGTGTTCGAAGCTCCCACGAATGGCGTCTCCATATCCATCTCTGCGTCATTCTTCTCATCACCTTCTTTCTGTTGTCCTGTTTGTTGTTCTTGTTCTCCGTTTTCTTGCTGTTCGCTTACGGGAGTATCTGGCGGCATTTGCGACGCCGCAATGGCATCTCGCAACTGTTGTTCAAAGTCTGGCTCATCCATCGGTTGATGACCTCCTCCTCCCATTCCTCCACCGTGCGTCGGTTCCGTTTGGTTCAACATCTCGTTCAGTTTCTGCAACAACTCTTTCTTCACATCCTCTTCCCCTTTCTCTTGGAACCAAAAGTACATATCTCTCGACGAGTCCTCGATGAACTTCAACGCGAAACAGTTTGGTTGTTTCATCATTTTGCTCAAACACTCTTGCGGAAATATGATGATATCCTCGCTCGGTTCAAAAGGCGTCGACGGGTTTCTCTCCCCGTATTGTAATCGAGTTAAAGAATCGATCCCTCGAACGACGCGTAACTTCCCTTTCGTCGGGTCTGGTTTCATTTTGTTTTCAACTTTATGTAATCGTCCGCATCGAATGACGCACAAGACTTCTTCCCCGTCCACGTCCATCCCGGTCTCTTCCGCGGACTGTTGGCCTCCCGCGTTGCCGAAGAAATTTGGCAACGCTTCCATGACGAATAGCGTACAAATGCGTTTGTCTTCTTTTTCTTGCGACGACTGACGACGAGACTTAGACGTCGTTTCGTGAGCGGTAAATTGTTTTGAAAAGATCTCTCTTTCTTTTGTTTTCTGTGGACTTTTTTTTTTCGGCCGTGTGAAAAAAAGAAGTGAAGACCAGTTATTTGCGCGAAGGTATACACAACAAACAGTTGCTCATCACTGTTTCCAGAAGGAGATGTTTCAAAATTTACGTATAGTTATCTGTAAAACATACAACTGTGCTAAAAGGACTAAGTTCTCTCTCTACTATTATATGAAGCTATATAAACACCAGTGCGCTTTCGCCACCCGCCACCAAGAAGGAAGGAGCGCGACGAGAAGAGTATCTACAACCTGGTATCCATCATGAATGACGCAGGCAATAGAAACTCTCACGGCGACCGATTAGTTCACTTTATTGTGCTTCTTGCAGAACTTTTGGTTGCGGAGAAACTTCGGGTCCATGCCTTTCAAGGATTTCTTCGCGTGCTTCTTTGGCTTTTTGATGCCTAAAGTATTTTGAAAGGAGAGAAGAAGAAGAGAGACGAAAGTTAGTGGTGTCTTGGAGAAAGAAAAGGGTTAAAAAATGCAATAGAAAACGCGATGAAAGACACCCATGGAATGACGCAACGTCCAATATAAAAACGCATTCACGCCCTACAGAACACGAATCATCCATCCGAGGCGAAATACTTTTCGTTTCCACTTCGAAAGCGCGTCTCTCAACCCGAAATCGCGGTTTCATTTAAGCGCTTAAATCTCCCTCTCAAGGCAAAAATTCCGGTTCCGCGCGTGTAAAATCGACCACCAAAAAGACGCGACAATACGACGCGAAAAAGATTTCCACATTTTTAATCACGCACCGTTTCTGTGCGCTTTATACGACTGATTGTGCGCCGTGTGGTTCGTGGACTTGGCCATCTTGACTTTTCTATTCTCTCTCTAAACGGTGATTCTAAAGTGCCGATTTTCCTTTTTCTCTCTGTTCCTTTCTCCAAGGAGGAGGAGTGTCGAAAGCAAAAAATTAGGGTACAGAAGCGTACAGAAGCTCAACACACAGGAGCAAAAAGCAGCCGCACGACAAGAAAAGACGGCAGAGAAAAACACAGATATGAAAGCGTTTACCATCAAAGGCGTCGACGCCGCCAACAAGAACAACAAAAGCAGAGGAAGAAAAGACGACGATGG
>Ga0115555_1000460_pt1 | contig 27644 bp, 31 predicted proteins | sample COGITO_mtgs_1104_2_FD_87285 | JGI IMG/M metagenome (GOLD analysis project Ga0115555, IMG submission 87285) | Pelagic marine microbial communities from North Sea - COGITO_mtgs_110407 | ecosystem: Environmental > Aquatic > Marine > Epipelagic | place: Germany:Helgoland, sampling site Kabeltonne... | reverse complement strand
TTCATTAAGCGTACCGCCTGCGGCCCTAAAGGCACCACCAGACCGCCTCACCGCCTCGATGATATCTCCAGACTCAACAGCGAACTTCTTGGAAACAGCGTTGATAGCGCCAAGTTGAGACTCTAGCTTAGTAGCTTCAGTACCAAACTGAGCCATGATAGCAACAGCACCTTCTGTACTTGATGCTATACTATCAAACGTTGCCGCCAATGTGGTTTTAGCAAGCGTACTCATCGCCTGTTCTGTTTGTTTTGCTGTTAAACCAGATTGCGCAAGAACAACACTGGTCTTAGCGATAACAGTTGCTGAAAGACCAAACTCTCTAGATAAATCAGATAATGAATTCTGTAAAGCACCAAGAGATCGCACATCAGTATCAAAAACCTGAGCTAATTTTACAAATTCTCTTTCAAATTTTACAGCTTCTCTAGTAGCTCTGGAAAGCGCAGATGTTAACCTACCAACAACTGCTACAGCAGAAGTAAAAGCTACAAAACGCCTAGCAGAAAGACCAATAGCTTCGCCAAAAGTTGTCATAGAACCTTTGGCGGCATCTGTTCCTGTCTTAATTTGTTTAAGTGCTTGTACGGCTTGAGGACCATTCTTAATTTGTATATTCGCGCTAACGTTACTTAGAGCACGCTGTATTTGTCTAGTGGCAGCGGTTAACTCGGCTTGACTTGGCGCTTGTAACCGCATTTGTATCAGAATAGTATCGTCAGCCATATCTCGCTCCATAAAAAAAGGCGTGGAAAACTCGCGGTGTTAAAACACCGCAAGAATTCACGCCCACCGTGCTACTCTGTCTTTTTTACTGTCCGTTTTCGGGTAGCCGTTTTTTTCTCTTCTACTATTACTACACCCAAATCGTCCTCAAAGTCAGCATTGTCAACTTTTTCATTGTCTTCTAAAACAGGAAGATCATTAACATTAACACGTTTACCATCTTTATTTAAGATATAACCTTCTTCGTCTACTTTATTGCCGTCCCTATCGACCCTATTTCCTTCTTTATCAATTAACTGATTTTTCTTATTGGCGAAGTTAAATCGTTTGAGGAACTTGTTTTCCGTCAAAGTGTTTTCGTAATTTTCATCAATTTCGTAGACTATTTCGCCTACGGCTTTTGATGCTTCAATAGCCTCCTGCTCATTTCCTTTGTTTTGATAGTCCTCATAAGAGGAATAATAGGGTTTTTGCGTAAGGAAATCTTTTGTGCAAAGATAGACTAGATAGCTAAATCGCTCAGTATCAGCTTGACCTTCAGCGGTCATGTGATCCAATTCCTGTCTTTCTCCAATCAAATCGCGGAATTCCACCCGCTTATCCTGGAGTTCTAGGGCGATTTCTTTTGCCTTACTAAGTTTTAGTTTTTCGCCATCTAAGTTCTTACCTTTATTTAGCTGATAGTCCAGGAGGTTAATTTCCTTAATAACCTTGTTATATTCTTCTTCCTGTTCATCAGTCCAAATCTTCTGTTCCGTCATATAATTACCAAGTTTTTTGCGCAACATCGCCCCTTCTTCAAGGGCTTTTCTAAACGCTCCTTTATAGACACGTTCAGCTTCGAGCATTTGCTTATTAGTAGGTTTGGTAACAACAAGCTCAATTTCTGTTTTTGTCTTGTCTTTACCTTCGCCGGTTTCTTTTTTTACGGTAATTCTTTTGTCTTCCATCTTAGTTCTCCTCAGAGGGGTTTAACGGGGATCTGATATTGGTAGCGATTCCAAGTGATGTCGTATTGGGTAAATTCAGCGTCTATATTGCGTATTTGCGTATTGCCTTTGTCCAGCACGTCTGATCTTAATTCCTCATAAACTAATCTCATTTTTTCTTGGTCTTCTGAAAGCGGTTCGTCAGACTCATGCCCCCATAAAAACCCAAAATGTTCTTCAATACTACTGAGAGCACCAATCATAGTAGTTTGTACTTTTTTCTTACAATTCTTATTCAACCTGTCTTTTGATTTCTCCTTGTAGAGATTCTCCTTGTTCATTTTTTGTACCCGTCGAACATTTGCTTATTCGCTTTCATAGCTAAATCCTGTTTTACATGAGTAAATTGTCCTTCTTCCAAAGAACCTTGTTGTTCTAAATCTTTCATTCTAGATTTAATAACGTGTTTTCCTTGTTGCGTATTCATATTATGAACACGACTTGCTTCTTTTTGATTTGATACGGGAACAAAAACTTCCCCAGCATCTGGTAGGTTGTTGCTCTCGGACCCTTTTCTATCATCATCCCTCTTCTTCCTTTGTGCCGTGAACCATCCATCGATAGCATAATCATCTTCTATCACATCATCAGACGGTGTTTCCATTGACTCATAAACACTATCATACATGCGAGTCCAACTAACTAAACTCTTTTGCATATCAGTTAAATCACAAGCTGGACAAGGAAATATTTCCCGCGATTCTTTTGCGGAATTCCAGATCATTCGCCAACTAGGACTTTTACTAACTTCACGCACTTCTTTATCATCTAACATTTCCGCATTATATTTTCCGTATAGAGCATGAATGCTTATATCCTCTAGAGATATTTTATCCCCATTCTCATAAAAAGTGCAGTGTTCCAGAATATACATTGTGTAAGCTTGACTTTTTAAACTCTCACAGGTGTAGTTGAAGAACATATATTTGTCTTTTGTTAGTTCTTCAAATCTGTCTTCCTTCTTCCTAATGCCCGTTTTTATTAGATCTTTAACATTATCCCGCAGAAAACTATTAAAGTAATCTAGTTTCATTTGCTCAATATCTTTTGGTATTTGCTTTAATTCATCCTCTTCTTCTTGTGTCCACCAGCCATTTTCAATTATTAATTCCTCTAGCTCTTCTTGTAGGTATATATTTTTACTAAAAGCATCTTCATAAATCTGTTCACAAAAAAAGTCAGCCAGATACCGAGTTGTGGCATCTGGCTGACGAACAGTTAAGATGTTATTTCTCGTCTGTACGAGAATATTTCCCGATAAAATTTTATTTAAATCCTTCATAATATCCTAATTATTTATCAAGCAAATTTATCATCCCAGTAATTAGCGTTGCTAACACCCACTGGATCGCCAGTGTGTAGAACGACTAAATCATTAAAGTTAGAGAAACTGTAACTAATTGTTGCATTTCCTCCACCAGCATCTCCCCCACCATAGGTAATAGAACCAACTTTGTTCTTCTTACCAAGGTGAAGAACTGTGGAATCTGCAAGAACTACACAAATCTCATGGTTGCTAAGATTTGATCTAGCGGTTTCAACTGCGTTAACATTGTCACCAGCAGTTGCTGTAACTTCAATTGTTGATGTAACTTCAGTCGGGAAACTAACATAACGGTTATATGGAGTACGTGTACCCAACTGGTTAATTGCTTCACGACCTAAATCTGTTGAGCAAGTAAAGGAGTTAATATGAACATTGTCAGTATTAACAAAACCGGCACCAGATGGCTGTCTGCTTTTGAAGTCCGACCCTCCCTGAGTCACGCCTTCAATAATTGTCGGCATCACAGTATGATACCCATTAATCGCCGCGTCACCACTAGTGTTAACATCTTCACGACGAAGAACGTGACCACCAGTTGCATTTGGTTCGTCGCTACCAAAGATAGTACCAAAACCAGAGTCCATAGTGCCGCCAGACATTAACAACAACTGACCGTCACCATCATCAGTAATCCATTTTTTGTTGTTACCAACAAATCCAACATCTTCAGTACACGTACCATCAGTTGGTATTGTGTATGATACAGAGGACAGATACATACCCGAACAATAAAGTTCAGCAACACCAGAGTCGCCATTACTAACTTGTTCATCAGTTGTCTTGTTAATTGCTAGTCTAATATCAGCACGAGTATCGGCACGACCAGAAAGTGTAGTTCCGGTTATCACACTGCCAGCGCTGTCAAAACTTGCGCCAAGATGATAGATTAAAGAATACCCATCAAGAAATTTCTGCATACTAACAGAAATATCTGGAATATCTTCAATGTTTTCATAGAGTGACAACTGACCAAGCTCGAAAGCCTGCTCAAGATTAAAGTTAGTATCTACACCAATAGACTGTAAACCATGTACAATCTTATGCTTGCCATTATTACTACCAGTAGCCGTATCAACAATTGTTGCTGTGGTATTACCCATTGCACCAATTGTTACAGCTTGTGTGGCGTAAAAGACCCTTGTGTTATTGTTTGTAAAAGCGGTCATTTTTATCTCCAGTTAAAATAAGAACATGTTCTATTTAATTATACACCAAAAATTAATTCTGTGGTGCATTTTACAGTTCCAACGAACAAATTAGGGTTGAGGGTGTAGATAGAATCAAATTTCATGTCTAAAAAACGTAAAGCCTTAAATTTGTAATTAGTTGTGAGATCTGGAAAACGCAATGCCCCTGAAGCTGGCACACCCCTATGGTCGAGGGGGAAGGCATCTGCATCGGCAATTGCATTTAAGTCAAACATATGAAAGACTTTATCGTTTTGTAAACTTACAATATCGATTAAACTATCACGCATGTAAGAGTCTTCACCAATACAGTGGAAAAGAACATCCGTGTAAATATAGGATGAACCGCCGCCAAGTTGATAGCCCTTTACGGACCTTGTATTTGCAACTTCTATTCCAATTGCTGGTAATTGATATCTATTCTGTGATAACTGGGACCAGTCACCAGATGTGGTAGTAAATTGGGAATTATCTACCCTCTCTGATCTTTTGTGTAATTCTTTAAACCAAGGTAAGCCGTTTGATTCTGTTACATTGACGTATTTGTAACTATATTCACAAGTTACGACAGAACTAGTATCTATTGCAGAATCAAAAACCACCCTACCAAGTGGATGATTGACATGATGAGCAAATGCACCAGCCGTTGTGTTGGCGTAAAATGTATCATTTACATAAACTCCGGATACGCCAGGATTTGCGTTGTCAGAACCAACAAGAGGTGCTCCGTCAGTACTGGTCAGGCCACTCTCCCAGACCCAATTTGATCTAAAGCCTTCCCAAACTTGCCCTGCGGTATATCTTGGGTCATCTACTAAACGCAGTTGGTGCTCATTACCACCATAGACACCACTAGATGGGATACTAACATTAATGTAGTTGTCCTTCTTTAGCAGACCCCAATCAAAAAAAGAAATAACATTTTCTTTGATATCGTTTACTAATGTAGAATCACCAAGTTTTGTAAAACCTTTAAGATTTATATCCGCCATTAGAACAACCTTCTAAATTCTTCTTGTATGATTTTTCTAATGTTTGGCCCGTTGGCTATAATAGCTCGACTGACGAAATTGTCGCCTTCAGTACCAGCAAATTCTGGAGCAACACGAAAAATACCGCCAGTTGGCAGCATAAAGCCTCCACCACTTCTTGATCTGTCATCATAACCAACAGTTGAAGCAACCTCAAAACCTTCAACGACCACCTCAGTACCTCTAGTCATGAGCCAATTCAACCAAGTAATTTTATGCCCGTCGCTTAAATACGACCCCATACTTGAGGTTTCAACAGCCGCTGAAACAGTAGCGGGGTCGATTTGTATTACTAGACTTCCTAAAGTTTTTCCTCTTTGAGACTTTTTAAAGAAAACATTAACAGATGATAATACCGCATTGACAATATCATTAGTTGCCGCAGATGCTGCGTCACTACTAAGTCCAAAATCCACTTGTAATTGACCATCTTTTAAAGAACGAATAGTTGGACTGCTTGATATAGCAATTCTTAATAAGTGAGATATTTGATTTTGTATAGCAGGTTTAGCTTTAACTAATATCTTATCAACTTTAGGCGCGATAAGAAACTGAACCTTAGCAGCGAACTGCGAAGGTGTAGTAACTAACTTTAACCTGGCATTTGCCATTATGACCTACTCCAAAAGCAGACCACATACCTGTCTTGTTTTAAACCGTAAGGAAATGGTTCCGCAGCTTTTACGAAATGATATTCCTCATGACCACTGGCATCTTTATTTACTAGTAAAGACTTAGCTTTATTGAGTTTAGGTAAATCCGACAAATAACCGATGGTCTGAATTGAACCATCCGGCACTTGAATTTCGCCAATTTTAACCCATTCTTTTCTATTCCAATACACTCGTAGAGTAATGTCTTCAGTGTTTTCCACCGTCTTATACTTTTTAGTTCCTCTAGCAAATCCAGCAGAATCACCCCTATCTCTAACATTTAGGGAACGTCGCTGCTTTGGTCTAGGTACACTTTCTGAGATTTCCTCGATTTTCTCAGTGTATATAAGCTGACAGGTGACACCAAAATTTGATATCATTCCATCAGCGAATTCTTTGTATTTAGCAAATACATCAGACGGTATGGTAATTGCCATTAGCCAACCCCACTATCACCTGTGTAGTACCTAACATCATCAAATCGAGAATCTAAGATACCACTAATTGAACCAATACCAGCATTATCATTAATGGTTTGCGATAATCTAATACCTGTAACAACAGGTAATGGCGAAGCTGTAACAATCGCCGCCCCATTAATATAGTCTTTACTATTATTTACTTTTTGTAGTACATCAGCCATTATATTTTCTTTCTAAATTATTCACCACCAGTACTGAAGGTGAGCCATGTTCCGTTATAAACATGCAAATTACTAGTCCCTGAATTAAACACCATTGCTCCAATTGGGGTTGGGGTGGGAACGCTTCCAGTCGGAGTTGTGTTAACTTGGAATACTCCAGACGCATCATAAGGTATCATAGAATCCGCAAAATGCTCATGCGTTTGACGAAAACTAGATGGCGTAATAGCGCCAACTGTATTGTCATAAAATACACCCGTTGAAAATGCAACAAGTTCAGCCTGTGTCTTAAAACTCATAGGTAATTTCCTCTGTGATTATAATTTCCATTGACTACATGCGCACCAGGTGAATATGGCGACAGGATCGCCTCACCAACAACACCATTAGCTTTGTATTGTAATTTAGCTTCTTCGTATTTTGAAGATACGTCATCATATAATATCTTAATACCATCCATTGTACGACTCATATCAATACTAGACGGCCCATCGCTAACTCGCACCGCACTAAAACCTTGAGTTTTTAACTCACTGCCTAGTATTATAGCCCCTGTGCGAAGGGAGATAATATTTATAAAGTCATTATCTTTTGTGGCGGTTACGGTTGGGTCTGGCGAAATTGTGCCGCCTTCCACATCAATTGTGTATGTTTGTACAAAATCTATTTCATTACTAACTAATTGCGAGGCTACTAAAATAGAAGTTTCTATTCTTTCGTCGGAAAATGTATAATTTGTACTATCTACGTCATTTACTATATATCTGACAATCGTTGACATCTGGTCTTGCCAAGCCATATTTATCTCCTACGTGCATATATTTTTGTGGACTCGGAACGAGTGGATATCTGAGTAAAACTCTGTTGCCCCAAAATCCACAAAAGCTTGTAATTTCCAGGTTCCGGTTGTATCAAGATCGCCAGATGATGTGATATATCTAACAACACCACCGGAACCACCATCGACTATATCAGCACCTTTACTGACGCAAGTACCATCAGGTTTTCTGAAATTTACCGTTATCGCCGTGCCTGACGGTGAAAGGTCTACAACAGCACCAGCGTCAGAGATCGTAAGTTTGAACTCTGTACCTACATCATTTATATGGATCTCATTCGCCGCCATAGTTATCTCCTTAAAAGGGCTTTCTATCTTTAATTACACCTAAAATTCTTATTTATCTTTTATTTAGATGTGTGTGGCCTGTTGTGGCGTCTATAAAGAGGTCGTAATACGGGTTGCCCCTTCTCAATAATTTTTGTTGTTATCATAATCTAGAACTTTCTATAAACTTTTCTACGTCTTTTTGCATATCCACATCTACTATATCGTTATCTATATGGTAAAAATAAGTATCTTCATAATATAAATTACTATCAAGAGAATTTAATACGTTTTGTTTTGTTATAACAACATAATGCGAAGCTTGAAAACATTCTGGATATTCTTGACGGCGATACAAATCATGTTTTACAATCTTCCGCCCTTTTGAGCCATTCTTATAGAAGCATAAGTATGGATGGTCCTGAAGGTTTTTTTTGCAGAGTAAAGACCGAGCATTTTTTTTCTTATAGAATTTGTATATCTCTTCTACTTGAAGCCAAGTTCTTTGTGGGTAAGTAAGATATAAAGTAATCAAATCATGGTTTGGGTTTATATTTAACTGATCAGCAACATCTTTTATAACAAGTCTCATACTGGTATCATCTTTTGATAATTTCTCACTTCTTTCTATAATTTGAAAATTGTAATCTTTTGCTCTATTTAAGATATGTTCATCATCAGTAGTTACAACCACATGTTTAGATAAATTACTTGGTATTTGATTTGCTGTATAATCAAAAAGATATCTATTCTTTTTAGGAAAACCTTTTGATCCTTTTCTGGCTGGCAATATTATCGTGAAATTATTCATTAGTTCATCTCTAATATTTTTTCTATTTGATCATTATCTATGTGTTCTCTTGCTTGGAGAAATGTATCCATCGGCATACCTCCAAAATTTATTGGATCACCATTTCTATCATTTAGTATCTTTGTAGCGTCATCTAATTCTAAAACATATTGATGGAAATTGTCATCACATATTGGATGTCCAAAACTATCATGACTAATATGAAAATATTTTTCTAAACTAGGACGAACAACTTGCCACATCTCTGTTCCAGGGTAGGCTGTAGCGGTAAACATTTTTCTATTTACCCCGTCCCTCAACCTTTCATAATCAACCGACCCTTTTTCGTGTCCTTTCGTCCAAAACTGTTGTTGCCAAAGTATAAAGGCCACACTAGTTTTTAAGTTTTCTAACTTTTCTCCCGGATATGCCATTATCCAAGTGCAATTTCCATGTATCCCTGCTTTTGCGCAGTTTTCTACTGCGGTCATCATGGTTCTTGGAAAATTATAGGTATTTCCATTTACTTTTGTAGGAACGATTCCGTTCTTTAGGATAAATCCACCTTTTCTCATCAATGTTAAAGTATGTTCATCTGCTGATTCGGCCCCAAAACCTATATAGACACATCCAGATTCAGCCATTTTAAACGCTCTTTCGTCTGCTTCATCCATTCTTGTATGAGTTCCCCATCTTATATGATCAACCCCATAATCTTTAAAAACAGGAACCATTGCATTAATTCTTCTTTTATCTACTGCAAAATTATCATCTGGAAATCCTATAAAATCTAAATTATATTTATCAACATACTGTCTAATTTGTTTAGCAACATGCTCTGACGATCTCATTCCATAATTTCTCTCCCCCTGAGACCCCCTATAACAAAAAGCGCAAGCGTATGGACACCCTCTACTACTAACAGTTGTTAAACTTCTTTTCATAGTAAAAGGTGTTGCAGAACTATTATTTGCTTCAACACCCCAAACAGGAACATTGATATAATCTTCTAATAGATTATACCCGTATGGATCTGATTCTAGCAAATCTATTGCGGCATAGGGTATATCATCTAAATTTGCTGGTCTAAACCCTTCATATACTAATCTATCTTTTCCATATAATGCTCCTATGTATGAGTCACTTAATTTTCCAGAATTGATAGCCTTTTTAAAACCTTTTTCTTTAATGAGTTTTCCATCTTTACAGATGTCTATTATAACCCCATCACCTTCTGAACGGGCAATCGCATCCAACTCAGGAATCCAAGCGAATAAACCCCTTTGCATTTCTGTAGCAAGACCATTTCCAGATACTAAAAAAGAATCCGGCTGAAGTTTTTTTATTATTTTTGCGGTTTCTTCTTGCCATTTTAAAGTTGTTATTTTTCCAGAAAGTGCAAATATATCTTGTTCACCAGCATTATGTAAATGTTTTACAATTAAAGCCTCAACTTCCTCATAAGTTAAATACCTGCCATTTGGGAGACCTTTTTCAATAGCAAGTTCATCTTTTATTCTGTATCCATTTAAATCTAAAATATATGGATCTCCACCATATTTTCTAACTATTGCCGATAGTATACCCGGTCCCTCTGGTGGAACATTAGGCGTAGCAGCTTCTCTTAAAGGCATATTGATAAATGTTATCTTTATGCCTTTTAGCTCATTGTGAGATATGTTTTCTAATATTTTAAGTTTTTCTTGAGTTATCACGACCTTGATAAATCCTTATCCATACCAAGAGCTTCTAAATCATATCGCTGTATTATCTCTTATGTTGATGATTTTTCACCATACCACTCGAAAGTTGTTCCGTAAACTTTTTCACATAGGTGAGCAACCCTTTCTGATATCGCCTTCCACTTACTCATAAAGTCAGGATCTTTAAGATAAAACTTGCTAAAACATTTCTTGCCAGCCGCCGACGCTCTTTTGTGGTCTTCGTCGATAATTGATTTTAGTTGTACGGCTGGCGCATACCCCGAACCTCCATCAACTCCAATGATGCGAATTTTTTCGTACCTAGCTACTTTACACAGCCAGTGAATGGCACCAGAAGTGGTAGCGTGGTGGCATATTCCACCAGAAAGCATTCTTGAGGACAAGTGCTCATAGGCGCCTCCGCAGGCTCCTTCTTCATAGGTAATATGCTTAGAAAAATCCCACCAGTCTGGAGCGGGTCCGTTATACCAGAGGGGGTTATTTGGGTATTTCTTGTTGCGCGGAGAAACGGTAAAAAGAATCCTAGAGTATACTGTTTTTATCATATTAAAATCATGAGGGGAGAATGCATATTTAATTTGACCATCCACCAAAACACCTGAGTCATTTATAGTGGCGATGTCGTCATCTTTATCTAGAAATTCATTGGCGTGTACAGCAGACAGCCCCTTACCTATTAAACATACAGATTTCATAATAGTATTCCTTGATTTGGTAATATTACCCGCTTTTTAGAAAGTTCGCGTATCACCAACCCTTCTGATTTTTCACTCTCCATAAAGTAAGCAACATTAAATTTCCTATAAATCTCAGCTTTATATTTTCCCACCTCTTGTATGTGATCTCTATTTCTTTCTTGTTCTCTTTCGGATGGGAACATAATAAGGTTTTCGTATTCAATATTGTACTTTCCTAACCACTCTTCAGTAATTTTTCTGAACCTATCCGCCCTTCCGGTTACTATAGCTTTTAGTTTATATTTAGTCTTCGGAAGTCTGTGATAAAAGGGTTCTACATTAGATATGTACTTTTCATATTTGTCATCATCAAGACATTCGGATATGGGTACGTTTGGAGAAAAGACCCCATCTAGATCGAACAGTGTTCTTTCAAGAAAAGAACTATTAAAAAAGTGCCACTCAAGTAAGTGGGGGATATCCAACTCTTCACCAAAAACGTCTACCATGTACGCTATATCGGGCTTGGCGTAAAGTGCGCCTGTATAGTGTGGCTCGTCAAAATACACCTTTACTGTTGATAAACTATTTCCAGTAAATATGGTGTCATCTAGTAGTAATAGTTTCCCCTGAACTTTCTCGTACTGCCCCATTCTCCATCCACCAAATTTAGATAAAGAGTTGCAAATGAGTAATTTTCCGTCTGAGAGAGTATACAATGGCATATTAAGAGCGGTTGCACAAATAGACGCTGGTAAGAGTCCCGACCTCGGAATCCCGACAACGCCGGAAATATCCATTTTATTTAGTTTTGGAACAAGTTTTTGAATACAATCATCTACTAAGTTTGAGACCGTTAAAAACTTGGTTCCATTTTGTAACTTTTTAGATTTCTTTTTGTTTTTTATATCGCAAGATATTTTGTAATCTTCTCTTTCTTGTTGGGTCGCGTTTTGACACCATTGCCAATTTGGAGGCTGTAGTGTCATTTCCTGATTATAAAACTCACAGTACCCATGTGATTCACACTGGCATTCTTTCATCTTTATGTATCTTTCCTAATCCTAATCCTAATCTAAGAACATTAAAAAGGGAGAATTTCCAATTCTTTTAAATACAACGTCAGCCTGTCCATCTAGATGGTCATAAGCTGAAGCGGTTCCATCCCCTAAGTTACAAGGGACATCGTCACCGTAGCTAAGATGAGATTGTGTGGCAGAAATCCACTTTAAAGTTACCGTGTCAGCATCGACTAGCGCCGTCACTTGATATTTATACATCGATAAATGAGGTCCGGGTTGATTTAACCACCTATTTTGCCTATGGTCCATATAAGCCCAATCGTTAACTTTTACTCCCACATAGTTTGTAGTAAAGGTTACATTGTAAAATGGACCCGACCCTGTACAACCTTGTGGTGTTCTAGTATCTACTACTCTCATTATTCTATTATATCCTGTCCTATGACAAAGCCGTCCCAATTAGATGCTGCGGCGTTTGTGATTAAAAAGCCATAAACATCTTTATGTCCATTGTCGGTAGACATTGTTGGAGACACCCCTCCGTCAGCCCATTTAAGCGTACCATCGTTACCGGCGCTATACTCTACATCGTCCCAGGCAACGGTGAATGCCGTACTTGAAGCTCGTTGTATAAGTCTCAGAATAAATCTTTGCCCTCTAGTTCCGTTGGTAAATTGGAACGTGGCTACATTATCGCTAAGTTGAATGTTAAAATAATTACCGGTTGATAAATCCAATGTAACGGTTGTCGTCGAATTTGTTGGCGTGTCGCTGTCTGGTACGGCTTTTTGAACATATGAGCCGTCAAGTGCTAGTTTGCTTCCATCAAAAGTTAAATTTGTTTCGCCATTTAAACTATCCGCATCCGAAAATGTAGCAATTCTATCATCCGCTCCGTTAGCGGCATCAACACCTCTAAATTCACCAGCATCAACCTTTTTTAGCTTTGAATCATCAGCGTCCCACACTAATAAATAATCAGCATCTGCACTTGTTACTTCAGTTCTACCACTGATTAAAGTTGGGTCTATATCAAATTCTGTACCATTTAAAGTAATACCGGTTCCGGCGGTATAAGTTGTATTAGTATCGGTTACGGTTTCTGCCGCTGTTGCAAGTCCCGTAACATGTCCGTTACTATCAACTATCACATCTTGAATATATGTCCTACTACTATTGTTTGAAGAACTAGCAGCAGAAATATTAGGATGAGCTGTGAGATAACCAGCATCATTCACAGCTTTTGGTGTTAAGGCTTTAGTTTGTGTAGAATCAATAGTGTTGGTTAGAATTGTTATTCCAGATGCGGATGTGCTTGCGGTTAAGGCGTCAAATGTGGTAGAATTTAATTGTAAACCGCTTCCAGCAGTATAAGTAGTGTTAGTATCTGTAACAGTTTCTGCCGCCGTAGCAATTCCTGTGACATGTCCGTTACTGTCAAGTAAAACGTCCTGTATATATGTTCTACTAGAATTATTGGACGAACTAGCGGCGGAAATAGATGGATGGGCCGTTAAGTATGCCGCATCGTTTACTGCTTTTGGGGTCAGAGCTTTGGTTTGGGTAGAATCAATGGTGTTAGTTAATATTGTTATGCCGGAAGCTGATGTGCTTGCTGTTAAAGCATTGAAAGTGGTACTGTCTAATTGAAGTCCAGAACCTGCGGTATATGTAGTATTTGTATCAACTGGTGCTGTAGTTTGTACGGTAGTATCACTAAATACAACTCCAGATGAAGTAGCAACAATTTGATCATTAGTATTTCTATAAACTGATTTATCCGCAGGATAGGTTAAGAATACCGTGTGTGTACCACTAGTAAGTGTAATAGCATTATCGCTATTACTACTTTCTAAGATGGTTGTGCGAGATAATGTATCTGGAGAGGCATCGATTACCGTACCAATCCCCACCTCCCACGCACTATCATTGGCGTCTAAAACTGCATAGTAACATACATTACCACTACCAACAGCGGAAACAAATCCTTCAAAACCAGTAACAGCACCGGCTAAATTGATAGTGCCAGTACCAGTTGTGGCAGTTGTCTCCTTTACTCGATCTTTTAATACTAATGCCATATCTACACCTTATTTTTCTAGACCTGTTTCTAGAATCTTATCTATGTTAATGTCTGTAATTTTTGTTTGTTCTATAGATGTTGATACCGTTTTTAATCTAGCAACATTAAATTCCTTGACGAATTGTCTGTATACATCTACATTATAGTCCTCAAGTCGATTAATAAACACGTTGAATGAAACAGTATCAAGTTCGCCAAGTAATAAACCGTTTGCTGCAATTGTAGCTATCGCCTGTAAACTAGCGACGTTTACCCTAAACTCTGTTGGTATACCATCAGCACTAAGTTGAGCCTCACCACCAAACACTGATTTAATATGCGCCAATAAGAAGACGCCACGACCCACTACTTGACCAGAACCAGAAATGCTTGCCACAGCATCTTTAACTATAGTTCCAACACCACCAACTGTACATGCCTCATAAGAAAGAGGTATTATATAGTCTAAAGAGTAGTCTTTATATATGTTTTTATGTAGTTGTCTTGCCTCAATTGATGATAGCTCCCGATTATACCATCTAAATGCACCTATGTGTCCCATTGGTATTAGTGTGTCTGAAGATGTTCCAAATAAATATAATGTCTTATCTACTAATGCAGTATGTGGAACAGTTACTGATGAATAAGTAGAAAATTCATTACCGTTTAATGACCCTTTTAAATCTCCACCACCCCACGTAACCACTAAGGTATTCCATGTATCTACCACTAGGTTAGGTATTTGTAATACCTGTTCAGATGTGCCATTATATATTTTTACATAAACTTTGCCGTTTGCCGTTCTAGTGTAGCAATCTATTTCATTATTGTTATTTGCAGTACCTCTGATTGTAAATAGGAATTCTCTAGCTGTTGTATTTCGGGTTGGTTTGAATTTTAATATAATACCGGCTTTATCAAATTTTATACCTGTGGTATCAGTTGTGATCCTATTATTCTGAAATGTTAACCCAGGAGAATATAGAGACTGGATGCCGTCTGCTCGACTCCAAGAAAGATTTCCGATATTACCACTTTGCCGCCTAGAGGAAACGCTGCGTAAATTCCCCGCGCCTTCATGGAATGGAAAATCTAGCACTACATCTTTACTAGACAATTTAGGTAGTGCGGGTTTGTAGTTAGGTCTACTGGTTTTCTTAACAAATGTTTTAGTTCCGATAACGGCTTGACCGTTAAGAGTAGTACTAATTTGCCCTGTAACTGTAGCGGATGCTGATAGTGACGCCGTTAATTTACCAGTAGCAAATTTTCCAGCAACTATTGTAGCTCCGGGTGATTCTAGGTTACCACCACCAGCAGCTATCTTAAATGTGCCTATAGAACCTAATGTTCCAGAAGAACTAATTTGCGCAGAAGCTGCCTTAAATACTTTTCCATCAGATGTAAATTCACCAGAAGCACTTAAAGTGCTGTCACTAGTAATTATTAGTGAATTATCTGATGTAATATTTCCACTAGAATTTATACTTGCGGCACTTGGTCTTATTAATGAGGTGCTGTTAGATAATGCACCAGAAGCTTCAATTGTCGAAGCGATAGGAAACAGTAATGTGCCGTTTGCACTTACTGTTCCAGAATCAACTAAAAGCGATGTGCTGGATTTAGCTGATGATGCGGTAGAAGATATCTCACCAGAAGCTTCAAGTAAAGAATCGCTAATAATAACTAAAGTGCCATTTGCCGTAATAGTCCCGGCATTTAGTATTAAACCACTACCAGCGACAGCAACTGAATCATTAGAGGTTAGTGATCCAGAAGCTTCTAATATTGCAACCCCACTATGAACTGTGACAGTTATGCTGCGTAAATTGGCGGTTAAATTACCAGAAGTTTCAAGTAAAGAATCGCTAGTAAGTGCTAAGGTGCCGTTTGCCGTAACAGTTCCAGCGTCTAGTATCAAACTACTACCAGGAGCAATAATTGATCCATTAGAAGTTAATGATCCAGAAGCAGAAAAGGCGGCAAAACCACCATGAATCAAAGACATGTCAGGTATTAACTGACCAGTAGCGATTGCTGATATGCTTCCGCCATGTATAACACCAATATTTGAATCAAAAGCACCAGAAGCACTTAATGCAGCTACACCGGTTTTAACTCCACCAGATAAAGAAGAGAAAGGGTTTTCACTAAAACTGTGGAAGCCAAACATATTATCAGCCTAAAAAAAAGGGGTAGATACAAAGTATCTTACCCCTATATTAAAAACTGGAACTAGTCAAACTTGACATCCAGATCATTAGAACTAAACCTGAAAGTATCACCATCAAGTATATTACGGGGAGTCGTTAATGCACCCTTCATTAATACATTACCACCAGATAATGCATCTGCGATAATAACACCACTAGCATAACCCCAATTAGCGCCATTAGCAGTTGGAAAGTCGATGGCTGTGTTATTTTCTACCTTATGCCCGTTATCATCAGCGGTAGGAGAGGTCCAGTTTCCAGTTGGAACATGGACTCTTACATAACCGCTTTGGGCGGTAGTGAATTCATTGGCGGCAGGACTACCTTCTGATGGAGTATCAGATGTTAAGCCAATATAAACACCGGTAGAGGGTAATGTTAAAGAAATACCACGGAAAACCTGGTTAAGGATACCAGATTCAAAAAAGTTAGTCATAGCGGACATAAGATTACTCCTAGGAAACTATTGTTTCATATATTTCTGCTGAACAGGTTATTACGCCAGATGAACCAGGTGTGGCGCTATTATTATCTACGTGTACTTTGAAAGATTTTGCACTTACTGGAATATCTACAGTTTTTTGTGCTGGATCTTCTATATTTAAATCTAAAATTGCCAGATGTAAAGCATGACCAGACGTATCAAATTCATCAGTAGTCGAACCATCTGGATCACCCGTCGAATATAAAATATAAAAATCGACTGTATCACCTGATAACGGGGAGCCAGAATGGTCCGATTTCAGCGTAATTTGCGCAGCGACACTATTGCTTGATAAAGTTATAGCATCACTAGTAGTTTGACTATCCCCAGAAACAGCTAGGAAATTTGCCGATGAAAATGTAACCTGTTGTCCAGCTTTAATAACTGCCATTTTGTGCTCTTTCTACATGTTTTTTCCTCAATTGCGGCAACCCTAATTCTTGCGCTCTGCTTATATTTTCTGTTAAAGTAGCAAGCAAGTCATTTTTATCTTCTTCTGATATTATATCGTTACTAACTAAAACATTAAATATACTTTGTGAATCACCGTCATTATAATCAAATAACGTATTATCTCTTTCCACCATAACAACTGCGGCAAAAGCCGCAGATCTTATCTCATCTGATAAACCTGTATTATCCGCCGCAGTTTTAATTTTTATGTATCTACCGTTAATTCCAGACCATTTTAACAAATCATTTGATGTCAACACTTTATAAGCAGATCTGGTTTTTTCATTGATAGAATCGCGTATTTGGTATGCGTCCATAGAAGCATAACCTAACCCTAGAGGGTCATTATTTATTTCATTTGATAAAACAGTGTAATTCATTTGTTTCCTCCAATTTATATTACACCAAAATAAAAGGGAGAGGGCATTTCTGCCCCCTCCCTAATACTAGATAGGTAAGATGTTTAGAAGGAGCCGAGCAGGACTCGTCTTGAATCTAGGACACCAAAACCGATTTCTGCGAAACCGTAGAAGCCCATCTTCTGGTGACGATGCATATTGTCGTCTTCGAAAACAGTAACTTCCTGTTTAACAGGCATGACGAAGCTGTCATTAGCAGCCAGGTCAAGACCAACAACCAGTTCGACATCGCTTGATGGCCCAAGCGTACCAGAGAGATTACTCGTGAAGTAATTCTGGTATTCCTGGCTCTGACCAAGTTCATCGAGAGCATGAAGATTAACGCCAAAGATTCGAGTGATTGCAGCACCGTCATCAGCGGACTGATAAATCTCACGACGAGTCGTTTCATCAGCCTGATCCACACCCCAGTTTCGAATATCTTCGAGACCTTCAGGTGACAGATAGACATCTGTTAAACTACCACGATTCAGAGAAGCACTGTTACCACCAGCATTACGTCGCATAACAGACTTCATGAGCGAAATCTGACGCTTCGTGAACTGACCAGCAGCAGCATCTGCATCGAAAACGAGAACGTTACGGTCCACACCAGCGGCGAGGAGCGTATGCCATGCGTCGTCGTTCATCTTCTTAACGAAACCGGCTTCGAGGACACGAGCAGCTCGTGAGACAACGTCCCAGCGTGCTTCACGGACATAGCGAAGGAGCATGTCGATAGCGTTAGTGACGCTATACGTCGGAATCATTACATAATCGCCTTCAACTGTTCGTTCTGGAATACGACCATTGCCAGGATTAGTGTAGGCAACGAATTCGTCTTCCTGACCAGGTGAAAGGAGATCGAGTGGGAACTCAGTAGAAGTACCAGGTTCCATTGTGATGCGTTCAAAAATTCCGCCAGCGATATCGCCAACGAGAACGCCCTCACGAAGCGGAAGCTCAATAGCTTTAGCAATTTCATGCTGTGCTAAGAGTGCTTCTGCTTTATCAGCGCTACCGGCCCTTTTAAGAAGGCCGATAAATTCAGGACTAGGCTTCGAGTTAAAAGACATTTATATTCTCCTATTCTTTATTATTTATGGAAGGTTGATAGCGACTTTGACGAAGTCGTTAGCGTCCTTTGTGGAAAGGAAGCGGCCAATTGCTATAGCCGCGCCACCATCTTGAGCAGCAGAAATTTTACCCGCATCAGCAACATACGCTGTTTGACCAACAGTTGGGTCGCTGCCACTCCATTGATCTGTGACAATCGTGCCCTTAGTTAGAACAGTAACTTTACCGCCCTTCTGGACTTCATCTTTTTGCCAGTTGATATGCTGACGAGTCTGATCGATGTCAACAACATCATTCAGAACAATACCAAGAGGTATTCCGCCAGAAGCTTCAGCGGTTACGGTTACTAGTGCAGAGCTATTATCCATAGCGGCACCAGAACCAGCAGTGCTAAGACAGGCAACTTGGCCTTTTTCAGCGGTTTCGTTAATAAAGAAACTAATATCAGTTTCGAGAACGTTTCTATCACCTTTAAGTGCCATTATGTTTCTCCTACTTGAGGTTTTTAGTGGTTTTTAGAACAGAGTTTCTGAAAAACTCAGTAGCAGAAGCAAAAGCGCTCTGCACTGGGTCTGGAGCATCAATCAAAGCCGCTTCAGTTTCTTCAACTTCAGCTTCTTCGACTTCTTCTTCAGCTACAACTTCTTCGACAACTGGCTCTGGAACCACTGCTGGTGCAGGGGCTGGAGCTGGTTTATTGTCGTTGAGTGATTCTAAGCTTACATGCGCTTGACTCTTTACGAGATCAAGCATAGCTGTAAAAGCTTCGTCATCTACAGTATCAAACTTAGCGAGAGTATCTTCGACTTTATCGTCTGCGATACCAGCGTCTTTAGCCTGTGCTGTACGAACCATTTTACGGACAGTAGCCTTGGCTTCATCTAGTTGAGTTGAAATCTCATCTAGTTTAGCTTTAGCGCCTTCGAATTCAGAAGTAAGCGCAACAGCACTCTCTTCCAGTTCTGTGATCTTAGCATCTCGTTCAGCGATTGTTGAAGTCAGACCATCAACAGTCGCTTCGTGATCAGCTTTAATCGTCTCTAGTTCGTCATTGACAGAAGCAACCGCTGCTTCCACTTCAATTTCAGAACTTTCGACCTTCTGATCATCAGCCATGTTAAACTCCTGTACATTTATAGAGTTGGTAAAAGTATCATCGAATGGATCTTCTTCTGGTTTAAGAATAACACTTCTTGGGTTAGCTGGTTGATTAACTAAACCTTTACCAGAAAAAGCGATATTGCGTAGCAACCTTCCTACCTTATATCCTTCATATTCTCCTTTCCCGCCATAGACGCGGAGATGTTTGGTCAGGAATGACGATTCATCATTTCTTGCCACAACCTTCGTATCACCATTCGGTGAAACTACAGAGTAGTCAAAATCTGAAAATAAACATTCCATCGAAACAGCCCATTTTCCTTCTTCTATCTCAGAAACTATCTGAGACATCCTTTCTCTTAATTCTGGATCGCTCCAGGATTTATATAGAACGGCGGAAGTAATAATATCAAACTTTTTGGGTGGTTCTTCAGTTTCAATTTTAGTGCCGTTTTCGTCAATAACAGTGCTACCAGTAATATGCCCTATGATATCGCTTTCATCGTGCATATAATTAAACTGCTTGTCCACAGGAGTATCCCTGGCAGCCCAAGCTTCTTCAGCAGCAAAAACATCGTCGTTCTTATTCCACCCAGTAGAAACCAAAACAGTATTGATGTAATACAGATCGACCTGGTCAGGGTTTGAATGCCCATAACCAGCTAGTGTTTTCTGTATTTCTTCTTCAGAGGGATGGTCTAAATCAGAATCAATTAAAATTTGAGCATCTAGTGACACACTGGCACTAGCCTCGATTTTTTCTGACAAACCATCTAAGATTTCTTGCTTATGAATTTTCATGTTATCACCTCACCTTTTTTATACACCATTTTCTTATACAAGTGGACTTTTTACATATGAGTACGACAAACAGTAAATTTGACGCATCTCATCTACTGATGGTGTTTTAGAGTTTTTGTCCACAAAATCCTTGACAAACTGCTGGACTTGTATTAGAATATCTGTATCAACCTTTGCCTTTGTTTTTAGTACATTAAATATTATATCCTCGTTTATGTCAGTAAATGGTTTTAGGTTAGAAAGCACAACAAACTTAGATAGTTCCAGTTCTTCCGCCTCTTGTTTTGTTAACTTTCTAACATTAGATTTACCATAATGGTCTAATAAAGCAGGTTGCAGTAATTCAGTTATTTCCTTCTGTGCGGAAGTTGCCCAAATTAATAGATTGGCCGCACCCGGACCTGTCAAAGGTTTGACAACCTTTTGTTTACGAGGCTGTGTATCCTTTGCGTTTTTAGGTCTACCACCATCAGGTCTTTCAGAAGTGTTGGGCTTTTTATCCTGAATGTTGGGTTGTTCAACTACTGGTTCCGGCTCTTGTGGTTTAGGTTGCAAATCTGTAACCTGATCAATTGTGATCTGGTCTTTGTTAAGTGCAACTTTCTTATAATCATCAGATATATGAGAATTATGATAAGGCCCAGCTTTTGGCGGCACTTTGTCAGTCTTTCTGTTTCGTCTTTCTGATTTAATTCGCGCATCTTCGATATCGTCGATTTCGCCAAATCGTTCACGAATCGTTTCTGTAGAAATTACATCCCTATCGGCTAGTTGAACCAATAGATTTTTTTCAGCAGACTCATCAGAAAGAACCATATGATCAAAATGCATTTTCGCAGGTTTAGCAAAACCCATAGCTTTTTGAACTTTTCTCAATTCGGCATTCCAGAATTTTTCCAGAAGATTTCTACCATACTCTAATCTTTCAATCAAAGTTTTTAGTGACACGAAGTTATTGGTGTATCCACCACCATTTCCCGCAAGACCTGTTAAAGTAGGTGGAATTCCCAATCCGGCATAAACGCTGTTTAATACTGGTTGGTACTTTTCACTGCCTAAGAATTTAAATACCTGAGTATTACTTTCTTTAAAGTCAAGTTCTGGCCCCCACACTAAATCCATAGTACCGCCACCAACATTACTTGCTAAAATATTGCGCAGTTTATCAATAGCGGCTCTAGTTGGTAGAACTTTATTCTCAAAATCACCCAACTTCCATAAGCGGATATTAGAGATAGCCCCATCAAGTGCGGACATATCCGCTAGTTTCATCTTTTCCAACATAGTAATATCATCAAGGATTGAGTTAATCATGGGATGCGCCCATAATTGCCAGTCATCCTTCTTATAGTGATAAACCATTAAGTCATCAGAATTTAGATCAATATGGGTATCGCCGTTGTTAAAAGCCTTTTGAATTTCACTACTTAGCTCATTAATTGGGATTTCTTTTGCTTCATAAGATTTTTTAATATGTGATGATAACTTCATACGGTATTTTTTACTGCCCACAAAAAGTGCGGACCTACCACCAACAACATCAATGCTTAATGGGTTAAGAAAATCATAAACAAATGGAATGCGTCGTCGTGAGATATTTTCTTTGGTGATAATTACATCGTCTTCGCCACGGGTCATTTTCTTTTGTGTGGATTTATTTAATTTGGCATATCGTCTTTTAATAACAACATTACCACATCTAAATAAAGTATTGAGAAATCTTTCTGATCTCTCGGACCCACATACCTCTTCCCACCAGCGACGATAAAACTTTTGTGCATTTTTATCCGTGTGGACAAGGCTGATACCTTGTGAACCAAAATCCCCCATCAAATCGATAACATTTTTGATAATGCCGACTTTTTCATAGGCGTTCATACACCTCTCAATAATTTCTTTTTCAAGCGTCGGCGGTTCTTCACCAGATCTAAATCTGTAGTAGTCACCTTTGCGATAGGATGTCCTAACGGAGATACCATCCTCAATATCTAGATAAGACCTTCCATGACTGGCGCTTGCGTTCATAACTCCGTCATAACTATCAACATTTCCGCTTGCTTGTTCCAGCGCGTCTTTATCATTCAAGTCAATATAGAGCTTTTTTTCGTCAGACATAATAATGGCCTTGATTTAATTGTAATGTGATCCCATTCATATTATAGTACACCAAAATCAATAAAGATTGTTTAATTGTGAGGTTATCCAAGCTGGACCAATAAAATCTGCTTGTGGTTTCTTTTTGCCTTGTGACACTTCGGCAAATCCACCAACAATCTCATAATCGTCCTGAATTCTTCTTGCTCTAGTCTGTCTAGCCGCCATGTTTGCCATTAATAGTGAGGAATAACGGTCTTTTCGTACCCTTTCTTTGCGGCCAGTGCCGATCTTAACTTCTGGAGTATCCCAGTGTTCCCTGCCGGTTGAGGTCTGTCTAATTTCTATCATGCATAATTCATTCTTTAATTCCTCAATTTCCATGACACAATCTTCTAAAGTGTCATATGTTCTATTCGCCATTTTGTCCTGCTCAATTGACAGTCCAATTGTAATAGGATCAAATCTTGGTAGTAGAAGCACTTTATCTTCAAAATCTTTTCGTAGTCCGTGATTGCCTTCTGCCAACCAGTCATACTTAGCGAACTGACACAATTCTAGAATATGTAGTCCGGACTCATCATCTGTATCTTTTTGTTTTTTCTCATCAATAACGGGCCAAATTGATAATTCACCCTTGGATAGATTCTTAGGGTCGTGAAGGGACTCAGCTACCGCTATACCGCCCCCTTGAGCATCCATTGCAATATGTATCGTCGGGAAAGCGCCCATCAGGTCGCGTATCTTACGGGCACAGAAGGAATAGAAATCCGCTTCCCTAGTGAGACCCTTTTTTACACGGTCTTTATGTTGTTGTCTGTTAGTAGTCCAACAATGTACAACTCGCCTATGGTCATTATGTACTTCTAAAACAATAATAGAAAAATTATCCACTTCTGATGCGGGGTCTACCCCAATGATATATTGTCCTGACGGGTTTCCTTTTAAAAGTGGATCAAAGTAGACTTGACCGCCAGAGGCGATATTGATAGGCTTGGTATCGTTACCGACACATGATTCGATTAAACTTCTTTTGAAGAAGCCTGACGAATCTGTACAGAAACACGCTCCAAACTCCATCAGGTAGATACCGTTGTGGATCGTGGCTTTTGATCTTGCCACTTGGGCCTCATCCATGAATCCTTTGGGGATCAGATCAACCGGCATTCTAATAATTGAATAATCTCTCCAATTAAAAGAATCTGGTATATCTTCTTCACCAAATATGTCTTTTAATTTATGTGGATCGCCCTTGCTTTTAATAATGGACTTCCATCTTTTCCAATATGTCGCAAAATGGTTGAAATCGTAATATGCTGTTCCTGCTAATACAATCTGGTTACCTACACCATCTTCCTGAATATGCTCTGTCAAAAGAGATGGATCAATTCCTAATTGTTTCGCTTTTCGTTTCGCTGCTTCTATTTTTACGCTTTCGGCAGGCGAAGCTGAAACGGCTGCGAAACCTGCGATGACATTTTCAAAGATTTCTCTGGACATAGATGCAAATTCATCGCTAATGATATCATTTGCTCTCTGACCTCGAATCTTACTGCCATCGCCAATTGGTAGTGCTACAATTTGACTACTACCTACCAACATCCGGCACATATCTACATCTCTTCGTGGACCACTACCGCTATCGCATAAATCTCTTAATATCCCAGAGCTTTTCCATATAGTTTCCATATAGTCATGCAAATACTTAGACTGACGGAAAGCGGCACCAACAACTACAATTTTGCGCCCCGGCATTAATAATGCGCGAAGCATACAATACAAGCTCATTAAAAAGGTTTTCCCCATACCTCGACTACCGATAAGCATGGGGAATTTTCGTTCCCACAATTCCTGTAGGATTAATCCTTGAAAAGGGAGTAGGTCTACATTAAATATGTGTTTACATAAGAACGCAAAATAATCCGGCTGGGTTAATAACCAGGTTAATTTTTTATAGAATTCTTGAGGATCTTCAGTGTCTAGTATGTCTAATGGCGCAATTAAATCACTTTTGTGAACATCAATGTCTAACCAGGCATCATTTAGTTCCTCGATTATTTCTTTTCTTAATCTCTCTGACATTTAAATATTCTGTTCTAGTTAAAACCTTATCTGCAAAACCAAAATCCACGGCTTCTTGCGCGGACATATACCAATCGACACTAGATTCTAGTTTTCTTTTGATATAAGCTTTAGTTCTTGCTCTACTATATGATCTATCTTTAAAAAAGCCACCCTTTATACATTTATCCGTATAAATATCAATCATCTGGTTTTTTACTTTTATGTAGTATTTTGTACCAGACTCAACAGAGACCTGATGACCGCTGAGAGTTAGGTCGCCAAAATGCACCATAATATCACAATTTGGCATTAAGTATCTTTTGCTGGCGGCTTGGAGTATAATGGTTCCCATGCTACATAAGCATCCATGACCAATCATGTAAACTGGTAAAGAAGAATATGATATATTGTCAAATATAGACATGCCATCCGCCCATTCACCGCCTATTGTGCTGGTGTGGGCAATTATCTTATCTGTAGATTTTTGTTCTGCCTCGTGTAGTCTTTTTAGAAATTTGGAGGCGACTTTGAAATTAATGCCGTTATCCTCTGAATCTGCTTCGTCGCTATGTAGATATATCTCAGAATTCATTCCATGCTTCCTGTAATAAGTCAAAGGTTACTTGTTCTGCATGGTCTTTGTTGTCGCAGTATATAATTTTTACATCATAGTTCTCTTCTATATCATAAATTAGCTTACGGAAATACTTGGAACCTATTTTCATGTACTTTCTTTTGCTCTTAGGAATTCCGGAATTTTCAGGAAAAGTATAAAGGAAGGATTCCGGAAATTCACATACAATGTAAGCATTCTGAATCGTATCCAATTTCTCCATTTCCCGATGGAACCGCTCCTTCATAGTTTTCTTAGCTAGGTTGTGGTATAGTTCCCCTGTTGAAGCTTTACGTTCTATACGGATGAAACTTTCCAATCCCTCGATTGTATAGTCGCCTGCATCTAATGCTTGTTCTAGTATTTCTGCCTGAGCAAAAAATTCGAACCCTTGTTGTTCCCTAGTGTCTCTTATTATTTTCATTTTTTCTTACTATGTCCATAAATAATGGAGCGTAATGAGACTCTTTGTCTTTTATTGAGTCATGACAGGTTCTACATAAAGTTATCATATTGAATGTTTCATACCTCAAACTTGCCGCATCGGCCCATCTCTCAATATGATGGACATTTAATCTTCTTCTTTTTTTACAATTGGGCATTTGGCATTTATGCTTATCCCTTTTCAAGACCCGCTTGCGAACTTCTTTATATACCGGATCATCATAATTACGCCTCATCCCCGCCCCTAACCCTTATAACTTCATACTTAACGTTCCCGTTAGCCACCATATCTCTTACTTGTCTCTGTCTTTTTGATTCTCTCGAATTACCCGTTTTAAATTCCACCAGTACTATCTGATCTCCTTCGAAATCAAATACCACAAAATCAATAGGAGACCCTAAGAATCGGGCATCCTTCGGGTCATAAGGGAACACATCCAACAATGGGGCGAAGTGTTCGCCAATTTGACCAAGTCTTGTTTCGCTTGACTTCTTTTGACTTATTAGTTTTGTATTCTCATCATTTAGTTTTTCTATACACTCTGATTGAGATTTATAAATTTGATTTACGGTTATACAAAAAGCTATAAACATCAGCAGGATAAAAGCTACAGTTAAATAACCAGTAATTGTCATAGGTCTTCCTCCACCATTTCCGCCACAAGATCTTCGAATGCGTATTTCGGTTTCCAGTCCAGAGCGGTTTCAATTTTATCATAAACACCATTCAAGTAGTCCACTTCCGCAGGGCGATAGAATTTAGGATCAATTACTACCAAATCCTGCCAATCGCCATCGTAATTCATAGCGAAAAAGGCTTCATCCAGAAATTCGCGGATAGTATGTGATTCACCAGTGGCTACCACATAGTCATCTGGCTTATCATGTTGCATCATCATCCACATGGCGCGGACATAATCTTTTGCATGACCCCAATCGCGGTGAGCATCGAGGTTGCCTAAGCGAAGCTTAGGGAAAGTGTCAGTAACACGACCATCGCCCTCAAGTTCTTTTGGTGAAATCTTCAAAACATCATTTTCGTCAGAAGAAACATCAATTAATTGACTGTCTATCCGATTCCTCCATCTTACAAATTCACCAATCCACTTCGTAATCTTACGGGTAACAAACTTCTCGCCCCGTCGCGGACTTTCGTGATTAAACAAAATTCCGGAGCAAGTAAACAACCCATAAGATTCGCGGTATAATCTACACGCATGATGCGCCGCTAGTTTAGCAATTGCGTATGGGCTTTGCGGAGAAAACGGAGTTCGCTCATCTTGATATTTTATTGGACAGCGAATATTTTCATCGCCTATGGTTATTTCTATTCCTTCATACACATCGTATTCGTCGCCAAACATCTCACTCGTTGAGGCTTGATAGAATCGCGTGTGCGGCGACAAGGACTTAATACAGTTCAGTATGTTCAATGGCCCCAGATAATCGATCTCCGTCGTTACTACGGGCTGTGAGAAGGATGTATGGACGTGGGATTGGGCGGCGAGGTTATAAAATTCCTCCACGCGGTATTTAGTTAGCAATTCCGTAATGTATAGAGGGTCGCAAATATCGCCCTCCTCAAATTGAAAATTAGCGTTAGTTAATAAATGTTTGATACGTTCTGATGTATCTACACTCACTCTTCGAGAGAACCCGATTACGAAATATCCCTTACTGAGTAATAACTCAGAGAGGTACGATCCGTCCTGTCCTGTGACACCTGAGATAACTGCAACTTTCATAATCTTGTCCTTATAAAGATATAGTCCACATTATTATATCCGTTAATCGGGAAAAGGGATTATCTTTTCTTTCATCTCAATGATATCTTTTATGAGTTCTTCTCTAGTGTCTTCGTTGAAGAGTGTCTCTAATTGGTCTTTTGTTAGTTCTATTATGTATTTTGAAGGGGAAGTTCTAGACTGGCGGGTTTCTAGTATTCTCATCTGATTCATCCAGTATG
>Ga0115555_1000456_pt1 | contig 27717 bp, 14 predicted proteins | sample COGITO_mtgs_1104_2_FD_87285 | JGI IMG/M metagenome (GOLD analysis project Ga0115555, IMG submission 87285) | Pelagic marine microbial communities from North Sea - COGITO_mtgs_110407 | ecosystem: Environmental > Aquatic > Marine > Epipelagic | place: Germany:Helgoland, sampling site Kabeltonne... | reverse complement strand
TCTTACTCGTCGTCTTCGTCGAGTTCTTACTCGTCGTCTTACTCGTCGTCCAAAACGCTCAAAGGCTTTTCACATTCCAAAATCTTCGGGAAAAGGGCGATGGTGATGAAATTTACGACGACGACGCCTCGAGCGTCCTCGGACTCTTCTTCATCGAAGAACGAGAACGACAACACGGACGAATCGAAACCGCAAAACGAACTGATCGAAGCTCTGGATAAAATCTCAAAAAGGGAAAATTTGGTCAAGAAGAACAAGAGGAAACAGCCGGATGTTATCGTGGAGAATGCGGCACATCCGCCGCCTGGTGGGTCGGCTGCTTCGTTAGGCGGCGGCGGGGGATCGAATACGGTGATGGGACCGGGCACGTCCGAAGAGTGGCGCGAGTTGGACGAGAAAGTGAACACGTACCCGAGCGAGCGAAAATTTCAAGCCATTGGAGTTAACTCGCCGGAGTTTGTTGGAGACATGGTGAAACTCGTGGAAGATACGTTGGGCGACGGGAGGAAAGTGCATCCGGAAAACGTGACGAGTAACTTGAGTAAAAACGGAAAGTATTGCAGCGCAAACATGACGGTTGTTTTGATGAATGGGGAAGAGGTGATTAATATTATGGCGAAGTTGAAAGCGGACGAACGAGTGAAGTGGTATTTGTGATTGATTGGTTTTAATTATTATCATTATTATTATTGTCAGTATTATTCTTTTGTTGCGAATTTACCCAACGCCCACAGCGGGAAGATGTTCTTATAGTTTGCGTACGTAATCATGCAGTTGTTGTTGAATACGCCCATGATATTTTCCTGCGGCCAATCGCCGTCTGGGAGTTGCTTTTTGAGCAAGCACGCGGCGGCTTTGCGCAACGGCGCGGCGTCTCTCTTCTCTTGACCGGTGGCGAGTAAGGCAAGCATAGCCCACGAGGTGTTGACGCAATGCGCAAACTCGGTTTTCCCGTCTTTTTCGTAGAGTTGATGATAGACTTTCTTTTCGCACGAGAGATAGCTTTCGCCCCATCCGCCGGTGGTTTCTTGTTGCTTGGAGAGTAAAAACTGCACCGCTTTACGCAAGTGTGGGCACGTGTCATACGTCGACCCGGTCGCAATCAAACCTAAAACACCAAACCACGTGCCGTAGGTGAAACAAATCGCCCACGAACCGTACCAGCTCCCGTCTTCTTTTTGAATGCTCTTCAAAAAGTTTCGGCCGCTTTTGCGCGCTTTTTCAATGCGGGGCACAATCGGGTGGTCCGGAAACCGTTTAGCGAACTTGGAAATCGCTTGGATAGATGCCGACGAACACTCCACGTACGGATAATCAATCATGATGTCCCCGAACGTCTCCGCCGGGTTTAAAATTTCTACCCACTTACCGGCTCGAGTGTTTTCGTACGTCGCCCATCCGCCGCTTCCTTGAGGCTTGAACCCAAATCTTTGCGTGTTTTGATAACTCAGAATCACATTTACGCAATCCGCTAATCGATCGACTGCTATTTTGTTTTTTGGGTCAATTTTAATCAAACCTTGATCTTCCATATCCATCACCGATAGCGCGGCTTTTAAACCTTCGCTGGAGCAATCTGAAATGGGCCATCCGTGGTCTCTAGTGCTAAACGGCCATGCGCCTTTGGAGATGTGTCGGTAATATTTCTTCAGTTCCGGCGCGTCATCTCTAACTTGACTGTCGTCGATATACTTAGCGGCGTCGCGCAAACACTCGTTGAAGTTTTTTGCCAACCCGGTCGCTTCAATCGCTTGAACCGCAAACGCGCAATCCCAGAGTTGACTGCCGTTGTATCCCTGCATTTTCATACCGTCTTCGGCGACCCATAAATAGTCCCAAAATCGAGGCATGTGTTTCTCCACGCCTTCTGCGTCGCCGCTAAAGTATCTGCACAAACAGTTGAACACTTTGTTGACTGGACCAATGTCCACGTATCGCGTGTTTTCGTCTTCGTACACCACGTGCTTCAGCGCTTCTCTGTTCGCCCATTTGCGCAAAGGCGAACGGAGTAAAATAGGTTCGACTTTTGAAAGCGTGCCCCATAGCACGTCTTGCAACATTGGATGCGGGTAATATAAATCTTCGTTCGCGCATTCATTCCTGGCTTTGTTCCAGTTAATCGTGTCGTACTCTTGACAGTACAATTCCAACTTCAGCGCCTCGCTGACCGGGTTCCCGGCTTCGATTTGCGCGCGTTTGCCGTACAAATACGACATCGGTAAATACACCATCCTACAGTGACACCAATATCTCCCCGGGTGCGCTGGAAACCAATACGGAAGCAACCAACACTCGGGAGGAATTGGATTTAAACCTTTCCACTCGTAACATCCCAACATCGCTAACCAAAACTTACCCCAACTCGGCGTTTTCGTCGCCCCGCCTCTTACTTTAATCCACTCTTGCATCTTCCTCAACGTTTCCGAAGATTCGAGCTCTTCACCTAAACACCGCAACGCGACGTACGTCAACACTGAACCGAACATCGTCGAGTGTCCTTCGATGTGCAACCCAACGCCGCCATCTTCGTTGACGTGATTTTCCAAGTACCGTTTCATTTCCACTTTCACGTGCGCCGGTAACATCTCTTTCTCTTTCTTCATAATTTTCATCGCAATGATTAATCCAGGCATGAGAAACATCGGTCCGCCGTAATCCGACGGCCAGTGTCCGTCTGGATGTTGTTGTCCTTGGTAATACTCCACGCCCGCTTTGAGCGCCCGTTTCGTTTCCTTCTCGACCGCGAATTCGTCCGCGACTGCGCCGTCCGCGCTCGGCGGCGTCGTTTTCCTCTCTCTCTTCCTCTCTACCCGTCGCGCATCGAACGCGTCTCTCATCAGCGCATCTTTGCTGTGCTTTTGAACGAACCTGTTCTCTCGAAACTCTTTCCTGCGTTGGTTTTGCTTCTCGATGTCCTTTTCGGACGCGTTCGGGTCGAACGCCCACGTTTGCCGACCGACGTGTGCGTTCAACGTGTGCAGTTTCTTCTCGGCATCCAAATTTGGTTCCGAGCAGACCAGTTTCCACATTTTTTTACGATTTGTTGTAAGACGACGACGACCACGACGGATAAAGTAACAACGATATCTTCGGTATCTGGTGCGCGTCCGTGCTTTGAATCTGTTTTGCGCGCGCGAGAGATAGATAGAGAGAGAGAGAAACTCCAATAGGGAAAAAGTAATTCTAAATCCAATCTCTCTTCTGCAAGCGCGCTTTAACACTTCTCTTCGTCTCCTCCGCTCTCTGTCTAGAGTTCTTAAGTTGTTGTTCTCCGCGACGACTGTTGTTCGATTGTAGTTTCGCGGGATGAAAAGTTATTCCTCGGAGGGATAAAGTTTACGAGCGAGAGAGGAACAAAAAGATATTTTTGTGTGCGTGCGTGTGCGAAAAACGTGTGCCCCGAGCACACAGGAGTGGAGAAAAGCACCACATACACAATGATATCACAGGCGTTGTGTGATACCCAATCGATCCAAATTTAATCTGTTTTTCGTGTTTCGTCTTCGTTTTTTGGGTTCTCGTTCGCTCGCTCTCTCAAAGGTTGTTTTTAGGGAACCTCGTCGCAAAAAAACTAGTGGCTCTGAACAGAAGCACAAGAGACCATACACTGAAAGCGACAGTTACTCAAATCTATTCGAATTTCCTCACACTTACCGCACACGCGAACGTCGAAAAGTACCCCTTTTATTCTCTTAAGAAGAGAATATAAACATGTCCTCCGCCTCTCTTCTCGCGAAAGGGTTCCAAGCGTCGGCGTTGTCCTCGCGAAGCATCGCGGTGCGTGATTGATTTTTTTTTTCTCTCTCGCTTTCGTTTTTTTTTATTCTTTTTCATCTTGTTCTTCTTCTCGCGGATATTTTCTTCGCCTAAATGCGCGCGAGTTTTACGCATTTGAGAGAGGTAGATGTGGTTGTGTGCGAGGTTTGGCTTCACTTTTACGCGAAGGAAGATGGGAAGGAGGAAACGCGCTCAACTCGCGCGAGTGTGCGCGTTCGCGAGTGGTCGCACTCGCGAGTGAATTTCGCACGCATATCCATTAATCTTTTTAGAGGAGCGTTCAAAGACTGACTTTTCGTGTTTCTAATCTTCATCCAACAAAACACGGGCACAGACGCGCGCGCAGCAGCAACAGAAGCAACGAGGAGGATCGACCACGTCTCGCGCTTTTGGTCGTCGTCAATCTTCGGTCGTCGTTAAAGCTTCGGAAGATGACGTCGATCTCGACGACATCGCGCAAGCTATTGAAGAACTCGCCAAGGAGAACGAGAAGCTTCGCATGAGTTTGGAGGAGGAGGAAGCGGCTGAAGAGGAGACCGTGGCTGCCGCCACGGCGGTTGCGACGGCGCCAAAGCCGGTCGCTGCTGCTGCTCCGGCAAAATCGGCCGGATCTGGCGCCGTTTCCGCGTTTGGCGTCCCGGTATTGACCGAGGATCCGAAGAGACACCGCGGCTTCAAGTTCCCGCAGTTGGAAGGCGACGGTTTCGGCGTTTGCGCGGTAGACGGCACGTTGGCGGGCCACAAAGGCCACCTGGGCCACAGATGGGATAAATTCAAAAACTTGAGACAAGCGATCGAAGACAACGAAGAAGGAGGGATTGAAGGTTTCTCCAGAGGCTACGAGAAGATGGGTTTCAACAGAAACGAGGAAACCGGAGAGATTACGTACAGAGAGTGGGCGCCGAACGCGAAATCGGCGTGCTTGTTTGGCGACTTCAACAACTGGGCCACCGACGCGAACGGAGTTTGGATGACCAAAAACGATTTTGGTGTGTTTGAAGTGACGGTACCGCCGAATGCGGACGGGTCGCCGGGTATCCCGCACGGCTCGAGAGTGAAGATTCATTTGGAAACGCAAGACGGTTCATGGGTCGACAAGATTCCGGCGTGGATCAAGTTCGCCGTGCAAGCGCCGGGGAACATTCCTTTCGATGGCATTTACTACGATCCGCCGAAAGAAGAGCAATACGAAATGAAATGGTCGAGACCGGATGCTCCGGAAGAGTTGAGAATTTACGAAGCGCACGTCGGCATGTCCTCGAGAGAGCCGAAAATCAACTCCTACATCGCCTTCGCGGATGAGGTTTTGCCGAGAATTAAAAACTTAGGGTACAACGCGGTCCAGTTAATGGCGATTCAAGAGCACGCGTACTACGCGTCTTTTGGTTACCACGTGACGAACTTTTTTGGCGTTTCCTCTCGATGCGGTACGCCAGACGAGTTGAAGTATTTGGTGGATAAAGCGCACTCCATGGGTATTTCTGTTTTGATGGATTTGGTTCACTCGCACTCTTCTTCGAACGTTACCGATGGTATCAACATGTTTGACGGCTCCGACGGACAATACTTCCACAGCGGACCGCAAGGCTACCACTGGATGTGGGATTCTCGATGCTTCAACTACGGCGAGTGGGAAGTCATGAGATTTTTGTTGTCCAACTTGCGATACTGGATGGAAGAGTTCAAATTCGACGGTTTCCGTTTCGATGGCGTCACGTCTATGATGTACAAACACCACGGTTTACAAGTTGCGTTTACGGGTAATTACGACGAATATTTTGGCATGGCCACGGATGTGGACGCCATGGTGTACTTGGCCTTGGCGAACGATATGTTGCACACTTTGTACGACGGTAAGGTCACGACCATCGCAGAAGATGTCTCCGGTATGCCCACGTTGTGCCGACCGGTGCAAGAAGGTGGTGTAGGTTTCGATTATCGCTTACAAATGGCCATCGCGGATAAGTGGGTCGAAGTCTTATCCGAATGGGGTTCGGACGAAAACTGGGAAATGGGCAACTTGGTGTTTACCATGGAGAACCGCCGATATGGCGAGAAGTGCATCTCGTACGCGGAATCGCACGATCAAGCGTTGGTCGGGGATAAAACGACGGCGTTTTGGCTTATGGACGCGGAAATGTACACGAACATGTCCACGTTATCGCCGGATTCGCCGCTCGTTACCAGAGGTATCGCTTTGCACAAGTTGATTCGTCAGTTCACCATGGGTTTGGGCGGCGAAGGCTACTTGAACTTTATGGGCAACGAGTTCGGTCACCCGGAGTGGATTGATTTTCCCAGAGGCGACCGCGTGGAAGCCTCGACCGGTGAATTCATCCCGGGTAACGGTAACTCCTACCACTTGTGCCGCAGACGCTTTGATTTACCTGAAACAGACCACTTGAGATACAAATTCTTGGAAGCGTTTGACGCGAAGATGAACCGCGTCGCTGGTTTCTTCAAATACATGGCGAGCGACCACCAATACACGAGCTTGAAAGACGACGGCGACAAGATGATTGCGTTCGAAAGAGGCGATTGCGTTTTTGTCTTCAACTGGCACCCAGTCAACTCGTACTCGGACTACCGCATCGGTTGCAAGAAAGCTGGTAAGTATAAGTTGGTGTTGAGTTCGGACAACCCCGAGTTTGGCGGTTGGGACAACTTGTCCACGCACCACGACGGCAGCTACTTCGCAGACTCTACCGCGCACAACGGTCGCCCGGCGAGTTTCCAAGCGTACATCCCGTCTAGAACGGTTGCCGTTTTTGCTTTGGAAGAAGATATCGAAAGAGTGGGGTACACGTACGGAGAAGAGTACGTTTCCAGAGTCGTCGAAGTCTCCAACGAACACGTATAAAAAAACAATAGAAACACACATACATTCACTTTCACACGAACAAACAGCGCGGCAAAAATATACTTTTATTAACAAAAGGGACTAATATTGTTGTAATACTCCATATCACTCAGATCTATTCTATCTTTTCTTCCATGCTATCCTTCGCCGCTTTTTTCTGCCAACACGCGTTTGAAATCTTCCTCACAATCCCCATATAAAACGCTCCTTTATTCTTAACCTCTTTCTTATTCTTATTCGTCGTGAACTTGCGAATTTCGTTCGCCGCTTTCTCGCACACGTCTCTCGGAAGCAAACCCAAAAACGACTTCAATCGATCGTCGAAATCGCTCTCCCTCAACGTCCCTTCGCTATTCTCGCACGCGTGCTTAATCACCACCTCCACATCATCTGGTGCAGTCAACACTTTCAATCCTTCTCTCTTCGTTTTCCCTTCCTCTTTCGTGTTCACTTCTTTCCCTTCCTCCTTTTTCGCGCGTCTCACCGACTTCGGTTCTTGATACGTCTTACGTTCGCATCTCTCCACCGTCACCGGTCTGCCTCTGAACAGAGTATCGTGCAACTTCATCGCTTTCTTCGCCGCTTTCGCGGTGGTAAAATCCACGAACGCAAACCCTTTAAACTTTTTCTGCTTCCCCGGCGTCCCTTCGCCGTCGCCTCCAGCCATTCGAATTTGCCCAACATCTCGTCCACATCCTTGTCTGTTCAAGTTCGCTTTCAACCACGGCGCGATATCCTTCGCTTTCGTATCGAACGGCATTTGACCGAAAAACAACGTGTGCATTTCCCCGTTCTTCTTGTCGTTGTTGTTTGTCTTTTTATCATCATCGTTTTTATCTCTCTTCTTCTCTTTTCGTTTCTTTCTTCTTTCATCTTCGCCGTCGGCGCCGTCGTCCTCTTCTCGCTCACGTTTCGTCTTCTTCTCCTTCTTCAATTTTTTTTCTCTCTTGTGCTTCTCCTTGGACTTTTCCGTCGCGAGCTCTTCGAACTCGTTCATTTTCTTCGTATCGCTGCTGCCTTCCTTCCGTTCTCTCGTTTACACGCAAAGGGCTGCGCGTGAAGAGATGATTTTTTGTGTCGATTCCATTCTGTTCAAGAGCTTTCGAGAGGAGAGGGAAAAAGGACCAACGCACACGCCTGACAAACGCCATCGAAAGAGAGAGAAAAAGCGAGAAAGGAGGGAAACGCACAGCTGTAACCGTAAACGATGATGCTTAAGTAATTCTTCTTTTAATTCTTCTTCTCTACCTAGTGAATTTCAACGCCGTTTTCTTTTAAACTTTCCAGAAGCGCGGAGAGCTTCCCGCCGAACCGTTTCCTCTTCGGCTGGAAACTCGCGCGTCGCCCGCTGTATTTTTCGTTCTTTTTCGACGTGGTCGATTGTAAGCCTTCGAAATTGATCGCATCTAACTGGATTTTCTTCAATCGTTCGGCTAAGAGTTTCCCGATGTGTTTACACGCGCTTTTATCCGACGTCGACGCGAGTCTTTCTCTTCCCTCTGCTTTTTGTTCTGTTGGGTTGCTCTTGTTCTCATCATCAGTGCTACTACTATTACTATTATTATTTTCTTCGTCTCCTATCTTCCTCCTCGCGATCCTCGTCCTATCCTCTAACGTGGACGCCGAAGCGACGATGTGCCCGTCCGCCGGTCGAACGACTCGGCCAACCACGTGGCGGTTGCTAAAAAACACCTGCAAACGATGCGCTACTTTTCCCCCGATTGATGCGACTGCCTCGGATGATGATGACATTCTTTATACACACAGAGAAGATATAAAGTATTTTCTCAAACTCCTTCTCAAACTTCCAAAAAAGGAGTCGCTCTGACCGCGCGTTCGTTGATTATGTATATAAATGCGCCTCTACACCTGCAAACGAACCGAAAAGTCTCGTCCTTTCTCTCTCTTCTTTTTATCCCCTCTTGTGCTCTTTGCTCTGTCAATGTTTTTCACGGAGGAGTTTCAAAAGCGCAGATATTTAGGGTTTTTGAATTTTGAGGCAAAAGAAGAGAATTTCTTGTTCGTTCTTCCTTCAATACATTTTGTACATATAACTGTTCGTTCTTTGCGCATCATCATCAAAGAGAACAAAACTACGCGTCGAGAAGAGAAGTGGCGCACATAAAATCACGAAAGCGGTGCGAAAAGAAATCTTTTACTACCTCGTGCGCTCGAATTCTCGCGCACATCTTGGTTTCATTGGTCGCGAGAGAGAGTGTTGGGAGGAATTGTGGGAGAGCGCGCGATCGAAATTTCTCGAGGCAAAAAAGCGGAATTGTAGCACTTTTTATAAGCCAAAAGAGAGGAGCTTTTGCCGTTGAATTTTCACATCCGGGAGTACGAGGAAGAAACCGTAGCGCGCGCTTTCGAAACCCTTCATAAAAAAAGATCTTCGACGCGCCTTGCATTCCATCGCATCCATTCGATCCCAGCTCGAGTGGTTCTGTGCTTCGCGAAAAAGCGTTTCATCGACACGAAAGTAAGCGCGCGTAAAAAGGACCGAATCGTCGTAATTACCAAAAAGGGAGTCCTTCTGACTCACTCGAGAAAAAACGGGATATTTATTGGGAGATATTTTGAGTCTCACAGTAAAGAGGAAAAGAAAAAATTTATCACAAGATGGGGGCGAATACGACGAATAAAACCACCACCAGCGCGAACGAAAACAACAACAAATATAAATCACCCACCGCTCCACCGGCGTTTAACACCAGCGCGCCAGGGCGCGAACGATTTTATAACTCGATCAAATTCGATTCGAGCGGCGACTTGCAACGAGCGAGCGAAATCGACGAACGGATGATTCGAGAGAAGTACGACCAAGACTCCGAGTTGGTGGATTTGGAGAGAGAGATTTTGACTGGTGAGGACGAAGAAAAGAAAGATGCCGCTCTTGGGTCGCTCGCAGTGAGAGGAGGTGGAGCGCAGCCGCCGTCCAGGTTGGGTAACGCCGCGGTCGGGAAGATGGTCACGAGGACGGAACAACGAGAAGCGAAAGAGATGACGGGGAATAATAATAATAATAATACTATAAACGAGAATAAAAATAACAAAAAAGATAAAGAAATGATGATGGAAGAGAGAAACAAAGAATCGAGTGGAGGTAAAGGCGGGAGCAACGATGCCACCGCCGCTGCTGCGACGGAAAAACAAGATTCAGGCTCCAACGACGACTCGAACAAACTCTCGGAGTCCAACGAGTCCAAGTTATTGCGTTCTCAGCAGCAGCGAGGCGTTAAAAATCCGAGCGGAAGTGGTGGAAGTGGTGATGGAAGCGACGATAACAACACGAAGAACAAAATCAACAACCTAAAAACCTCCGGAGACGAGAAGATGATGATCATCAAAGAAAACGGCACCAACGAAAACGCCGCGGAGATGAACGAAAACGATTTGTTGTGCGATTTTGGCGCGGAGAAACAACCCATGGTTGTCGCCTCGCCGAGAAAGAAGAGCAAGACCGCTTATTCTTCGGATCTTAATAGAAATTGTGATGGCGATACCGGCGGAAGGTACAGTGAGCTGGAAGATGGGCGTCGTCAAGAAGGAAGAAATAACAAACAAAAACAAGAAGGAGACAAAAATGCAAAATTAGTCTCTAACAACAACAGCAAAGTCAACAACAATAACAACAACTCGTCAAACGATAACTCGAACAGCTCGGGGAGACAAGGAGGTAGAAAACAAAGGAATCCAGTGCGTGCACCGAAACGAAACGATTCGAGCAGCGGTGACGATTTGATCATCCCGGACGAAGAGGAAACGAAGAACGCAAATCTGCTCTCCGAGTGTGATAATCTCTTCGTTCCACCAGTTGCACCTTTGTTTAAACCGCCAAATCACGCGGGCGCTAGTAACGCGGCGATGCATAAATCGGCTTCTGGTAACATCGACGTGAACGATGGTACGAATGCTAAGACGTTTGGCGCGAACGGCAAGGCGATGAATACTATCAACACCATCGATGACTCGTTGTATGATCAGCAGTTCCAAATTGAACCGGAGCTTTTAAGCGCCAGACCTGGTTCGGATGATTCTTTTAGACTGTTTGATCCCGCAGCGACGCAAGGGAAGAGCAACGAAGGTAGCGATGAGGGCGAACAGCTCGCTTCAGGTAGAGGTAGACGCCGACGTTCCAGCGGGCGAAATACGAATAATAAAAGCAATAGCACTAGAAAAACGAGCGGTTCAGACAACTCCTCCTACGACGAAGAAGCCGACGGATCGCGAGAAAAATTGGATAACAACGCGGAAGAGAGCGACAGCGATATTGACATCTCGAACGATCTGTCGGACGAAGAGGTTTACGAAGCCGATTACGAAGATAAAGAACGTTTGATTGACGATTTAGAAGACGATTTGGGCGAGAATACGAACAACCACCGCGTCGGTCGACCTTTGATTATAGGAAGTATGGGCAGAGGCAGCGTCGGTGGAGAAGTCATGCCGGGAATGCTCGTGAACGGTCGACGCGCGCAAAGAGGGCGACCGCCCAAGCACGAGAAGGTGGCGCCTTCTCGCGCGATTTCTGGGAAGAAGACAAATTTGAAAGGAGCGTCGAACACCAAGGGCAGTACAAAAAGTAATAACAAATCGTCATCATCGTTGGCGACGTTAACGACGATGCGTCCTGCTTCAAACAAATCGATACGTGGCGACAGTAAGAGTAAAATGAAAGCAACAGGCAAGATGTTTGATGATCTCGGTGAATACACCATTGCAAAGGTGGACGAAAAGAAGCGCAGCAAACAAGCGGGCGGTTCTAAATCTACCGCGAATACCAACAACAAAATGGTTGGTAAACGCAACTTGTCGAGCGCGATGGCGAGATCTGGTTCGGAAAACGCACCGAATAAGCGCGGCCGGAAGAACGTAGACAGCGATACGAAGTCGCTGTCGTCCAGTGGCTTATCGGAAGGATTCCAAACGAGCGCTTTGGGTCACGCGATTGGCGGTACAAATACGAAATCAACCGGAACCACCGCCGCGCGTGGTCGTGAACCGAACCCTCAAGGCGGTCCTCGACGTTCGAAACATCACAACCCGTGGGGATTAGACGAAGCTCAGGCTTTGATTGAAGGCGTCTCCAGATGCGGCGGCGGTAAATGGGCCGATATTAAAAAGCTTGGGTTTCCGGAAATTGAACATCGCACCGCGGTTGATTTGAAGGATAAGTGGCGCAACTTGCTTCGAATCGCAACGTTACCGACGCCGTCTGGCCGAGAAACCGCTGGTAAGTCCGGCGGCGACAAGAAACGAGAAATCCCGAGAGCTATGTTGGACCGAGTTCGAGAACTCGCCATGCTCCACGCGAAGAATAAAGAGCGCGAGTTGGCGGCAAAAGCGGCGCAGGCGCAACAGCGATCATGAAAAGGTTGAGATATCTTTTACGTGACGTTTGTATTTGACAATTATTAAGCTTTGTACCTAGGTACCACTGTTGTGTGTATTAATAAATCTATTTATCTATTCATAATAAAAACATAATCAACACCAAACGACGATTTTTGATTTTTTTTACTTCGCGAACTCCTTCTTCAAACGCTCAATCGCAGTTTCCAAGTTGTCTCTGTGGCAAAACGCGGACATGCGGACGAAACCATCCCCGGTTGGCCCAAAACCAGCGCCCGGTGTGGTGACGATATCCGTCTTGGTCAAAATTTCCGTGAAGACTTCCCACGAGTCTCTTCCGTCAAAGTCGACCCACACGTACGGCGCATCGACGGCTCCATACACTTTAAAACCCAACTCTTCGAACGTCTTCTTCAACATTTTCGCATTTTCCTTGTAGAAACCGACCGTTTCTTGCATAGACTTCCACCCTTCGTCGGACAACGCCGCCAAGCCGCCGCCTTGCGCGACGTTGGAGGCACCGTTGAAGGCCGTGCACATGCACCTGTTCCAGTCGAATCTGACTGAAGAACCGTCCGCAAACTTCAACGCTTCCGGAACGACCGTCCAGCCTAATCGCAAACCCGTGAATCCGGCGTACTTGGAGAACGAGCAACTCTCGATGCAACACGTCTCCGAGCCTTCAATTTCGTAAATCGTCTTTGGACAATCCGGATTTTCGATGTAAAACGCATACGCCGCATCGTAAATGACAATTTGACCGTTCTTGTTCGCGAAATCGACCAACTCTTTGCATTGCGCTCTAGTCGCCGCCGCCCCAGTCGGGTTATTTGGCGAGCAAAAGAAGATGATGTCCGCGTCCTTCGCAGCTTCCAAGTTTGGAAAAAAGTCGTTGCCCGGCACGCACTCCATGTAGACGATGTTTTCGTATCGTTTCGTTTTTTCGTCGTAGCCCGTGCAGTGCCCGTTGATGACAGACGAATCCACGTACGCTGGATACGCCGGATCTTGCACCGCAACTTTTCTCCCCGGACCAAACATTTGTTGCATTCTCGAAATGTCGCACTTCGACCCGTCCGAAACGAAAATCTCACTCGCGTTTATCTTCGTCTTCTCGCTGTAAAAGCGCTTCACGATGAGGTCTCTCAGAGGTTGTTGTCCAGCCTCGGAGCCGTAACCGCCGGTCTTTTCGTACCCGGCGACCGTACCTAACGCCAAAGCCGCGTTGGCCATGCCCGACACGATCGGCGCTGGGATTGGTTCCTGTTAATGAGAGAGAGAGAGAGAGAGAGAGATGTGAGTTTTTCGCAACAACATCGAATACACACACGAGAGACACACGACACGTAATCAAAAATCAATCGGATAAAATTAAATCAAAGAACGCAAAGAAGACAAAACAGAAACGTACGGTCGTATCCCCGATCCCTAAACTAATAATCTTCGCGTCCGGGTTTTTCTCCAAGTGCGCGTTGCGGATCCGCGCGATTTCCGGGAACAAATATCCCGCGCGAAGTTGCGCCATGTTTGGATTTCGGGAAACGTTCGACATCGCGGCGATTTTGACGTTGATTTTATCGTGTCGTTTCGGTTGTTCCTTCGTGAGGTGCTTCGAGGAAGACGAGGAAAGCTGTTTGCCCAAAAGAGACGAGGTGCTGGTTGTCATCGAAAACATGATTGGAGGATTCAAACTTGTGTGTGTGATGTATATATATATATATATATATAAACGCGGGCGTGTTGCTCGAGTTTGATGAGCGAGGAAAAAAAAGTGGCGTGTGTGTCTCGTTCTGCTCTTTTCTCCGCCGTCAAACCTTTTCGTAGGTTTTTTTTAAAACCTGCTTTTTTTTACCCAAATGGAGGTGGTTGAAAATACACCAAAAAAACAACAGCTTTTCGAGCGCTCAATGCGTGCGTAACTTCTCCATCGAGATGAAACGAGAACTGAAAATGAACACACAGAACACTCGTAGCGGTATGTATCTTTGCGTGCATTTTCAGCGATATTTATTCGCAAACGTGGAAGATATGGGCACAAAACGAGAGCGTTTTTCGCAAAAAAGAGAGGTTGCTTTTTGTTGCTTTTTGTTGCTTTTTGTTCCTACACAGACGACAAAAGAGCATCACATTCGAACGCTCTTTTACCAAACGAGGAAATACCGCAGCACGCGCGCGATATATAAACGAGAAACACAAATATGACGACGACGACTCTTTTTCTTCGGTTTTTCTTGCTGTTCTTTCTCTTTTTCGCTTTTGGGGTTGGTTCTTTTCCTTTCGCATCAGCGAATGCGAATTCCGGGAAAGAATCGGACAACAAATATTTGTCCGAATTGCGCTCGAAATTACAGATCGAACCGATCACGCCGCACATCGACGCGCTGTCGAAATTCTCGAGCAGCGAGGACGAACTCAAAGGCGTGACGAGGCTGGTGTACTCGAAAGAAGACTTGGAAGCGAGAGCGTACGTGAAAAACTTGATGAAGAAGAATGGGTTGAAGGTCAGAGAAGACGCCATGGGGAGCATTTTTGGCCGCTTGGAAGGGGTTGAAAAATCGCAGAAAGGAGGAGGCCACGTGGTCGGGTCTGGGTCGCACACGGACGCGATTCCTTTGAGTGGGAAGTACGACGGAGTGTACGGGGTATTAGGCGCGATTGAAGCGTTGGGAGCTTTGAAACGGGCCAAGTTTCAACCGAGGCGACATCTCGAAGCGGTTATGTTCAACAGCGAAGAGCCGAGCAGGTTCGGGATGGCGTGTTCTGGGTCGAGAGCGATGGGTGGGGTTTTAGACGCGGAGAAATTGGAAACTTTACCGGACGTGTTGAACGCGTCGACGTCGTTTTTTGATGCCGCGACGCAAGCTGGGTACGGGAGCAAATGGCGAGGAGAGAAGAATGAGAGAGCGCGCACGGCGAAGGAGATGGTTGAGCAATGTTCGTTGATGCCGATGGATTCGCACTATTATTCGTTCGTGGAGCTACACATTGAACAAGGCCCAGAGTTGGAACACGAAAATTTGGATATTGGAGTAGTTACGGCTATTGCCGCGCCGGCAGCGTTGGAGATAACGTTTGAAGGCGACGGAGGGCACGCGGGAGCGCAGTTGATGCACCTGAGGAACGACGCGGTCGTCGCTGGGTCTAAGTTGGCCGTGGCCGTGGAGGAATTCGCGAAACATTCTGGGAGCGTGGATACGGTTGCTACAGTCGGCGGGTTCACGGTGAAACCAAACGCGATTAACTCGGTCCCGCGAAGCGCGGTTTTGGAGATTGACGTGAGAGATATAGATTTGAAACGCCGAGATCTCGTGGTGGAGCAGATTATATCCACGGCCAATAAAGTCGCCTCGGAACAAAGAGTGAGAGTAAACGTACGCATGATCAACAAAGACGATCCTGCCACGTCTGGCGACAGCGCAATGAGCGCGGCAGAACTCGCCGCGTCGCACTTGGGACATACCCAAAAGCGCATGGTCTCGAGAGCCTACCACGACACGTTATTCATCGCCAAAGCGTGTTCAAACGTTGGAATGATTTTCATCCCGTGCTTCAAAGGCTACTCGCACCGCCCGGACGAGCATTCCACGGAAGATCAAATGCGTAAAGGCGTCGAGACGTTAGCGCTGACGATGGCAAAACTTTCGAGAGAGAGGCCGATCGTCGAAGACCACGAGGACGTGAACGAGGAACACGTGAAGCTTCCTTTTTTCATTTCGGAGGACGACGAAGAGAACAACAACGCAAAAACAGACCCGCCAGAACCGAACGACGAGTTGTGATTCAAATTTATACACGCGTAACTCGTAAAATGTGACAGAGGCATGCAGGCCGCGTGACGCTGTCGATCCAGTACATAATTCTCCCGTAAACCCATCATCGTCTCGTACTTCTTTTGCGACTTCGATTTCTCTTCTGTCACAAAAAATCGCACTAATCGAAAACCAATATAAAAGAAACGCAAACAAACTACTTCGATGACGACGACGATGAGGACATCTGCGATACTCGCGACGGCAAAGACGGCGACGACGACAACGACTTATATCGCTTCTTCGAGATGCCGAAGTCGAAGTATTTGCGTCGGCTTCGCTGCCACGTCGTCGTCGGGGAAAACAAGAAGACAAAGAAGAAAATCAACGCGCTTTACTAAAGGCGTTTGGGAAACGAAAGCGCTCCTCTCGGAAGAAGAAAACCAAACGCAAATTGCCTCGTGTAAGAAATACGTCTCCGATTTGACGCAGATGAACATGAAACTCCCGTTAATACGTCGATACGTGGCAGGAGCGAAGAACGATTTGAAATTGTTGCAAAGCTTTCAAGATATGCTGGCGGAGAAGAGTTTGCAGGAGGAGAACGAAGACGAGGAGAAACGCAGGGAGAAAGTTTTGTTGATGCTGAACGATTTGAGGTTAGATAAAGCGGAAGAGGAACAATTTTGGTTAGAGCGAGGGGAGGACAGAGTGACGAGTTCGTTGACGGATAACGCGGTTGGATTGAGTGAGGACGATAAGGTGGAAGTGAGTCGGATGTTGGCGACGGGGACGATGTTCGCCGTGCAAGGCGCGGTGTGGAACGCGATTTTGTTGTTGTTGACGGTGGCGGGTATTTTGTTGTTCGTGGGGAGAGGCGACGTGAACGTGGCGACGCCAGGGGCGACTGGTGCGATTGGATACTAAAGAAGGAGAGATTTTAATTGTTTTAATACTGTAGCACGCTAGTCCCTCAAGCTTCTATTTTACATTTTCTTCTTATACGAGCGCAAAAACGCTCGCCGCTTCTCGTCGGACGTCCGGCGATCGATCCTCCAAAGCGAGTTTGATCATCGATTCACACGATTCCTTGAGTTTACTCAAACTCGATTCCATTTTCGCTCGCGAAAGCAGTGCTCCAACTGCTTTGATTGTTTCAATTCTCAACGCCGCTGGCGCGCTGTTACCGACTTCGCTCAACGCTTCGCTCGAAATTCGCAAAAACTCGTCGTTATATTTTTCTCCTCCGACGTTTGATGATGATTTAGAGGAGGTGAACAGACCTCGGAACATTCGAAATGAGGAGACTCGGGTTTGCCACGGCTTGCCGAGCGCAGAATGTTCGATGGCGACGCGGTAAAGCGCGGAGTGCACGTCCGAGGAGGCAACGTCTTTGAGCTCACCGACGACGCTTAAACATTCCATGGCGCGTTCCGTGAACGCCGATTTCGATTTGTTCTTCTCGAAGCGTTCCATCTCTGCGTCGGGACCATCCATTTCCATTTCGTCGTTTTCCTCGTTATTTGTATCTCCCATTCCAGCAACACGACCATCAACGCCACTGCTCACGCGTGCAGTAAGACTCGAAACGAGCGCCTCGACGAAACTCTGAAACTTTGCATCCTTCACGAACGACGCCGGCGCGACGTTTTCCTCCTCACCTGGACCGCTCGCCACTAACTGTTCGAGGGAACTCTTCAGCGCCTGCACTCCAGCCGCGGCGAAACCGTCGTCTTTGCTCTCGACGCACTTTGTTAAACGATTCAAGGCTTCGAACGACGCGTCTTTATTACTTCCATTTTTTTCAACCATCGCCATGGAAATCATCGCTTTCAACACGTTCCCTAACGCAATTGCCAAATCATTCTTCCCTTTAAACGCGCGATTCGAGCGCAGCTCGTTAGAAAGCACTTCTAACATGTCGCGCATCATCTTTTCTTTGTTTGCATTCATCTCGTCCGTATTGTTTATCGACGCATCTTTGGTACTGAAACTCGTACTTTGCATCGCCGCCGATACCGTTCTCGCCGCTCGCGATTTGAGCGAATAGTTTGTACCTTCCAAGTGTGGCTTCAAGAAAGAATTCCAAAGATTTGGAAAATGTTTGCCGATGGCGGAACCTCCTCCAGCGGCGCCGGCACCACCGCCGCTCAACTCTTCCCAGGCGCTCTCCCAACACTTTGCGACGGATACGTTTTCATCGAACGTTCCAAAATATGCCAACGGAAGTAACTCATCCTCGAAGTCTTTCAAGCACTCGACGCCTCGAGAATCTTTGGCCATTTCAGAGATGATTTCAGCCGCTGCTTCGCGGTTCGAACAGTTGCTGCTGTCGTCGTTGGCGAGTTTCAAGACGTCTGCGATTGTTTTTTCTTGACGTTTAAGCGTAGCAAAACGTAAACACGTCGCGAATGTTTGGCAGTATTGACGGAAGACGATTTTTGAAGACGCGCCACCAGAGGACACGCCGTTCAGAACATCTGGCGACGCGAGTAACGCTTCACAAATCTTACCGGCAAAAAAGCCTTTCGCTGCATCTGGTCGTCTCGCGCATAAGCGAACGCAAAACCGACCCGCACCAACCTTTGTGTTCAAACCTAACCCTTTCTTGAAAATGTTCGTAAACACCGGAGCTAACAATTTCGTCTCTTCTAAATCGACGTGTTGAATGAACGCGTCCAGAGCATCCGAAATAATCGAGTTCGAGCTGGCTTGCACGCGCGCGTTTTGAAAGTTCTCAACGACAGAGTTATTTCCGTTAGCGTCGGTGTCATTTCCGAACATCGCGGTAACTCTTTGTTCGTAATAATTCAATCGCGTATCCTCAAACGTGGATAGAGCCTCTAATAGCGCTTCCACTGCGGTCACGCAGTGCGGTTTCAAAGCTTCCGCGGGAGCTTTCTTCAGGATTTCGCACGCGACGAATAACGAAAGCTCTCTCGCGACAGAGGAGTCCGATTTTAATCCTTTCTCGAAAAGTTGAGGAAGGATCAAAATGCACGCCTTCTTTGCGACGTTTCTCTTTTCGTCCCGCGTGGAGGAAGCTAACGATTCCCCTATTTGATTGGCATCAGTCAATCGTAACGATAACGACCGCAACGTCTTCACAAACATCATCCCTCGAATTCGAACGGTTTCTTTAATATCATCTGCAACTCTAAACGCAATCGTCCATGCCTCTGCGAGTTTTTTCTCTACGATATCAAACGTCTTGCCTGCACCGCCGCTCGAGAACAACTCTGCCAATGCTTCCGCGGCGGATTGACGCACGCGCCATTCGCGCGAAGAGCAATCGAGAAGGAGACGTTCGCAAATTTGATCGAACATTTTCACCGATAAATCAGAAGCGACAACCATTTTATTGTCATCATCACTTTTCTTCTCTTTCTCAGCCGCGACAAGGGTTTGCCACGCCGCCTCGGCGGTTTCTCGCATGTTTAAATTGACGTCCTTCCGCAACCGATATAATCGAGGTGCGAGTTGTTCGCTGTGCGCGGATAACGACATGCCCGCTTTCTTTGCAATTCTAGCGATACCAGCACCCGCAGAGGCGGCGCGATTAACTTTCTTCTGGTGGTTCGAAATCTCCATGAATTTATACAACAAGTCGGGTTGTCCGATATCAGACACGACCGAACAGAGTTCTTTGTACGTGCTCAACATAGAATCGCCTGCATTGCCACCACCACCACCACCACCACCATTGTCACTAGTCGATGTCTTCTTTTCTTTCGCTTTCGCTTTCAACGCGTCGTCGCCAGTCAAGTTTAAACCGTCTTGGAAAACAACCGTATCGTCCTCGACTTTCGACATCGCGCGTTTCTTGCCTTTATTGCTCGTTTCACCACTCAAAGCTTTGGTGAGATTTTCGAGCAAAGTCGCTTTGCTCGCTTCGTCTCCTCGATCGTATAACGCGGATAAACCAGTTGAGGCCATTTCTTGGGTGGTAGTATTCGTATCGCCGAGTGCCGCTAAGAGCGCTTCGTGCGCGTCATCGAAACGGGACTCGAGCAAAGGGATGGTGTTTATTTTCGTGCCTTTCTTCGCGTTCGAGTCCTCGTCGTTCGCATCAACCGCGTCGTCCGAAACTATGGATGCAGAGGAAATGGACGGATTCACAAGAGAACAGAGCACAGCCGTTGCGCCACACCGAATCTCTTCGCGTGAACTAAACAAGAACCCTACTTTGGACTCTCCTTCCTTACCGTCGTCGTCGAATAGATATTTTAATATTATTTCGCGAAGAGCGTTTCGGTTACCAACGGTAGCGTCTGTTGACTCTTCACCATTACCTATTTTCACAGAGGGTGTTGTCGCTTCAGTGCCAATATCCATAGAATCAGAATTTGGCTCTTTTGGCGATTCAAATAACTCATCAACCTCGCGGTCAATGTCGCGGACAAACGGCGTCAAACTCGCGTCGCCGCCATCCTCGCTCGCAATATCGGTGCTCAAAACGAGATCAGATTCGCCATAAAACCCGAACTTTATAGAATCCGCTACTGCAAATCGAACGTCGTCTTTCTTTACCGTGAGTAATGAGAAAACTTTCTCAACGAGTGGTTTCGCGGCATCGAGCGATGTTGCGATCGTGGCGCCGCGGCGAAGCGCACATCCGGCGGCAAAAGCGGCCGAGGCGGCAACTTTCGGTGCAGCCGCTGCGCGATCCATGGCTTGCGACAGCGCAGCAATATCATCGTGCGATATGACGAAGTTATTGTTCGAAGTGAACAATGTTCCCAAACACTCGCATCCTGAAATACCTAGCATGACTTCTTTCGAAGGCGCGTCTGTTCGGGGCACGTTGAGTACAGCCTTACGAAAAATGGACTTCGCTAACTCGTAGCGTTCTGGTGTAAACATGCTCGCAGACTTCATTTCTTTGGTTGCCGTAGCTATCAACGCACTCAAAGATCTCAAAGCACCGTCGGCAAGCTCCGCGCGTAAGTTAGAGGCTGCCGCCGCGTCGCTTTCGTTCAAAGCGACTGCTTTTGAAGCGGTCTCCAAGAAACCGGAAACGAGTGCCTCGACGTCGCTCTCTGTGAACGAGTTCAATTTTAACATAGCCCCTATTAGATTTGCAGATGCCTTTCGCGTGATCGCGTCGTCTGTAGCGGAGAAAAATTTTGCGGCGCGAAGGTAGTATTGATAATTATCCTTCTCGTTCGCCATAGAAGAAGAACCTTCCGCTTTGTGCGCCGAAAACAGAACATCGCGAAGTTCAATCAAGGCGAGCGAGGCGAGTCTCGGTCCACTCGTCCTAAGCAAACAGTGCTTCAAGAATCGTCGATAACTTGCGCTGGTGCTAGCATCGTCGGCACCTCTGTTCATATGAAATCGACGACTTTGTCGAAGAAACTTCAAGAGCGCAAACATCACCTTTTCCGGAAGCGGCGATTGGTCATCTTCTCTTTGCGGATCTTTCGCGAGGAGCGTATTCTTTGATTCCGCTCGATCGAGCATGCGCGCAACGGTTGAATATCCATCCATTTCCCCTTCCTTTCGTAAAATGAGCGCCGAGCGAGCGGCATCGCGAATGTCCAGCTCAGGACGCGCGCAGTTCAACGCGCACGCGAAACGCACGGCAACTGAATCGAATCGGAAACAATTTTCACTCCCGGCGAATCGGAGCGCGAGAAGTAACGCCGATTTCGCGCCCGGCGGCGTAGCTTTACCCTCACCAGTGGCATCCGAATAACTCGCATCTGATGATGCGAAAGTAGTAGAGGCATAACGTTCTAAAACTCCCGCGACGACGTATTCCATGGCTAATTTTTCACCCTCTTTGACGATGGAATCCTCTTCGCACGCGCGCAACAACGCGCGGCCACACTCAACGATAGAACTTCGAGTGTGTGAATCGTATTCGTTTTCAATCTCGGTAAGAACGCGCTTGAGGAACTCGACCGAGTCGATGCTGCTCTTTGAAGAAGCACTCTCTGCCATCATCATATCTTGCGAAGCCTTGATCAACTCTGGCGCGCGTTCGATGAGATGCCCGAGCGATTGAAAACAGAAACCTTTCAATTCCATGGCGCGGATTCGTTCCGATGTCGTCATAGTAGCCGGTGAGGACGTTTCTAAAGTATCGAGAGTTATCAAACACGTCTCGAGAAGTTTTGGTGCGGCTTTTTCAAGAATGTCTTTCTCGGCGTTCCGTAAAATCCACGCGGAAAATTCCATCCCGGACGCTCTCAATTGCTTCGAACGCGGATTATTCAAAGACGACGAAACAATCTCGACGTTTTGCGGGAACAAGTTCGCGCTGCGTTGCGAACGCGATAAAACGCGACGCAAAATATTGGACCGAATTTCATCGCTCGCCGGCTGCACTCGGATTTCTCTAGGAACATCCTCGCTATCGCCAAGAAACCATCGAAGTTGGTGCGTTATGAACGCTTCGTTATCGGCGTCTAAATCCGGATGCGCGCCGTCCACGCCGCACCGTTTCTTTAAAACCGTCTCGCCGTATGAACGACACGCCTCGGACGCGTCGCATGCCACCGCTAACGCGACCGGAAAGAGTTCTTCCGCAGATACGATATATTTCTTCACCGTCCTCAGTAATTCCACTTGCATGGCATTTTCATCTTCTTCTTCTCCTCCTCCGGTTGTTTCGTTTTCCTTTTTGTCTTCCTCGTACACGCACGCCTCGGCTAAAAATTCCAAAAGAGCTTTCTTTCGTTCCGCTAAAGACTTTAAATCGACACCCATGCGCCATCGACCGGCGCTAGAACTCGATGCAGACTCTCGCGCTTTCATTCGCGCCTCCTTATCGCTCACCGCGACGTCGCCTAAAATCTCCTTCATTAAACTTTCGCTCAATCCGGGTCCCGGTCTGTTTTCGTCTTCTTCGTCCGCCGGCGCCGCCGCACCGCCCGACGGAATCGCGTTCCCAGCCAACCTCGCTACGCCGCTCACAAACGCCTGCTCTCTCGCTCTTCGCATCTCCGCACTCGCCAACTCCACGTCCACACCACTCCCGCTCGTCGTCTTTGCCAAATTCGGTTGGTATTGCGCCGTCGCTAAAACGTGTCGCAAAAACCGTTTCCTCGTTCGCGCGTTGGACATCCACTTCGCGCTGTTCCCAATCGACCATCGTTCTTTCACGTTCTCTTCGCCGACGACATCCACCGCCACTCTCAGCACTTCTTGCACCGTCTTCTCGTCCTCTATCCCTCCATCCGCACTGAAAAGTGCCTCCAACAATCTCTCCGCCGACCGTCGTTTCGTCTCGTGCGACGCTTTGCTCCGTTCAAACGCTTTCTTCGCGTACATCATCCCGAACGTCCTCACCAATCCGTTCTCTCGACCGCTTTTCCCTAACACCACCTCAATCACCCCCTCCAACGGGAACTCAATCTCTTTCAAACCGTTCGTTCGTTTGTTCACGTGCGTCAACAACTCCACCGTTTTCGTTTTCGTCCTCGCGTGCGTCGAGGACAGTTGCGCGAGCACCATCGGCAAAAGTTTCGATAAAGTCTTCTCCAGTTTCGAGTCCTCGAGTAAAGAGAGTCTCGTTAACGCGACGTCGAGTTGCGCGCACTCGCGCTGCTCTTCTTCGTTCGTTGTTATTCCTCCGCTCATATTTTCCGTCTTATGTCGTCTCGACGAGGAGGATGATGTTGAGGCAAAACAAAGGCACAACACGGAGAAAAGAGCAATTTTTTATGAAGAAAAAAGGAGAAAAAATATCTCACGCACGCATGAAAAAAAGAAGAAAAAACGGCTGGATTTTTATTTTCGCTAAAAATATTATTATTTCTTTTTTCTTTCGTTGACGAACGCTTTATTTGTTGGTGCGCTCTTGAATAAAGAACTTTGCTCTAAAACGCGCGAAGCGACGAGGAGAGAAGATATACACACACATAATAATGGGGCAAAAGTGTTCGGCGTTGTTGAAAGAGAAAGAGGAGGAGGAGGAGGAAGAGGAAGAGGAGGAAGAGGAGGAGGAAAAGTCGTTCTCGGGGAAACCTTCTTCCTCGAACTCTTTTTTGGAGGTGAGAAAAGACTTTCTTTGGTTTTCGAAAGAAGGCGCGGTGGTCTCGAAGGACGACGACGACGAGGAGGAGGACGACAAGAACGCGCGAGAGGAGCGGGCGCCGTTTTTTTACCAGGACGAAGCGGAGGAGAAAAGAGGAGGAGACGAGAGCGCACCGCGCGTGGTCGGGAACGTATCCCTCGTCGTCCAAGAAGAAGAAGAAGAAGAAGAAGAAGAAAAGAAAAAGAGGCAAAGAGTGGGGAGTAAATCAAAGAGGTTTCGATGGACGGTAGGGGAGAAGGAGTTGCGAGAGGCGACGCAAAATGGCGACGGCGAGGTCATATCGACGATTTTTGTCGCAGATGCGCATCGCGAGTTTCGATTGGCGCTGAAAAATTCGGTCGAAGTAGAAGGCGGCGCGGCGAAGGCTTTGGTATCGGCGAGGCTGGAATGTTGCCCGCCGCCGTCCTCGAAAGCGGCGAACGCGGTGGACGTTGCGGCGACGATGCGCGTGTCTTTGGAGTTTTCGACGAAAAGAGGTGAAAACGGTATCAACGACGAGAGTAGAGCATCAATCATACTGCGCGAAGCGTACACGAGACAGGTGTTGAATCAAGGCGAATGTCTCGTTTTGCGCGATTTTTTCAAGAGCGACATCGCCGAGAGCAACGCGACGAAGCTCACTACCACGAAGAAAAAAGCAACGACGAGTACAAAAGATAGATTTCAACTCGTATGCGAGGTGGATTTTGACTCTCTCGATTCAGTCCCGAGCGAACGCGATGATGAAGACGATATCAACACCTTCAACTCTTCCGCAATCGTTGCGTATTGCGTCTCTCTTTCGCCTCTCCTTTTCGTCTTTGAAAACTTCCTTCACGAAAGCGAGTGCGAATTCTTGCGAACGCTCGCGGATAAAGATTTAAAACGATCGAGAGTGACCGATGGGAAACTTTCCAACGGGCGCACGAGCTCCTCGTGTTTTCTCATCGGTGCAAAGGGCAAAGAAGATGTAGTGAAAACGATCGAAAGACGCATGTTGGATGCGATTCGCAGTACGCCGGTGTTGACGACGAGACGGTTCGATACGCTGAAATTAAAAGGTTCGGAGCCAATGCAGATCGTCCGGTACGGTAAGAACGAAAAGTACACGAGTCATTTCGACAACAAAGCGGGATCATTTCGTCGAGTGGCAACGTTCATGTGCTATTTGAGCGACCAGTGCGAAGGTGGATGCACGAATTTCCCAAAGGCCGAACCGCTTTTCTTGGAACCGTCTTTCGATGAGCACGGGGCGTTCAAGCCTTTTGGAAGGAAGAAGAAAACCGTCGCATCTGAGCAACACGGAGTTAAAATTCACCCGAAACTCGGTCGCGCCATTTTATTTTTCTCCATCTCCGAGGAACCGTTCAGAGAAAATCCGCTCTCGCTGCACGAAGGGCAAACGGTAAGAAAAGGCGAGAAGTTCATCTGTACGAAATGGTTGACGAGAACCGAAGAGAGCGAAAACGAGGAGGACGATTTCGTGTCTTCAGACGAAGCGGACGCGGATTGATAGAGACGTTGTTTTCAGCGCGAAACCAGGAATAAGAGAGACAGAGAGACGCGTACATTTAAAGCAAAAGTTGTACTTTTAATTCCGATTAGTATTGAATTGTATATTTCCAAAATTAATTTTCTAAAGATCTTAGTAGACGCGCATCTTTCCTTCCACCATCGCTCATATTTGAGTACTGGTGTCGGCTGTGTCAGCCATCGAGCGCACCGTGTGTATATTATATTTTACAGGTACAAAACTTTCCCCTCCCTCTTTTCTACATCTTTTCTTTCTCTATGTAAAATGAAACGTGATTAGGAATCCTTGGACTTTTTACTTTTCTTCTCGTCGCTACTCGAGTTGTCTCGTTCTCTCTTGCTCTTCTTGTCCTTCTTCTCTTTCTTTTCTTTCTTGCTCTTCTTCTCTTTCTTATCTTCCACGACCACGTCTTTGTCTGGATTATACGCCTTCTTGGCGGCGATAACGGCGCCGTCGCGGTCTTTATCCAACTTTTTGTTCTCGTTGTTCATCTTCGTCACGCCGCTGGCGTCGCCCAAAGTTTTACCCTCCAACTGACGCAAGCGCGCTTCCACTGTCGCTCTGGCGTTAATACCAATCGTCGCTTCCGTCTCTTCCCCGAGCGCATCCACTCTCGTCGCCAACGAACACTTTGCCGCCAAAACTCTCGAAATCTTTCCTTTAAATTTCGGCGCAGCTTGCCCGATTAAACTCGCGTGGTAAATCAAACCGTATTTCGGCGTATCGTGTTTCGTTTTTAACGCTCTGAACAACGCCTTCTCCGCGCCTAGAATCTGCACCGTCGAGGCTGGCTGTTTCGCCAGGTTGATCAACGAACCAGCGTGTGAAATCAATCTCGCGCCAACCAATTCGCCAACCAACACCGTTAAATTCGGCGCGATGGCGTTCATTCTCGCCTTCAAATACTCCGACAACTGCGCCCGGTATTCGCTCAACGAAATCACTTGGTCCGCCAACTGACCAATGTTATCCAAGTCTGTCGGCGCAATTTCCGTTCCCATAGAAATTACTGACGCGTCTTTGATCTCATTCTCCACGTCTTCGTCGATGGTATCGATGCCGCTAAAATCAATATTCGCCGCGTTGGCGCGATCGCCCATCAATTTTGCAGCCTTTGCGTACGCGTAGTTATCCGAAATAATCTTCGTCAACTCCGGAAAGTGCCATCCGTACCACTCTCGCACTCGCATCGCGTACGTGTTCAATTCCTTATCCAACTCGTCCAACAACCCAATCGCTTGCACGACCATCGTGTCCACCTTCTCGGGAGAAAATTTCAGCTTATATCTCGACAAAGAGTGCGACAAACCCAACGCCATCGGCGCGATATCCGCGTCGGTTAAACCACCAATCAACTCATTCAATTGAGATCTCACCCCTCGCATCAACTCCATCACGTTGTTCGAATACACGCACTCGATCCCCAATTTTTCTTTAATAGCCACCCCGAGTTTAGAATCCGCAATCGCCAGCGTTTCATCCTTCACGTGCTTTTTCAAAAACGTCTTCAACGACTTCCCGACTTTAGACTCCACCATCGTCGCCGCTGCCGCTAACGCGTCCGTCGTGTTTTCAAACTTCCCGAACGCTTTCATCGAGACCACTTTCTTGGCCGATTCCGCGCTCGAAAATGATTTCGCCAATGCCTTTATTATTACGAACGCATCGCAAAATAGAAGAGTTTTTGTGTAAATTGAGAGAATTTTTTGTCAGCAAAACAGAGGAGGAAACAATCGATTTTAGGAGTAAATAGTATTCTCTCTCACACTACCGCTCTTAACGACGCAGCAGCCATCACTCGTGAGCGAGAAAGAGGGAGAGAAGACAAACGAAACGAGCGCGGAATGCGACGAGCTAGTCGCGGAGTAAAAAGAAAAAGTTACGCTCCGCGTCGAGAAGCGGATTCAAAAAGGAATTTTCTGTTCGTTAATTGCCCCCACGAGAAGAATGAATTGGCGGCGGGAAAACAAAACACACGCATCATCATCATCATCATCATCGCAAAAGAAGAAGAAGAAGAAGAAGAAGAACAAACAGATACACGCACATCGATATCTTTCAACTTATCCTCGTCTTTGACTTTGAACAAGGAGTACCCCGCCGGGGTTTCGAATAAGAGCAGCATCTTAAGAGAGTTCGTGTTGTATCTCACGAGACTCTCGTTCTTTCTTTTAATGGAGAGAGGCGCGAGAGGGATCCACTGCGACCCGTTTCTATGTAGGGTTGAACACCCTAAACATGTTGTGTGCGATATTTTTTTCCAACGACCAAAATCACTCCATTCGCTTCACCGTCATCGTCATCACCTTGTAACGTTCAGTAAACATGTCGTCATCCAATAACGACCACCACGCGAATACGAATAACGTAATCAGAGACGGTTTGAATGCGATAAACAACTACTGGATGTCCATTCCAATCC
>Ga0115555_1000452_pt1 | contig 27896 bp, 17 predicted proteins | sample COGITO_mtgs_1104_2_FD_87285 | JGI IMG/M metagenome (GOLD analysis project Ga0115555, IMG submission 87285) | Pelagic marine microbial communities from North Sea - COGITO_mtgs_110407 | ecosystem: Environmental > Aquatic > Marine > Epipelagic | place: Germany:Helgoland, sampling site Kabeltonne... | reverse complement strand
ACGATATCGCCAAGAAAACACAGTTGAAATGCATCGCATTTCTCGACGAGTGGTCCAACAACACCAACTTTGGCGATTTATCCAAGCACGAAACCATTCAACCGGCGAAAGACGTTTTAAGCGAACTCCGAAGACGCGCGAAAGACCGAATCGAGGGCAAACATCGTCGTCCAAGCGTTGGCACTGGAACAACAGGAGCGTACCAATCCACCGGTCACCGCCTCATAGACCGCGTTCAACGCCCGGAAGCGAAAATCAAAATCGACAGCGACCTCTCCATAGCGATGAAGAAAAGTACCGGCGAAAACGGCGACGAGGAAGACCACCACGAGGACCTCGCGTTCTCCCTCGAAAACCAATACGGCGGGTTTGCCGGTGCACCGACGCAACTCGGCGACTTTTCTATGCTCCGAAGCGATCTCTCTCTCTCGCATCTCGAAGTAGGAGAACAACAACAACAACAACAAAAGGTCTCGGAAGCGGCGGCGCCTCCTCCGGAAACCTTCGCGCCGCCGCGAGACCCAACCCCAGAACCGCCCTCCTCTCAAACACCATTCGACGTGGTCGAAGAGGGAGAAGTGCAACGAGGCGCGACAGAAGAAGTGCCATCTGAATGGGATTAGAGTTTTATTCGTACATACGCATCGGGTACATATATATTCAAGTACTTCTTGGAATTTTCCTCATTTTACTTCGACACATTTTTCCCGCGTTGTTCGTCTTACAAAGAAACATCCTCGCTTCTTCTTCTTCCGTCGTCACACAAAGACCACCCTTTGCGCGCGTCGTCGTCATTGTCGTCACACTCTCGTAATCACCAACAACGAGAACATGCCTTTCCGCAGACCCGGCATGGCAGCGACGACGAGAGGAGGAGACGATAATGTCGACACAATCGCCCCTCATCCTCCTTCTTCGTTACCGGTGAATCGGAAGCGCGCGTCGTCCAACCAAGACGATCAGATGATGACGATGAACAACGGAGGCGACGACAACAACGCGCGGACGCACCACCACAACTCGAACAACAACACCATCAACAGTACTACGACGAATAATTACCCGACGAACTATAACAACCACTACGGCGGGGAGAGTGGTAAGAAACCGAAGCACTCCAACTTGTACGTGTGGTCTATTCCTCGAGACATGGACGAGCGGCAGTTATCGACTTTGTTCCAAAAATTCGGCACCGTGGAGTCGTGCACGATAATGCGAGACGTGCAAACGAAACAATCGAAAGGGTACGGATTCGTGAAGTACGTGAAGTTCGAGGACGCGGTGAACGCGAAGGAGAAGTTACACGGGAAATTCGTGAAAGATAAGCAGTTGCAGATTAAATTCGCGAGCACGGATTCGAACGGGTTGATGGGGGTACACGGCGGGATGATTGGCGCGACGGGCGTAGACGTGGCGTCGATTCCCACGGATAACGTGTACGTGAAAGGATTACCTTTGGATATCGACGAAGGGATTTTGCGCGAGAAGTTTGGCGCGTTTGGGAAGATTGTGAGTTGTCGCGTGATTGCGACGACGGCGTTGATACGATTTGAGACGGTTGGGGAAGCAGAGGTGGCAGTGAGAGAGGCAAACGGGAAGATGATAGTGAGCGAAATCGGTGGTGCGATGCCAGTGTCGGTGTCGTTCAACGCGAAGCAGCAGATTATGGCCAGTTTACCGACGCATTCAAATTTGTACGTGTGGAATATTCCGAGAGATATGGAGGAAGGGTCGTTGAAACACTTGTTCGAGGAGTGCGGGGAAGTGGAGAGCGTGAATATTATGCGGGATAAAATGTCACAAGTCTCGAAAGGATACGGATTCGTTAAGTTCATAAGGTACGAGGAGGCGGAGAAAGCGATTGAGAAAGTCAGCGGAAGAGTTTTAAGAGAAGATTTGGCGCACAGGCCGTTACAGGTGAAGTTTGCGAATACGGATAGTTCCGGGGTTGCTGGTAGTAGTGGGCGAGGTGGTGGCGAGGCGGGCGGTGGTGGTGGTGGCGTCGGCGGTTCTGCGATGACCAATCCACCGTCGGAGAACATTTACATCAAAGGGTTGCCCACAGATAGTAATGAGAATGATTTAGTGAACGCGTTTGCGCAGTTTGGGCGCATCATATCGTGCACGCGCATCGCGACGACTGGAATTATTGGGTTCCAATCGGTCGAAGAGGCATCGAGAGCGGTGCAAGGGGCGAATGGAACAACCTTGTTAGGCGGTTCAGTGCCTCTCATGGTGACGTTCAAGAGTCAAATTTGTCGCGCGTTCGCGCAAACTGGACGGTGTTCGTGGGGACATAGGTGTAAATTTGGTCATAACAGAGGATATTAAACTTTGTAGAGAGAGAGAGATCAGACCGAGCTGCTTGCTTTTTGTGTTGTGCGTGTGTTGCGCATGCGTGCGTTTGTGTTTTCCTTGTATATTAAAGAGACAATTATTTCTACCGTGTGGTACGCGGTACTTGGTACCTACGGTAATTATCGTTATGTGCAATACTTTCTTTTTCGTATATATACAACCCGCGAGCAGGATATTTGCGTAATCCCCGCGAAACTTCATGTGCTACTATTTGCTTTGCTATTGGACTTTACTATTTGTTGTTGATTCTTCATGTGTGCTTTACATATGTACAGCGCGTTTTTTTTCTGTTTTAAAAATGTAACGAAGAGTTCATTTTGCTCGCAGGACTGGAGGGTGCGTTCGGCGATCCATATACCGTCGCAAAAGGTGCAGAATAAAACCCTTTCGACGTCGATTTTGGTGATGACGGTTGACCTAAAGGTGACCCTACTCCCGTACTCGTTCTCTCTGCGGCAAAAACAGCCGCGAATGGCGCAGAGGTAAAATTCTTCCTATTCGGGGAAGAACAAAACATCCCGACGTTCTCGTCGCTTCTGCTCAACAAATCCGCCTCGATCGCCAAGTAACTCGTCGACGCGCCTCTCCGCTTCCTCCCAGGACTGCTCGCATCGTTACTATCCTCGTTCATGTCGTCGTACACCGTCACTCGTCTCACGCGAGGCACTTCCCTTGGTCTCGAACTGATCCCGCTAAACGCTTGCGTTTGCGGCCCGGACACCGCCGGCGCTATTTGAATGTTCCCGAAACTCGCGACTTGTTCAATCTCCATCGATCTCCTCCCAACGAACATTTGCTCCGCGTTTTCCGTCTCCAAAATAGCGCGCGTTTTCGCATCAATCATCGGCCCTCCTCCTCTTCCTCGTCTTTGTCCACCCTCCTCCTCCTCGTCGTCGTCGCCATCCGCTTCGCGACCGCCGAAATTTTCGCCTCTTTTTTGTGCCTCTTCCCAGACGGTTGCTCGTAACAAAGCGATTGCGGATCCGGATCCGTGCGTTTTGTTTCCGTCTCGAAGGGTCACTTCCGGTGAAAACTCCGGCGACGACGTGGACGTGGAATCGCTCGAATTTCGACCATTTTTACGAGCAGTGCTCTCACCACCACCATTCGTGTTGTTTCGTCTTTGGTGGTTGAGATGATCGTCCAACGCGTGCGTCAACGCGCTCATCCGTCGCTCGCGTCCTTTCGCGGATGTATCCAATTAACCGACGCTTTTTCTCAAGAGTCGCGAGTAGATTTTATCTAAACGCCTCTTCTCTCTCTCTCTTTCGTTCTTCGTGCGGTGAAACGACTTTCGTGCGCACACCGAGAAGATGACGATGACGATGCTGATGCTGATGACGATGCGTTCTTCAGTCGCGCTACGTTTGATGGAGTAGTATCTGCGCTTTTTTATACACGCGCCTGGGGAAGGAAATGTGTGTTTTTTTTGCAGCAAACAACAAGGCGAAACGACGGAAAATCGTGACTCTGCAAATCTCATTAAATGAAATCTCCTTTCCGAGGAAAGCGCTTTTTCGACTTTTCGTGAGCAGCGCCGATCGAGAGCCACCAGACGGTATTAAAAAACTTCAAAAAGGTTGGATTTCCCACTGACAAACGAAAACCATCTTATTTTCAGGAGAACTTGCCGTGTGTTAAAACGTATGACTTCTAGTATGACTTCTAGTATGACTTCTATATATAGTGTGACACACATATTCTGCGCATTCGCGTTTGTACAAGCCAGAGAGGCTTTATTGGGTGTATAAATAGTCTTTTCCTCCTCGTCGCCAAAAACAACACGCGTCGTCTCGCATCGTCGAAGAATAAATAAGAGTACTATTAGTAACGCTTCATCGACATCGCACCCGGCGCTTGGTCGATATCCAAGTCGTCCGGAATTTTAATCTTAAAGTGCTGTATGATTGCATCGATTTTCCTCTCCAGATTCTCCGTCCGTTGAATTTGCCCTTGATCGCCTCTTTGTTGCTGTCGGTGTTTCAGCGTCGCCAAAATCGACAGCATCTCGGGGAGTTCATTCGTACTCCCCCATCCCGGGGACAACCGTCCGATGGATTCGCCTCCGACTTCGTAGCACCCGCACGCATTTTTTGATTGGTCCACAGATCCTAACTCGCCGTACGGTAATCTCTTGTTCGTATTCTTGACGCAGTTTCGCGAGTTCAAGACGACTTCCTCGGTCTCTAACGTCAACGTTTTCGTCTCCCAAAAGAACACCAAGCACGGGAAAGCACTCACGGTGCCGATAAAGCACAACCAGTACGGTTCCCATTTCGAGGTCACGTCGTACGTTTTAGAGACGCCATCTGGTAACGGTTTGTTGTTCGGTGTGGAAGAGGAGATGTCGAGGTGCTTGCCTGCGGACATGATGAAAGAGCAGCAGCGCGCGAAGTTTACTAAGCGCGTTGCTTTCTGGAACAATTTTAAAAGCTAAAGATACCGATATCTTTTAGCGTTTAATTGTGCGTCCACGTCGTTTAATTGTGTCCACGTTTTTCGCGAGAAAATGTCTCAATACACATCTACACGAAGAGTACTAATGCGTTAAAATGTGTTGTTACAATCTAAAGTTCGCGCGCAAGTGTTCTAACCTATCTAAAGCTACGCTATTCATATTCTTATTCTTCTCTAATCTTTGAACGCACCGGTTCCAGCTTTCGCGGGCGTTTGTTTTCGCTTCGCCGGAAAGGAGCATGGAAGCCATGGAGAAGCGGTTGGTTTTGGTGAGCGCAGTGAGCCAGTTTACGGGATCGTCGTCGTTTGAGGATGTGTTCGCGTAATCTTCCGTGATCCAGTGCGTGAGAATGGCGACGATGATGTCCCCTAAAAGGTCGCCGGTGAGTCTTTCGGCGAGGATTTTGGTGATGTTTTCCGCGCGAACGGCGCGAAGGATTTTGCACTTCTTCTCTGAGGAAGTAGCGGCGAGCTTCCATTGCTTGTCGAAAATAGGTCCAGTTTTTATTTCTTCCTCGTCGTGATCGAGCTTCGATATCGCTTTACGCACTTTTTCAATGTCCATTGTTGTCGTCTTCATTTCCTCTTTCGCCATCGCTTCCTTCTTTTTAGTCTGTACTATCGCGGCAGGCGACGGCGTTTCGAGTTCCTTTTTCTTTTCTATCGAAACACGTTGTCTCTTAGCTAAGAAATCCCTCGCGCGCAGTTCAACCTCTCCATCTTTCACCTCAATCATCTCCATCTCCTTCACCGCGGCCTTCCTTTGCTCTCGAATCGTCCTCGATTCCGGCTCTATTCTCAACGCGTTTTCAAACGACGCCGCCGCCTCTCGATACATCTTCATCTCCATCTCCGCCGTACCTTTCCTCTGCCACGTCTTCACTAACAAACCGTCTCTCTTACTCGTTGCTTCTCCAACCTCGTCCTCTTCTAACAATAAATCTACGCTCCTCTGGCAGTCCTTCGCGCACGCCTCCGCCTTCCCGAGTTTCAGTCGAACCATCGCTCGATTACTCAGCGCCGCCGCCGTTTCTTTACCCTGCAAACTTTTCGTGTAACTCGCTTCCGCTTCCGCGTACTCGCCTCTTCTGAAATGCATGTTCCCTCGTTCCCTCAACAGTACGTCTTCTTCTTCTTCTTCTTCTTTAACTTCTTCTTCTTTTTTGCGCGTCGTCTCGCGCGCCGCTGTATCAGTCAAAGACGCTTTTTCTCTCCTCTTTTTCTTCTCCTCTAAAAGTGACCCATCTTTCCTCTTGGCGAGTTCGAGAAACTTCTCCACGTCTTCCGCGAACGAAGACACGTCCTGGTATTGTTACATCGTCGAAGAACGTCGTCGTCGTCAGTATTATTCTTTGTTGCGCGGTATCGAGAGTAAAAAGAGAGTAGTTATGGCCCGGAGAGTCAACCTTTCCGCGCGACTTCTTAAGAAGTCAATTGGATTGACTTTTCCAATTGGCGAGTGATGAGATGCGTCTGTTGTTCGGACGCGCGCGAAGAATGCGCAAATAATGAAAGAAAAAGAGAGAGAGAGAGGCTCGTGAATAACGAGAGGAGAACTTTACGAATAAAATGAGTGGCATACCTCGACGTTCTCGCGCGTTCGGTTCGGAACGAGAGAGTCCATGGTGAGATGTTTGTGACGTTTTTTCCCACGTTTGGCTTCAAAATTCTTTGCTGCGCTTATTACTACTGCTATAACACAATGTTTGCGAGTCCTTTTATTCAATCGTCGTCGGTCGTGAATATCGAGATTCGCGGGGGGGGCGCGTCGTCGAGGAGGAGATCGTCAAAATCATCACCGTTTAAAGCGGTGTCGGCGTTTTCCCAAACGCAAAGTCGGGGAAAAATCAATCATCAGCGCGGAGTGGTCGCCGTGCGAGCGCAACAACGAGAACAACAAAGAGAACAACAAGGAGAGGAAGAAGAGTACTACGAACGCCCACCCGCGCCGCCGGGGCCAGAGAACGACGCGATGGAATCCGAGACGTTTTCGAACGCTCTGAAAGCCGGGTTCGTGGTTCTGAGCGTGTTGAGTGTCGTCGCGGTGTTTAGCTTGGCTGGGCCTGTTTTGCGAGTCATGACGGAGACGTTTCCCGCGGGACGAGGACCTCAGTAAAATCTATATAGTAGCGTATTATATATCATATTATGTCGTTGATATTATTGAAAAAGATATTATTATGTTTTGCACTTAAAGAATAAGCTGTCGAACGCGTGAGTAGTATTAACGTCTTCTTCGCGTCGACGTCGTCTTCTTCGCTTTGCCGTTTTTGCCGGTATTCTTCATCGCGTCGAGTCTCGCTCGCAACTCTTTTTCGTTCATTCGTCTCCCGAACCATTTCAAAACTTCGTCGATGATGCACACTGGTAACGCGCACAGTACGACCAACATCCACTCGTTGAAACTTAACGGGACGATGGAGAAGATCGTCGCAAAACTTGGGACGTACAAAATCACAAAGTGTAAACCGAAGGAGACGAACATGGCGACGAGCAAGTACGGATTGATCCAAGGCGGCGACGTGAACAAACTGGAGTCTTCCGACAAGGCGTTCAAGGCGTTGAACATTTCAATCGTCACCAGAACAGATAAAGATAACGTCGATGCCTTAGCTTTACCTTCGTTGAAGTAGTCGCACTTGTTTTTACCGGTGAAAGAGAAGGACGGACCATCCATAGCGGTGGAATACGAACCGCCTTTGAACGCGCCGTCGGTCCAGGAAGCGCAGTTTTCCCAATCCATGAGTTGTTTCATCGATACCGTCGTGTGGTTATCACCCGACAAGTCGATAAACATAAACGACGTTCGGGTGTACCAAATGCAAAAGACACCCACCGTGGCGATGCCAACATATAAGCCGACGACGGCATAGCGGAAGACGCTCCATCGCGTGAGTAACTCGTCGTCTTTGCGTCGCGGCGGTTTCGTCATAATGTCTTTATCCGGGGGATTGAAACCCAACGCAGTTGCTGGTGGACCATCGGTAACCAAATTGACCCACAATAGCTGCACCGGGATTAAACCTTCCGGTAAGCCGAGCGCGGCAGTTAAGAAGATGGAAACAACCTCGCCGACGTTACTGGAAATCATGTATCTGATGAACGCTTTCATGTTATCATAAATCGACCGACCTTCGGAAACCGCGGAAACGATGGTGGAAAAGTTGTCATCGACTAAAATCATATCCGACGCCTCTTTTGCAACTTCTGTGCCCGCAATACCCATGGAAATACCGATGTCCGCGAGTTTTAAAGCAGGCGCGTCGTTCACACCGTCGCCAGTCATGGCGACTATATGTCCGTCCTCTCGCAACAAGCGCACGATATCTTGCTTATGCTTCGGTTCCGCGCGCGAAAATACAACGCCGTTGAACTCGCCTTCAAGACATGCTCTCTGTTGCTGCTTCGTCATTTGCGTAAACTCGCGTCCAGTAAACGAAAACTCCGCCGCTTCGCGCATCGAATCGAAAACGCCAATCTCTGCGCAAATCGCCTCGGCCGTTAACTTGTTGTCGCCGGTGATGACAATAACTCGAATGCCGGCTTTCTTGCAATCATTAATGGCATCTTTCACTTCTGGTCTCGGTGGATCACGTAAGCCGGCGAGGCCAACGAATGTCATCTCCGACTCTACCACTTCGTATTGCGAAGGATCTTTCAAAATCTTATACCCCGGGTGCGAATGACTGCCATCGTAACTCGACAAAACGCCAAGCTCCGGTCCAGACTTAATCGCCAACGCCAAGCATCGCAACGCGACGCTCGCCATACCCTGCTGTCGCTTTAAGATATCGTTGCGCATGCTTTTTGTCAGAGGAATTTCCATACCATCCGGGGTTAAAATATGCGTGCACCTCTCTAAAATAAACTCCGGCGCGCCTTTCGCGAGAAGGTAGTTCTCCACGCCATTACTATTTTTACTTTTTTTAGTATTGTTCATCTTCTCTCTGCATATTACCGACATCGACTTACGGTTTCTATCAAACTCCAAAGTAGACAAGACCTCGACGTTGCTCATGATTTCATCACACACCGCCTGCGCGCCGTCTTTTGAACTCTTGTCCCTGCGGTTCATCGCCTTTCGATGTTTCGCATCATCTTCGCACCCTATTTTCTCTGCTAATATTTTCAACGCGCCTTCTGTAGGCTCGCCGATACATCTGTACCCAGATCCTTCCACAAACTCAATTTGAGAGGAGTTGCACGCGGCGCAGATTTGCGCGGCGACGACGAAAGTAGCGTCTTGCTTCAAATCTGGTAAATTTTCAACCCCGCCTTGTGTGGGATCGTACGACGTCCCGGCGACGTTAAACGCCCTCGTTTTCGTTCCGTTTTTGTCTGCGGTAACAAACTTCACCGCACTCATCTGGTTCGTCGTCAACGTTCCCGTTTTATCGGAACAAATAACCGAAGTGCACCCCAAAGTCTCCACGGATGGAAGCTTTCTCACGATTGCATTTTGTTTCGCCATCTTCCTCGTCCCGAGCGCCAAACACGTGGTGATTACCGCCGGTAAGCCTTCGGGAATCGCCGCTACCGCCAACGCCACCGCAATTTTAAAATAATACGTGCACTTGGCAAAGTTGAAGGCAAAACTTCCGTTTTCGAACGAAATGAAGTGATGATAGTTGATCAACCACACCAACAAACAAATAATCGCGATGAGTTTACTCAAAACCTCACCAAACGCGTCCAACTTTTGCTTCAACGGCGTATCCTCTTCCTCCGAACTCGCTTCTTCGATTTGCGTTTGAATCTTCCCCATCTCCGTGTTCATCCCGATCGCGCACACCATACCTGTACATTGGCCGTTACTCACCGCTGTCCCGCTGAACATGATGTTCGTTTTCCCTTGCAACTCAATCTCTACCGGGCATAATTCGTCGTCCTCGGCTTGCTTGTCCACTGCAACGGATTCGCCGGTCAAACTCGCCTGCTCGCATCTCAGCGTTGCCGTTCTTAGCTCCATCACTCTCAAATCCGCGGGCACTCTGTCTCCTGTTTGCAGCGCGACGATATCCCCGACCACTAATTCACTCGCCGGCACGGTCATCATCTCCCCGCTGTTCCTAATCACCCTCGCATCTGGCGATTGCATCTCTTTCAACGCCTCCAACGCGTTCTCCGCGTTCGTTTCTTGCCATACCCCGACGATGGCGTTCAAAACCAAAATCAACAGAATTACCAAAGGTTCGACGAACGCGGTGATATCTTTCCCTCCCCCCGGGTTCGGCCCTTCCTCGAAGAATGCCAGAACGAACGACACCATCGCGGAGGCGAGTAAAATTTTAACCAACGCGTCGTCGAATTGTTCCAAAACTAATTTCAGTAAGCTTTTCCCTTTCGCCTTGGTGAGTTCGTTCGCGCCGAATCTCTCCTGCCTTTTCGCCACCTCTGCACTCGATAAACCAAATTCCAAAGACGTCTCGTAAAACCGACAGTTCTCCTCCACCGTTCTCGACCACGGCGCGAACGCGTGCATTTCCTCCTCATCTCTGGAACTAAACGACGACGACGACGAACTCTTGCTTCCGTTCTTCTTCTTCGAGGAAGGGCGTTTCGGCGGCATACTTTTCTTCTTCAAAAATCAGAGTGACGGCGACGATCCAAATTTCCTCTCTTTCCCGATTGTTTTTCCGCGCTTTCTTCTTTCTTCCTCCTCTGGGACAAAAAGGTACGAAACGAAAAGATACGTTTGAGAGTAAAAAGACTCCCTCTCGCGACTTTGCTTGTGCACGGGTGTTTTCGCGCGCGTTTGTTTTGTGAAGAAGAAGAGACGACATCATCCTCATCTGATATTCTTTTCTTGCCTCTCGCGCCCTCTTCGGTGCTTCTCGAAGGAAGCTTCTTTTTTTCCTCTTCTTTTTCGCCGAAACGGCTTTTTTACAATTTAATTCAACGAGGGAGAAAAAAATAAAAAATACTCGCACACAACAAACAGATCACGCGTCTTTAAAAATCATCCACTTTCTAGATGATGATGATGATGACGATGAGAAGGACGCGCGTTCACGCATCAAACCAAAGCAGATTTGGATGTTTTTTCTTCTCGTTCTTGTTCGTTTTGTTTTGCGCGATGCTCGATCGAACGAGCGCGAGTTTAGCGAGATCGGAAATCGAGTCCTTGGTAAGTCTGATGAACAGTTTGAACCGAACCGGATGGTATTCGGATCTTCCGAGAGCGAAGGTTGAAAACGCGTGCGAGTGGCCGGAGATTGGGTGCGAGTGCGAAGGGGTAGACGGTTTGTGCAAAATTTCGTTCGTCTCGTTTTACGGCATGGATTTGACTGGCGAGTTACCTCGGGATGGGTTGCCGAATAAGTTGGAAAGCGTGAAAATTTTCGACGTTGGAAACAACCGGTTGCGTGGCGCGGTGACGAACGCGTTTGTGAGGAGTTTTCCGAATTTAAAATCGTTGAAGTTAGGCGTGAATAATTTAGAAGGAAGTATTCCGTACGAGTTGGGGAACTTGAAGTGGTTGGAAGAGATAGATTTAGACGGGGGTTTCACCGAAAGACAAATATATTACGACGACGGGTTTCCCGAAGCGAAGAAGAATAAGTATGGCGTTCCCGGTTCGCATTTTGGAAATCAGTTTACCGGTCAGATTCCCGAGTCGTTTCGATTTTTACAACGATTGAAAGTGTTAAATATACACAGAAATTTACTTTCCGGGCCGATTTCGTACAACGCTTTGGCGTATTTGCAGTCGTTGGAGTATTTAGATTTGAGCGGAAATAGAGATTTGTCCGGCCAAATTCCCGCGGCGGCGATTGGAAGATTACGGAATATCAAAGAACTCTTTCTTGACGACTGTGCTTTCAGTGGTCCAATTCCATTGGGTATGAGCAGCGCTGAGAAGCTAGAAGTTATCGTTCTCGAAGGAAATAAGCTCTCTGGTCGCGTAAACCCGCGCGCGTTTCCTATAAATATCACGACTTTGGATCTTCACGATAACTTCTTCAGTGGTCCTATTCCGGAAACGCTCTCAATCTTTAAACGTTTAGAGGTGCTTTTACTGCACGGAAACATGTTTTCAGGCGAAGTACCGCAAAGTCTGCGACGTTTACCGGTTTTGAAAACGGTTTCTTTGGCGTTTAATCGAAATTTATGCGGGCCAATTCCATTTTTCTTACCAAACGCGCCGAAAGAAGCCATCGAGGAAGAGTGCGATAAGCCAACGGAGCCGTGTAAGCTGTATCCAGCTCGGATAGAGACGAATCTTGGTAAACCTTGCGATTGTGCACGACGAGGTCAAAGCTGTTTCTCTTCCGCGTCGTCGATCGTCTTATCGCTTCCTACCGGCGCGAGCGCAGAAAAGTGTTGCGAAGAAGGCTTCAGTTGCGAACCGACTTCTGGATTTGGCGAAAAGTCGTGCGTACCGTGCATGAACGCGAACGAGCGTTGCGATGGCACAGTTTACGGTCGACCAAACTGCTGTAAAGCTGGTCTAATTTGCGATGGCGACGGCGTGTGCAAGGGATGCTCCCAAACGTATCAGCAGTGCGGAGGCGAATATTGGACAGGTGCCGAATGCTGCACGAGTGGCAATAGTTGCGTATTTGTCGATCGCTATTACTCGCAGTGCCGACCATCATCCTCTTTCACCATTGGCGATGGTACCACATCCGAGTTACGACCGCCAATATCGTTCAACCAACAACAGCTCTACCGAGATCCAACGTCATCCTTTACGTGTCAAGAAAAATGGCAGCAGTGCGGCGGTCGATTTTGGACCGGCCCGAATCGATGTTGCGACGCGAACGACTTTTGTTTCGTTCAAGATGAATACTACGCGCAGTGTAGGCCAAAAATACCAGCGTGCGCGTCCAACTATGGTCAATGCGGTGGTCGTTTGTGGCAGAAAAACGCCGGCAGCTCTCTCAACAGCTGCTGCGATCCGAGTTATTACTGCTTCACGCAAGACGAATATTATTCGCAGTGTCGCCCGCGGTACGAGCGCAACGGTTTACCGTGCGCGAGAACGTACGAACAGTGCGGTGGTAGCCTCGGACCGAACGGTCCTCGGTGTTGTGCGAACTCTGGCGACTACTGTTTCGTTCAAGACGCGTATTACGCGCAGTGTCGTCCGAAGATGTTCTCGTAACCCAATTTTTTTTGTAAAACCAATCGAAAAAAAAACGGCTGCTTTCTTCATTAAAAAAAAAACGCTCGTATCGTATTTTTTACACACATCTCTCGCGCTCTTCCGTTGCCATTACTACCACTACTACACACAGATGAATCTCAAAACGAACATAAAGCGATTCCTCGTCGCGTCGTTCGTCGCGTTCGTGCTCTGTTTCGCGTCAACTGCGGATGCCATCGCGACGCAAGAAGTCGACATCGTGTACGCGAACGACGACGAATACAACAGAGATCCCACTCGTTTATTCTTACCGGACGTGGCGCTTCCGAACGGCACTTCCTCATCCGGCAAAGATGTCGGTCTCGTCGTGATGTTGCACGGAAGATGCATGGACGGGAACTCCATCGACCAGTTGATTGATTTAAAGAAACACGTGGACACGAGAGAGTTCATCTTGGCCGTTCCGGAAGGCCACAGGCAAAATTTTTGGTGCTCGACGTGTTCGAGATCGGATGGGATTTTGAACACGCGCTACGGGTGCAGAACGTGGGCGGCGACGGACGCGTGCTGCGCGAGCGCGGGTCCTTTACGAGCGACTTTAGTTCGAGAAGCTTGGGAACCGTACGACGACGTGACCCACATTTATCAGTTAATTGCCGCCGTGAAAAGTCAATATGAAATTGATCCGACGAGAGTGTTTGTGCTCGGATTCGAGAACGGTGGATTTATGGCGCACAGAATGGCGTGCGAACACCCCGAGATGCTTTCTGGTATCGTCTCTATCAGTGGATCGAGCTTCTTAAATGCGAGCATGTGCGAGGCGTTGAACACGGTGTCGTCCTCGGTGCCGTCGAACAGCTTCGTTAACGTGTTACAAATTTCTGGACGTCTGGATCGAGTGCCTTCGGTAAACGGCGGGAATTTCGAGGGCGTGGACATCCCATCGATTCAAACAGTCGCCGAGCGATGGGCATCGAGAAACGGCTGCCAAACGGAAGAGTCGGTGGTTGTTGATGGAGCGCTGAATTTGCGCACGAAGCTTTTCGCGAATGCGCCGGATACTTCCTCAGAAACGTGGACGAATGGTACGTGCCAAGAAGGAACAGTTGTTGAGAATTGGGTAATCGACGGGATGAATACCGATACGGCGGTTGCGAACTCGTTCACGGATACTTTTTCAACCGCGCTCGTCGATTGGATGATGAATCACACAAAACCAATCAGCGACGCAGCTGAAACTGATAATGACACCGTTGCCGTCCAATCCGGTCCACCTTCTTCCGAAGACGACGCATCCTTCGGCGATGTCGCAATTATCGATACGTCGACTGCGTTAGACGGACGTAGTTTCGAGGCGTGCCCGTCCGATTTTCTTCAATGCGAGGATGGTTCCTTTACCTCTCGTGTTTTACCGTCGTGTAAATTCTTCTGCAATGGTGAAGTTGTCGATACAGATGGCGTCTTCTGTCTTAGCAGTGATTGTTGCGGTGCGAGCAAGACCATTTGCGCGGAAACGAGCGCGTGCAAGGATACCGTTTGCGAGGAAGACAAAGAGTCTTCCTCGGCGGCGTCCGTCTCAATCTTCTTCGCGCTCGTCGTTGTGGCGCTTGGGTTGTTGATTTAAAAACTAAAACGAATACGTGCCAGTACATATGCTTATTGTATGTATATATGAATGGTATGACGAAAACTGTTGTTACATAAATGATGATATTTAAGGGTGGTCAGAGCCCTCCGCTTTCGCGCTTTCGCTCTTCTTCTTCTTTTTCTTCTTCAATCATAATTTACACCTCCTCTTCTTTACATACGCTAATCACAACTGTCACCTTATTTTTCAGTACTTGTGATTCATAGCGCTAGTCATGGCGTCGGCGACATTCTTTGTCGATTTCCCTTTTCCTTTCGTTTTACTCCCTTTCAAGTTCAACTTTGGCGCGTTCGTCGACGTGTTGATTGCCTCGGCGTCGTCCATGTCCATATCTTGCAACGCCTCTGCATCCTCCGTCGTGTTCGTCGACTTGGATCCGTCGTTTGTGGTGTTCGGGCTATCGTTATCATCCAACAACGCTGCGCCGCTTAACATCATCAGCATCGATGCGTCTTCCGATGGCAAGCCACCTTTATTCTTCTTCTTGGACTCCTTTTGCACCGTCGGCGTGGAATTCGCAAACTCAGGAGCGAGTCCTCCCGGCGTGATTTGTTGTTTCTTTGAGTTACCACCTTTCTTAGCGTTACCAGGCGCGTTACCAGACGTGTGACCGTGCGTTTCGATGATGTTACCGTTCTCGTCTCTGACTGGCAAAGGTGGAAGTTGCGCTCTCACATGCTCCGGGATGACGACGTCCTTTGCAAAGTTTGTCACGGCGGCGTCGCCACGAATAGCTCGCGCGGCGGCATCGTACGCCAACGCGGCATCCTCGGCAGAATCGAATGTCCCGAGCCATAATCGAGATCCCCGCGTCGGGTCTCTAATTTCAGCCGCAAACTTACCCCACGGTCTTTGTCGAACGCCTCGATAGATTGACTTTTGCGCCTTACCCGAAGCCGTCTTGCCCGCCGTTGCTTCTTTACTACCATCGTTAGAACCACCATCCGCATTTGCGACCGCTTTCGAAGCAGCCGCTGCGCTCGCTAAACCTTCTACAAATGCCGCGTTGTTACTCAAATTATTTCGCTTCAAAACGGACGGATCGTTCTTCGTCGATTTCTGCACGCCGCCGCCTCGCACCGGCGGCGAACTGCTCGGCGAGGCCGATAACGACGAGTTTCTTCCTTCAAACGCGTGTCGTCCAGATGTCGAGTTTCTTCTACCTACGGATGGTTGTTGCTGTTGTTGTTTATCGAGCTGATTACTAGTTGCATTCCCCGCGCCTACGTGACCGTAATTAAACGACGCCGATCCTCTCTGCGAATGATTCACCGGAGAAAACGTTGAAAAGCCGCTGTTCGGCGACGATCCGAGAGTGACTTGCGTCCCGGCCGAATTCCCCACCGAACTAGATAACCCTTTCGTCCACGCCGGCATCTGCGGCGTTTGCAAACTAAAACCGGACGAGTTGCTCATCGCCGCGGCGTTTGCCGCCGCCGTCGCGCCGAAAGATCCAGAATCTTCGCTACTGCCTCTCCTCGCCTGATTGTGAAAGTTCTGTTGCTGCTGTTGCTGCAACAACGCTAACGTCTCTTTCTGATGACTCGCCACCGCGTTATTCATAGCCGCCACGTTATTCATAAAATTTGCCGCCGCTTGCGCCGCCGCTTGCGCCGCCGCGTTTTGCTGCGCCGCCGTGCCGCCACCAATCGTCGCCCGGCTCGGCATCGGCGCCGCCGTAGGACTCGACCCGTAAAACGTCGGCGACGTCCCCAAAACTTGCATCTGCTGCTGCATCTGCTGTTGTTGTTGTTGCTGCTGTTGCTGTTGTGATTGTTGCGCGTTCCCACTCGAAGTCGACGTCGTCGCTTGAAGAAATCCTCTCCCGCTCGCACCGGTGCTTTTCCCAGCCGGCGCCGAGTGCGCGTAAAAGCCGCTCGCAAACGCCGCCACCGTCGCCGGGTCTATCCCGCCCGGCTGGTATCCGCCAGCACTGTTGTTCGTCGTCCCAAACATATTCGGAAACCCAATCGTGGCGGCTGGATTGAAAAAGCCCATCGCTGGAACCGTAGCAAACGCTGCATTCGTCGTTTGCGTTTGCGTCGTTTGCGGAGTCGGTAAAGGCGCTTGCGGTGGTCTCCCGGACCGATGATGCGCGTGAAGATGATGATGATCTTCGCCGCCGGGAAGCGTCGATGTGGCGACCCCGACCGCGGTGGTCGATTTGTTCGACACCATATTCTTTATGTGTATCAAATCTTTCTCTCTCTCTCTCTTTGACTCCGATAAAACGGCTAAAAGTCTGCCCGTTCGTCGACACCGCTTTTTGCTCTCCGCGCGTTTACTGTGTATCAATCGCACGCAAAGAAAAGCGCACCACTCGTGGTTGTGTTCAAATGCGTTTATTTAAAATCTTTTAAAAGGATAGACTTTGGAACGCACAGTTAGAAAATCTTAAATCTCTTTCTCCGCTTTCTCTCTCTCTGTGTGTGTGTACGTTTTATTTAAAGGAAACAAAAGCGGTTTTGAGACGCGCTCTCTTTTCTCCTCTCTTTTCTCCTCTCTCGTCGCTCTTCTTTTACGTGCTCTTATTTTGTGTGTTCAACACTAAGCGCGATAGAATTTGTGAATATAATATAAAAGAGAGAAGTTTTTTTTTTCTGAGAGACGACGGCGCGCGTGTCCGTCTGAAATGACTGTGCAATCTCCCAAAGGGCAGACTTTGAAGATTTTTTTGAAACAACGAAAAGGCGGAAAAAAAAAGATTTGAAAAGCCGCCAAAAGCCGCCAGAGAAGGACCGAAAAGCTTTTTGCCGAGGAAGGTTTCTTTGTGCTTTTCCTACTTGCTCTCTCTCGTTTCATCTTTCCATCTCGTCATAAAAAGGAACTCTTCTACTCCTGCTGCGAAAAAGAAGAAAAAAAGATGCCATCATCATCATCATCGTTCTCTTTCGGAGCGGGAGGAGGAAGAGGAAGAGGAGCAAACGGAGGAGGATATCAGAACTTGATCGCATCGAAGATGGAAGAGTTCACGGGCACCTCGGACGCGTTGACGAACGCGTGCGCGTTCGCGTTGTGCGCCTCGGTCGTCGGATTAGTCGCGCTGAAACTTTCCAGGAAGACGATGACGATGATGATTGAAAGGAGCGCGACGACGAGAGAGCAGGAGCGAGGCGGAGGGAGAAAACCGAAGACGACTTTGAAAGAACTGAAATGTCCGAGTGCGAGCGATGATGAGAAAGTTACGATCACGTTTTATTACGGGACGCAAACCGGCACCGCGGAACGGTACGCGAACACGTTAGTCGAAGATGCGCAAAAACGCTACGGTTTGAAACAAATCTTCGCCAGAGCGGTGGATTGCGAAGACGTGAAACCAGACGTGTGCGAGGAGGTTTTGAGCTCGGAAAAGTGCGCGGTGTTTTTACAGTCAACGTACGGCGACGGAGACCCGACGGATGGGTCCGCGGACTTCTGCAGATGGTTGGAGGAAACGGCGACGGATGGTCGGATGCCGGATATGCTCGAGGATATGCATTTTTGTACGTTTGGACTCGGGAATCGATCGTACGAACATTTTAACGCCGCGGCGAAGCAGGTGGATAAAGCGATATCCGGATTAGGTGGAAAAAAAATGATGAAGATCACGTTAGGAGACGACGATAAGAGTTTGGAGGAGGATTTTGAGGAGTTTAAGGAGGCGTTGTGGAGGCAATTAGAAAAGACGTTCCAGTTGAAAGCGGAAGGAGAGGAAGGCGATTTCGACGTTGAAAAGCATTCGTATGCGATTAGAAAAGAAGAAGACGCGGAAAAAGTGAACGAGTTGACGAAGATCAGGGAGAGGAAATCGTTCGAGATGTCGAGGGGAAGTGAAATTCCGACGCAAGCGAAACCGTACGCGTGTCCGATAAAGTCGCGCAAAGAGCTGCACGCGGGTAAGTCGGATCGATCGTGCGTGCACGTGGAATTCGACGTCTCGCAGTGTAAAGGATTGACGTACGAAATTGGGGACCATTTGGGTGTGTTCGCGGAAAACGCGCCGGATGTGGTCGATAGAGTGTGTAAGTTATTGAAGGTGTCGAAACAAACGCCGATGGAGTTGGTGAGAAGAGACGACGCGCCGAAATCGTTGTTGCCGGTATTCCCGGGGCCGATTTCCGTTGGTATTGCCGTGGCGAGATACGCGGACGTGTTGTCCATGCCTCGAAAAACCGCGATTAAAGCGTTAGCGTCGTTCGCGACGAATAAGAAAGAAGCGAAAGAGTTGGATTTGTTAGCCGTAGACAAGGCGAAATACCACGCGTACGTCGCCGATCCGCACAGAAGTTTATTAGAAGTCATGGAAAAGTTCCCGTCTGCGGTCCCGACGTTAGGCGCGTTTTTCGGATGCGTCGCCGGGAGATTGCAGCCGAGATATTACTCCATCTCGTCGTCGCCGAAAGACGTGACCAACGGGAGCGGCATCGTCACGGCAACCGTGGCGGTGGTGAAACACAAAACGAAAACGGGGAGAGTACACGAAGGCGTGTGTTCGACATTCTTGCAAAACGTTCGCGAAGGCGATCGCGTGCCCGTGTTTGTGCGCAAAGCGACGTTCAAGTTACCGAAAGATGTGAAAGCGCCGGTCATTTTAATCGGTCCAGGGACTGGGTACGCCCCGTTCAGAGGTTTCTTACAAGAACGAGAGTATCTGTTGAAATCGAAAAAACAAGAGTTGGGAGAGTGCATGTTATTTTTTGGCTGCAGAAAAGAAGAGCACGATTACATATACAGAGACGAAATGGAAAACGCGTTATCGGAGAAGGTGATCACGTCCCTGGACGTCGCGTTCAGTCGCGACGACCCGAAGAAGAAAGTGTATGTGCAAGACAAAATTCAAATGAAAGCGAAGGACGTGTATAAAATACTCCGAAGCCCAAACGGCGCGGTGTACGTGTGCGGAGACGCCAAGCACATGTCCAGGGATGTCAACAGAGCCTTGTTGCAAGTATTACAACGCGAAGGCGAATACGCGATACACGAAGCCGAGGAAATCATTCGTCGATTAGTCGTCGATAAGAGATACATGAAGGACGTGTGGTGATACGAGAGATTGTTTAATTTATAAATCGTAGTCGATAAAATACAGTGCACACATGTGATGATGGTTTTTGTTCCTTTTTTTCCCTCCTCATTTGCCCAATTCTTCAACTCCGTTTAATAACGAAAATCTAGGTTTATCCGCCGGAAACACCATGGCGTCTTTCTCCCACGGCCATCCTCCAAACCTGGTGCGTTGATAATCTTCGAAACACTGCATAATCTCCTGCCTCGTGTTCATCACGAACGGCCCGTGCGACGCCACCGGTTCGCCGATCGGTTTCCCTTGGAGCAACAACACGTCCATAGTCTCCGTCTCGCTTCTATTTTCTAAGACCGCGGTTTTATCACCGACAATTTCCGCGCCGTGCTTCTTCGGCACGTTCACGTCGCTCACGAATTGTTTACCGTTTTCGCCCTCCACGAAGTACAAAAATCTATTCGTCGCTTTCCCTCCCTTGGCCGGCGCAATTTCGCACTTCCCTCCCGGTTTCAACGAGTAAAAAACCACCCCGACGTCGTTCTCTGGATCCGCCGCCCACGAGCTTGGCGGCGATTTCATCGCCGTCCTCTCGCCTTTGTGTTCGCCGACCCACACGATGACGTCCGCTCCGCCTTCGTCTTTCACCTTCTTCGTCTCGCTCCCCCAGTGCATAACGAACGCCGGTTCCGTCATCTTACTCTTACTCGGCAAGTTCAACCAAATCTGAAAAAACCTCGTCGGGTTTTCTTTATCCTCGTGAATTAACGGAAACATTTCCCCGTGAACGACGCCTTTCCCTGCCGTCATCCATTGCAAATCGCCTTCGCCGTATCTCCCCGCGTTGCCCATCGAATCCGTGTGGTCGATGATGCCATCTAAAGTCGCGGTAATCGTTTCAAACCCTCGGTGAGGATGTTGTGGGAACCCCGGCACTTTTTCCCCGTGATACATTCGGTACGGTGCGTTCGGGTTGAAATCCGCACCGTTGCCTCGTCGCGGCGCTTCCATTTTACCGTTCCCGGCTGGATACTGGTCTTTGTGGTAGACGCAAAAGAGGAACGGATCTTGCGTGTGCATCGGTCCGTCGGAAAGTCGATCGATGCCGACGACCACTTTATCGTTGCTGTTTTCAGAAGAAGACATCGTCGTTACTACTACTGGTATTTTGGTCGTCGTTCTCGAAAGGGTTTTTCGGCGGATGAGGAAGGAGAGCGCGCTCGTCCTCGTCGCGAGCATCTCCGATGTGACGAAATTTTGTTCGTAAGCTAAGGAGTACTTAAGTTGCTATTACGCTATGTAACGTATACTAAATACTAGTACGATGAATCATCTGACGAGAGATACGTCGAAAACCTTTTCAAACGCGTCGAGCGCACGATCTGCGGCGATTGACACGGAGACTTTTTTATCGTCATTCTCGTCGATTAGTATTGGCGGTTCGTCTTCGTTTCCGTTTCGTCCAACCGTTCGTTTTTGTTGCGAGCGCAGTCTCTCTCGGATGCTTCCTACCGGTCTGTCGCCAATACCGCACGGTACAACGTGTTTCGTGAAGTCGCGCAAATTGCAGTCGACGTTGATGGCTAAACCGTGGTAGGTGACCCATCGTCTCGCGCGGACGCCGACTTGAGCAAACTTTGAGCCGTTCGCCCACGCTCCGGTGAAACCGTCTTCGCGATGTCCTTTTTCAACGCCGAAGGATTTGGCGACGAGAAGAGCGACTTCTTCTAAATTCCGCATGTACTCGTGTAAATCGGGCTTAAAACTCGAGCCTTTGCGTTCGTCTAGTTTTAATATCGGATATAAAACCAACTGTCCGGGTAAATGCACGGTGACTTCTCCGCCGCGTTCGCATCGGCGCACTTCAAACCCGAGATCCTTCGGCGGTTCCTCCGCGTCAAACTTCAAGTTATCCGTCGTGCTCCCGGTACCTAACGTGATGACTTTTTCGTGTTGCAACAAAATCAACGCGTCGTGTTCGAATAAAATCTTCTCGATGTGATCCTCCTCGCTGTCTCCGTAATTCGACGTCGTAAACGCGGTTTCGATGTCGAACTGTTTTTGGAGCAAGTCTTTTTGCATTCGCCACCCGGTGTCGTACGGGACGAGTTCGTCGCTCAAATCGATCAGTTTCACCCGCCGATTGGTCGGTTGTAACTCGGAAGGGTGTCGAATCCCCGCTCGCGCGACGATAACTCGGTCGAATCTTCCTCTCTTTTTCTCTTTCTTTGTCCTCGTCTGAATCGTCGCGTTGTTGCTGCTACAAAAGCGAAACAACTCCCCCGAATTGATGATGATGTTGGCTCCCATTCAGAGCGTGTGTCGCGCTAAAGGAGCACGCAGGAAAACACTCCTCGCTGCGTTTAAACGCCAAAACCCACACAAACTATCACTGCGTCAATTTTTAGCCACCACCACTCGCGCAGCGGGGCATTTCTGCGCGCATCGGTAGAGTATTTATGTATCACTCGTACGAATTCATTCTCGAGTGAAGTCGTTACCCCCGAGCTTGCTTGGAAAAAAAGTTTCAATCGTAAAGGTATAAAAAAGCGTCCGTCCTTCGAAAAATACGGACGCACGGATTTTACGACCAAAAAGCATGACGTGATTTCTGCGATTCGATTATATTTCGTCGAATTTAATTGATTTCGATTTGCACGACACGCTCTCTGCGTGTGCCGTCAAAGAAAGACGCCACAAATATAATTAACAAAAACAGACAAGAGAGAGAAGAAGGTGTAACTCCCCTTGGACTCTCTCGAGGAAGAACGACCATGAAAGTCTCCTCCTCGTCGCCGTCGAGAGGAGGAGGAGGTGGAGGAGGGGCGTCGTCGTCGTTGAAAAGGCGAAGGAAACAACAACAACGCGAAGATTTGGAGGAGGATTTGGAAGAAAAAGTGGCGAAAGAGGAAGAAGGCTTCGCGGAGGAAACGACAAACACGAACAACGCGTTCACGCAGACGACGTCACCACATTTGGAAGAGAATCAACCGGTGGACGTTCTTTTGCACCCGCACCAGTCGATTGCTATCGAGGGGTCGTGCGGGGTGAAAGTGACGTCCGCGGTGGTGTGCATCAACGGATATTTAGCGAGGTTCGACCACCCGGAGCAGTATTGCAGAGCGTCGAGATTGGTCGGGAACGCGGTGACCGTGCGGTCGGGAGCGTTAGGAGCGGAAGTTAGGCTGACGCCGTTACCGTTGGATGACGAGTTGTGCGTTACGGTGAAAGGCGGCGAGGATGTGGAATTGCCGAAAGAGGAGTTGAAAGCGGTGATATTAGCGAGAGGGAAAGGGTTCTTCGCCGAGCGGTTTCAAAGGATTAAGCAAGTGTCGTTTCGGCACCAGAAGGTGGCGCATTTGCAAAGAGAGGACGAGAGGGAGAAAGCAGAGAGAAGCGGCGGGAAAGTGTTGAAGAGAAACATATCTTCGTTCGAGTTGGTGTCCTTGAATGCGAATGCTAATACGCATAATAGCAGTTATAGTCAAAAGGGCGGCAAACCGGAGGTCCCGGAGGAGATTTTGAACTCGATGAGCGGCCAAGTCGGTGGGAGTTCGATGAAGACGACGTCGACGACTCAAGAGGAAGACTCAGACAACGCGAACGGCACTTTGCCCAGAAATAAGATTCCAGAGGATTGGGCGAGAGCTGGTACGGCGGCGGGGGATACGGTGAGGCAACTTTCGAGGGATCCGAAAGGACCGCCCGCGGTGATCGCGTTCGTCGGGCCAAAAGGTGTTGGGAAGTCCACGTTTGCTAGATACGTGGCAAATTTGTTGTTGATTGATTACCAAAAAGTTGGGTTCTTGGACATCGATCCCGGGCAACCAGAACGGACGGCGCCCGGTTTGATTTCCGTGACGACGCTGCAAACGCCTCTGCTTGGACCTCCGGCGCTGAGGTTATCTGGCGGAGAGTTTTTGGGTTCGGGAGAGAAGCCTTTTTATCAAAAGTTTATCGGAGACTACTCTCCAGAGAGCGATATCGATGCATACGTGGACGCCTGCGTGGAGTGCTTGGATAAATGGTTGGAAAAAATGAAGGAGGAAAGATCGACGAATAGAACGGAAGCGCTTTTGATCAATTGCAACGGCTGGGTAAAAGGCGCCGGCTTGGAGGCTTTAGCGAAGTTTCTAGACAGAGTGCCACATTTAACGCACGTATTAAACGTTCAATCGCACGCCGAGAAAAGGAATTGCCCTGGAGGGGCGTTTTGGAATGTGAACAATAGTAATAGCACTGAAGGAGGAGGAGAGAAGAGGGACGTCGCTTCGTTCGATGGATCCATGTCGTTCCCAGATAAAGAAGGCACGAAAATTACCTACGTTTCCGCCGGCGCGCAAGGTAGAAACGATAAGGACGAAACAGAAGGCGAAAAACAAGCTTGGAAGCGTTCGCCTCAAGATAGTCGCGCGTTACTTTGGCTCGCTTGGGCGAAACAAGTTGTGGCGAGACACGCGGGTCGGCCCGAATGCGGCGGTCTGCGCTTGACGAATGAAGCCAGCTCGTTCGCAGCCATTGCTAGAGGTTTAGAACACGCGACACCGTGGCGCGTTTCGTTAGACGACGTAAAAATTAAGGTGTTGTTTTCGGATATTCCAAACAAAAACGACGCTTTGAAAGCTCTGAATGCCTCGGTCGTTGGATTGTTGCTCGAGGACGATTCGTGTGTAGGTTTAGCCGTCGTTCGTTCTGTCAACGAGGCCGAGAATTGCCTCTTTTTGCTTTCGAACGTCGAAGAAGACGTCATTCGTACCGTGAAAACGTTGTGTTTGGGCAAAGTTACGCTTCCCATGAAACTGAAAGGTGTGTTGAATGGGAGCTCGCCTTACGCCGCAGTTGGCGTAGTAGCAAACGAAGGCACCGGCGGCGCCGAACAAAAGAGCAGAAACAACATAGCACGGGGAGGCGCGACGGAGAAATTGTGATATATTTGCCTGTTAGTGTTTTCAATATATTTGTATGTCTAAAATAATGCGAACTAAAGTTATTACTGATCAATTCCTACTTCTTCGAGGATGGCTTTGTTCTCGCGAATGTTTTCCATGCGCTTTTGTACAAAGTCTTTGACTTCCGTTATCGTCGGATGATTAAACAGACTCAACGTTACAATGACGTCGCCACAATCACCGAGCGCCTTGATCAAGCAATCGCCGCTTCTTTTCTCGGTGCCAAAACCAACAGCGCTCTTTAAAACATTCACCGCGTCTTCCGTGAGCCTTTTCGTTTCAGAAGAAAAACCAGAAGGGCCAAAAATTGCAGTAAGTCTGGATACGAACTTGCCCGTTTTCTCGATGCCTTCGCAAACCTTCGAAGATTCGAAGACGTTGGGACACGACGTTACCATGTTCGAAATCGCTTTTATCGCTTCTGGTAAGGTTCGAAAAGCGAGCGTGTACTCTTTTCCGTTGGCGTTGAAATCCTCTAAATTTGTACTTTTCAATCCGCCGTCGTCGCCGAAAGTGTGCGAAACAAAATCACAGAGCGCCAAAGCCAGACGACTGGCTTCGAGTGAGCGCATTACACAAAACGTATCACACAACGCGCCTTTCGTGATTTCATTTGCTATCTGCATAGCTTTTGCTTGTTCGTAGTTGTGTTGTTCACCTTTCGATGAGTTAAGAAAATACGAAGCAGCCGCGTCGAGAAAGTTCTTCTCGTGACATACGTTTCTTATAATGTCGTTTCTCCACATCTGCCTCGCGGGGTCGAGATGTGCCATATTGACGACACACTCCCACACGAGTGCAAAAGCTGCGTCTCTCAACGCGCGCGAAGTATCTGGCGAAGAGAAAATACTCGCGACCATATTTTTAATGGAAGGTGCGGTGGCAGCTTCTTCGAGCAAGACCGGCATCGGCGCCGCTTTCTTTATTGGCAAAGCTTCCATGCCGTTGGCAAAGGTAATGCCTGTCTCTAACCGAAGATACATGTCGCGCGTAATACTTATGATTTTCGTCATCGCGTTGAAAAGTTCAACGCGGGCAACTTGCGGCCGCCCCGCTTGACTGGTGAGTTTCGCGATTAACTTTGCAATATTCGTCGGCATTTGTCTAACAACGGCACCGGTGACGTCCATCTGATCCGCATCAAACCATAGCGCGTACTTTCCCAAAGGACTTGGATTAGTTCCCGCGTTCGTTTCGAGCAATTTATTTCTAAACGATTCCCAAATTTCAGAATCTGTGCTTTCGGGAATTGCCGGCATCTCCAAAATCTCGGTCTCCTCCACCGCGAGTTTATCATCTTTGGGTTTGACCCACGCATCTAACATCCGCTTAGTACCAGCGTTGTTCATCTTGAACAGCTTGTCTAATCCTTCTTGCGTCACGAAAGTTGTTTTACCGAATTCCGTGTTGTTGCTAATAATTTCATTTTTAGCGGCATCGTTTTGTTCTTTCGTTTCTTCCTTTGCCGCTTTCTTTTCTTTTGCTTTCATTTTCTTTTGTTCGAGCTTCGCGCGTTCGGCTTCGTCCTCGATTTTTTTCTTTGCTTCTTCATAATCGACGCCGCATATGATGATACCCTTCATCGTGCGTGTAATAATCTCGAAACCTTTTAGTACAACACCATCAGCATCTTGCGTGATACCGTCTTCAGAGGAACCCGCGAGCGACGTGACTACGAGCGTTTTCCTTTGCTTCTTCGCTTCTCCGACCCACTGTTGAACCGTCCGTCGCGCTTTTGATTTCGACACGTACGTGGGTGTACTCGGATCAATAGAAGTCGCATCACCTGAATCTTCTCTTCGGATGGCGTCGAGATTCTCTTCTTCGTCGTCTTGGCCAAACTCGCCCCGGATAATTCGCGTATCGGGGATGAAAAACTCTTGTCCATCCTCCTCCTCGTCTTCTTCGTCGGCTAAATCTTCGTCCTCCTCGTCTAAATCATCCCCATCGTCCATGATATCTTCGCCCTCAGATTCGTACTCGTAATCCTCGCCGCCTGAATCACAGCCGTAATCGACCTCGTCGCACTTTCTGCGATAGTTTCGCGCCATTTTTTTAACGAAAGGTTGAGACAACGTCGGTCGTCCCGGAGGCAAGCCATAACCGTACCACGGTAATCGCTCGTGATAATTCATCTCGTACGACGCAAAACTGTAATACTTCTTGTATCGTTTAAGCCCTTTGTCCTTTGCCGTTGTTATTTCCGGCGCATCGACGATTTGCACGTCGCCACCATCGTCCTTGATGATTTGAACCTCGTCGTCGTCGCCGTCCTCGGGAGAACTCGATTTGGCGCGAAACGGGTCGAAATCTTTCGGCGAAACATGCACGCGGGCATTCCAGTGTCGCATCGTCGTCTCCGTATTTTCTTTCTTCATTCTTCTTTCCGCTTTAAACTTTTTCAACGTCATCAGCCAACTTTGAACGACGTCCACCTCCAAAGCCTTCGACTTATTGAACAACTCTTCGTCCAACTTCTCCACGACGTGCTTCTTACTCGGCGACGCCACAACATCCAAAGCCGAGGACGTTTTCTGCATCTTCTTCGGCGACTTTTGCTTGAAAAACCCGAGCAACTTTTCGCTCTGCTTCCGCTTCAGAGCCTCCAACCGTTCTTTCTCCTTTTGCTTCTCCTCTTCAATCCTGTCCTTGTCCTCCTGCTCTCGCCTCTTCTTCTCCTCTCTCGCTCGCTTCTCTTCCTCTCGTTTCAAACGCTTCTCCTCCATCTCCTTCTCGCGCTCTTTCCTCTTCTTCTCTCTCTCCTCCGTCTCCTTCTCGCGTTTCAAACGTTTCTCCTCCATCTCCTTCTCGCGTTCTCGCTTCTTCGTCTCTTTCTCCTCTGCTCGTTTTTCCTTCTCCTTTTCCTTCTTTTGCTTCAATCGCTCTGACTCTGATTTCTTCTCCTCTTTTATGCGTCTTTTCTCCTCCTCCTCTTCCGCGTTCTTCCCTTTTTGCTTCTTATTCTTCAACGACGACGACGCGTCCGCCTTAAAAGCGTCGTCGCGATTCGCGATAATTTCAAACCCGTCCGAATCCACCGACATTACCGCCTCTTCTTTATGTACCATTTGTTTTTGTTCTCGTGGATGATGATTTTCCTCGTCCTCGTCCATGAACGACGCCACTAAATCGCCCACGCCTCTCATCTCTCGTAAGAAATCCTCTCTGCGACGACTTTCTTCCTCAAAACAGGAGAAAAGGGGGTATTCCGTGAAAGAAAGAGAAACGACGACGTTTTGCTCCGATCGTGTGAACGGAACAAAGCGATCGATGTGTGTGTATAGAAATGGAGAGAGAGAGAAGAATTTTGAATTAAACTAGATTTTTTTTGGAAGCGGGGGTTGCTTTTGTGCACTTTTTGCACGTGTGGGCTTTGTTTTGGAACCCCCACTCTTT
>Ga0115555_1000446_pt1 | contig 28041 bp, 20 predicted proteins | sample COGITO_mtgs_1104_2_FD_87285 | JGI IMG/M metagenome (GOLD analysis project Ga0115555, IMG submission 87285) | Pelagic marine microbial communities from North Sea - COGITO_mtgs_110407 | ecosystem: Environmental > Aquatic > Marine > Epipelagic | place: Germany:Helgoland, sampling site Kabeltonne... | reverse complement strand
TAGTCTAATGCAAACACGATTAATGCTGCGCCGCCTGGATTTCCAACAAATTTTGGAAATACGCCACCAGCAAAAGCTCCTGCTAATCCACCCCAACCCGATGGAACTGCAATATACTGCTTACCACCAGCTAGGTAGCTGATTGGTCCAGAACGGAGACCAGAACCTGTGTTGAACTTCCACAATTCCTCACCAGTATCAGCATCATAAGCCATGTAATCCCCTGTGGTATTACCATTGAATACGAGACCGCCGCCGGTTGTTAGAACAGAAGCCATTCCAGGATTATCACCATAATCAAGAGACCATTTGACTTTACCTGTGAATGGGTCGCGAGCATCTAGACGTGAAGTCGCACCTTGTGTACCTGGGACGGGAACGATTTCAAATTTTGCAACACCCAATAGAAGCGCAGCAAAAGCAATCGTTTCTGGATCTTGTGGACCAGCTTTGACTGTATTACAAAATTCCCAACCATTAGAATACCAAAGTTTTGAGTTAGGATTATAAGCTGCATGTTGCCAACTACGAGCTCCCAACAATGATGGACAGAAAGTTATATCTTCTTCTGTATTTGGACGCAGTGGTTCAATTAATGCACCTGTCTTAGGATTAACACCTTTAACCCAGTTGACATTTTTTGCGAATTGCCAAACATTGGTAGGCTTCATTGTTGCCTTATCAAGAACAGTAACAAAACCACCTTTATTCAAGTGAACAAGATGATCTTTGCCACCCTTTTCAATAGTCATGATTTCGTATGCTGAATCATAATCCCAGCTATCATTTGGAATTTCCTGATGATGACCCGTTATCTTGCCTGTCTTTGCATCAATAGCAATGAGAGACGCGGTGTAAAGATTATCACCCAAACGAGCAGTATTATTAAAATCAGGTGCAGCATTACTGGTGCCCATATAGATAGTACCAGTCTTAGCATCATAAACCCCTGGTTGCCAAGAACCACCACCACCAATTTTACCAGAGTCTCCAGGCCAGCTCTTAGGATCATCATTTATAGTATTAAGTTCCCAGACCTTCTCACCAGTTTTTGCATTAACTCCAAAAATCAGACCTTGAAGAGGCTGATCACCACCTGTGTGACCACTATAAATGATGTCGCCAGCCAATTGCGGAGGAAAGGAAAAGTTACAACCTTGACAATTTTCGAAATCTGTCAGCTGAATTTCCCATTTCACTTCACCGCTTTTCTGATCTAAAGCAACAAAACGACCGTCTAGTGTACCTAGATAGACCATACCATGACCTACAGATACACCGCGCTGTTGAGCGGCCCAAAAAGTCTCTGCCGTTAGTGGGTGAAGCTCAGGCTTGTAATGCCATAGTGCTTGACCGGTTGCACCATCAACTGCAAAAACATTGTTGTTTGCTGCAACATAGTAAAGGACTCCATCAAGAGCTATTGGAGTAGCTTGTAACCCCATTTGGATATCGCCTGGTTGGTGTATCCATGCTACCTTAAGGTCTTTTACGTTGTCTTTGTTGATCTGATTTAATGGACTATAACGCCAAGCGTTAGCATCTCGACCATAGTCAGCCCAATCACCGTGACCATGACCATCTGCATTTGCTGATAAAGAATAGCCACTGAGCATAGTTAATGCTCCAGCTATCAGTGCTACTTTTGAACTTTTAAAATTAAATATTTTCACAATCTCCTCCTATTATTGAAGATAGTTATAAAATTAAATTACATTTTAAATCCCCATCCAATCCAATATACGCGACATTATTTATATTTTTATTGTCGACATATAATTGAATCTATTCGAGTGTAAACTGCTAATAATAGTATTTCAATAGTATTATTGTCGACAACTGGACAAACTATCTCATATTCAGATAGTGATTGACTTTTTAAGTAGTTTATTAGCGCGTGCATCAACCGTGATGGGATATTTTATGGATAGCATATAAACCTAGATAAAGATGAATGAAGCTCAGTTTGATTGATGTCTTATAGCCCAAACTATGATTATTGGGTTTTTTCTTAAATAATCCTCTTGAAACACAGAAAAAACAGTCTCAAGTTTTCCTATTACATCAGACCAATGAAATATGAAACAAAAATTGCAATGCAAGTATTATATATTTGTTTGAATCACTTAGGAGTTTTTAGGTTTCCATACATTAATTGCGTGGGTTGAACTAAATTTATCGCTCTTAGTATCCGTTCCTGTAACTGTGAGAATGCCTTCATTTTCTGGGAAGAAGTAGAAACGCAATGTTGGATCCATACTAATAGAAAATGTTAAAAGGGCTTTTACTATTGGTTTATTATTATATTCAACTTCAAGGGTGTCCACAAAAAAAGCAGGTGGTATCACACTCGAGCCAGGTCTTTCAGGCGCCAAGCCAGTAATATTTGGATGACGCACTCTTATTTGCATTAAATTAGGACGACCCAATTTGACAAGACCGACAACTTTCATTTTCATTTTACCTAATAATTTTATTGAATCGCCCATACTAGCTGGTGGTGGTGCAGAGCATGCTCCTTTAGCCTTCACAAAGCTTTTACTCATGTATAGTTCGCCAGTATTTAATTCGGCAACTGAACGTATGTAGCTATATTCATTGATACGAATGCGCATTGCTAGGTCAGCTTTACCACTATCAGGTGTGAATTCAAATATACCGACTAATGGCATGGGATTTTTATCAACAAAGATATGCATCTTCTTAATGTAGCGTTCTTTGGTTTGTACAATTTTTGTATGAATAGATAGAGGTACAATAGAAGCATCTTCGGCCATGATAGGTGCTTTTACTTCCAGTATTTCTTGGTCGGCTCCTTCTATAATTTTGCGCTCCTGAAAATTTTGTTTTCTTAAATTCTTTTCCCATGCTTGATCTGAAAGATCTTGTGGTGTTTGCACAGCAAGAGCTGGAAATGAAAATTGTAATAACGAGATGAAAATGAAACTATTAAATAAGCATTTTTTTGAATGTTTAATCTTAAATATCATCATAAATTTATATTGCTCATGCATGTTAGTTATTAAAGAATTTAAAAGACCAAGTCTTAATAAAGTAAAAACAGTATAAGTATATTCAATCTGTATTTAACTTTGAAGCATTTTAGGTTTTCTGTCTAGTCCATATTTCTTAAGCTTCAAGTATAATGTACTCTTTGCCATTCCTAAATGATTAGCGGTCTTTGTGATATTTCCATTTTTTGACTTTATTGCAGCAATAATGATGAGTCGTTCAGCATCCTCAAGAGAGATATTGTTATCAATCGAAATAGCATTTTTAAATACCCCATCTTCACTATTTCCATTTGCTTCATTATCAAATTCACTTGGTAAATCCTCGAGCGATACAGTTTCTGTTTGGCACATCAATACTGAACATTCTACAATATTGCGTAACTCCCTAATATTCCCCGGCCATTTATAACTTTTTAATGTTTTGATTACGTCAGGTGCAAAACTTTTCTTTTTGGCACCGTCTCTTTTTGCTATCTCATCAGCGAAGAAGTCTATCAACATGTCAACGTCGTTTTTTCGCTCACGCAAACTAGGTATAGAAAGCGTTATAACAGATATACGGTAAAACAAATCCATTCGAAAAAGACCTTCTTTTACATCGTGATTTAAATCGCGATTCGTTGCAACGAGTATTCGGAAATTTACTTTACGTTGCTGATGATCTCCAAGACGACATATTTCACCTTCTTGCAGGACGCGTAAAAAATTTGCCTGAATATCTAATGGCAATTCACCAATCTCATCTAGGAAAAGTGTACCTCCATCTGCTGCCTCGATTTTACCTTTTTTCCCGCCTCGGATAGCACCGGTAAAAGCACCTTCTACATAACCAAATAGCTCACTGGTAATTAAATCTCTTGATAACCCCCCGCAATTTAGAGTTATTAGTGCTCCTTTACTATTCGGCCCAGCAGCATGGATAGCTTTTGCAAACATTTCTTTACCAACACCTGTTTCTCCCTTTATTAATATTGGAACAGGCAGTGAAGCGAGTCGTTGGGCTTTGTTGATTGTTTCTTTCAGAGCACTACTAGAACCAATAATGTCCTTAAAATACTTCTTATCGTCATCCAATGATGACCTTCTGTTAATCCTATCCTTTGATGACCCTACATATACTGAATGTGGCGATGGAATTATGAGCATACTACCTAGTTGGTCCTGACCTTCCATAACAGGTTCAATCCATTCATTACGAAACCATTCTGCCTCAAGCATTTTTGACTCTTGATTGTTTATATCGTGTATGAAATTCTTTCCGTTATTTTTTAAGTCAACCCCACGCATTGCAAGATTAGAAGCAACATTTTCATTAGTTTTTATCAAAGAGCCATAATTATCTAGTAGCATCAAAGCATCGTTTGTTGGTGAAGAAAAAATCGAAACTGCCGCATTTAATAAACGATTTTTTTCTTCTAACCTTATGCCCACGAGCCTACTTTCTATCCTACCTGCAGCTTCAACAACTAATGCTTGAGTATGATAGCTAAAATCACTCGTTAAACCCGACAAGTCTAGAGCACCAATTATTTCCTGACTCCCGGGATCTCTAATCACCATTGCAGTACAGGTCCAGGACTTTATTCCTTCACAAAAATGTTCTGAAGTATTGATTTGAATTGGCATACCAACTGATAGAACTGTACCAATCGCATTAGTCCCAGCAGCTCGTTCACTCCAGTTCGCTCTTACCGCCAGCTGAATATCATATCCATCCTCAACAGTTTTACGATCACCCTCTACATGCAGACAAATACCATTTTTGTCAGCCAGAATCATCATAGAACCGGAACCAGCGAGTAGATTACGTGCATGCTCCATTACCGGTTTAGCCGCTTCGACTAGTTGTGCGTTATCTTTAAGAAGTATTTTGTATGTTTTATCATTAACACTTAAACGAGTTTTACTGCTAGAAGGGTCTACGCCATCTTCTAGACACCTTGCCCATGAATCACTTATGATTTTTCGAATCGAATTTTTAGGAAGTTCTCCACAATTAACATACCTATCCCAAGCCAAATCGACCTTTCCAGAATTTATATTGTATGGTGCATGTTTATTCAAATTCTTCATCCGTAGTTTGCCTTAATCTTTTGATTAATAACCTAGCCTAAAGTCAAAATAACTCCATATTGAGTTTATTAAGTGTGCGAAACACCGCTTGTGATTGTACCATCCAAGTTTTAGCTAGGTTAGTCGTATGTTAAAACGTTCGATTATCGTACACCTAGAGATTGTCTTTTTCAAGCTCGTCACAATTTGTTTCATAATACATAGATATTATAAAACATGAGTTTTATGATCTTTAATTTCTTTTCTTGATACTTCGGTTGATTTTACTGACAAGGAATCGCTAACTACTTGATATTTATTTAATACATAACATATGTATATTTTCTATACCCCTAGTCGAATGTTTTAATTCATGAAATAAGGAGCAATGCTAGATGAATCGACAACGAATAGATAATATCCTTTATGTAATAATAATAATAATCCCATATATTATTTATTGCTTTCGCTGTGGTGCACTACCTAAATAGTACTTGTTAAGCATTATTAATCTAGAAATAAAAAAGGCCACCTGATATTAAACAGGCGGCCTTAATACTTTATTAACCTTAACTGCTTATTACTAGCAGAAAAGTATTAAGCAGCAATTCCCTTAGGTGCTTCTAGTCCTACCCATTTGTAGAATTCCGCTATATCAGGCTCAAAATCATGAATTACTGGGTACCAAGGTGTTGGCGCCTCAACATCGTGCATTACGCCACACTCTTCTATTGGACAATAGTATTCTCGGTATACCTGCCATTCTGCATCAGGTGACATCAGTTTAGGATATACTTCGTTGAACTTTTCTACACTATCACGAACATAAATTAGTGCATTTAACTTCCAGTTTTCAGTGTAAGGCCCAAAGACGAAACCGCAGTCACATTTATTGACAATATCGCCGTTTTTATCTTCGACGATATATAAGTGCGGCCCTAATGGAAGTATAATTTTATCATCCCATGTTTGTCTTTCTTGAAGGACATCGATGTACATAGCAAATCTATCTGGATCCTTCGGCATAAACAACATGCGTCGGACCGTTTCCCAATCAAGTACGCCGTCGACTAATTCAGCAACTTGTTTTTTTGTATATGTTGTAGACATTTTTTAAAACCTCTAATAATTTATTGTTCAAGCATGTGGGCGTATTAAACGCCCACAAACACAGAATGTTTTATTCCTCGACTAAGACCACCGTCTTAACGTCTGGCATTTGACTTAAATCCATATGATGCTTGGCACCAAATGCAGGAACACCCAACTCTTTCTCTGTCACTAGCCAATCACTTGGCAGGGTCCAGAATGCTCGGAACTTATCCAGAAAAGGTTGCGACAACTCAAAAGAAGATGCATACATTTGTTGAACTTGTTTAGATGCTTTCTTGTCAAGAATTTTCTGGCGTTCGCCTTTCATCCATTCCTTCACAGGAGTGCCGCGAGAATGACGCTCTTTGCGCATTTCTTTTTGGCGAGCTCTAGTCGCATCAGCATCAACAGTGTAATAACCTTCTTTATTCTTCGTGAACTTAGCACCGTAGATTTTTACTGCGTATTCTTCTAAAAGAACAACATCATTCAAATCTTTCTCAATATTTTCTATAGTCCGATCAAGTGGGTCACCAAAACCTGGGCCACCACGGAGGTAGTTCAAGTAAAGATCGCCGTTTTCGAAGATTGCTTCGGTAGTGATACATTGGCTATCACGTTTGACCTCTGCACCTGGCTCCAGATGATTCTCATAATCTGGCTCATCAGGATTCCAGTCATGACCCATTGGCAATGATTTGCCTTCAGCAATACGCTTATGTAAACCAGTATTGTGAGCTTCAAAACGATAACCGGTTGCTGATGGGTAACCACCATGCAGACCCCAGTCACTGTTCATGTAGCCATTACCCATGAAGAACATACACCAGTCAGCTGAGTTATGTACCATACGTAGGGTTTCAAAACCCATGCCACCACGATACTTACCATAGCCACCCGTGTTAGATTTGATTGCACGACCCATATACAGTAATGGTTCTGCTAATTCCCAAATCTCACAGTCACCCATGTCGCCTTCTGGATTCCAGATAGCAGCCGCATGGTTAAGACCATCTTTCATGGCACAAGCGCCGGTACCACAAGCTGCAGTTTCGAAGCTATTCACAGCGTGAATTTCTTCTTCTTGGTTGAAACCACCACCCTGCATCCAGTTACATGGATTAGAGTTACCCGCATTCACTTCTTCTAGATAACCGCGTGAGAAATAACCACGACTAACCGCTCTCCATAGAGAGCTCCAAGAAGACACCAAGAAATGCCACGCATCAGCGTGCGCCGTTCTTCGATCGTTTGGATTAGTCCATGTACCTTTAGGTAGACGGAATTCAGAAGCGAAGAGTGAACCATCATTAATACGCTCTGTTGGTACAACCGTCTGCGTCATCATTACCCAGATACCACTAGTAAAAGCTGTTGGGTTTGCGTTATACGTATGCCAACCCCAACGGCTACAGCCTTCAAAATCAAGACGCCATGTCGCTTCAGGTTTAACAGTAATGGTACAAGGTGCATGCATGATGGTGTCGACCTTTGCAAATGGAGATGGCACAGAGACATCTTCATGCATGTATGGTACGTCAACAAACGCAACGGTATTGTACTTACCAGGGATAAGAATATCGTTAATACGTTTCACCAAACCACGACGACCATCTTCGATAATCTCCGAGGTGAACTGCAAGAAGGTTTCAACACCCACATCAGAAATCACTTCTTCAACGATGTCACGAATCATATGGTCTCCCGCGATACGAGTTCTTTCATCAAGAATCCAGTATTTTGGAGTACGTACATTTCGTTGTACTTCATGCTGCCAGTCACGCATAGGCTTATCATTGATACCTGTTTTACGACAGGTGATTTGAACACCATCACCAAATCTTTGCACTTGACCGTTTGACATAGAACCTGGTCCAGCAGCACCAGTATCGATTACATGAGTCACACCACCAACCCAAGCTACCAATTTACCTTCATGGAAGATAGGAACGATAGTTGCAATATCACACGGATGTACATTACCGATTTGGCAATCGTTGTTGGTGAACATATCACCAGGGTTGACTGTAGGATCTTCTTCCCAATTATTTTCAATCATGTACTTGATGCACATTCCCATCGTGCCCACGTGAATGATGATACCTGTAGAAGTACAGACACAATCACCAGCGGTGTTGTACAGAGTGAAACAAAGCTCACCTTCTTGCTCAACGATAGGAGATGCAGCGATCTTTTTAGCCGTTTCACGTGCATTTACAACACCTGCACGTAATTTTGAGAAAATCTTCTCGAAAGTAATCGGATCAGATTTCTTCAATTTAAGCTCTTTCAATCCGTCATAATGCCCGGTTTCTTTTGATGTGTTGTACATATCAGCACGATTCTGCGCAAGGGTCTTACCATTATATAAGATAGACTTTCTTGTTGAAGAACCACCTGATATCGATTCTGGTTTATTCATATTTTATTCCTCTTTCTTAAATCAATTAAGTATTAAAACTTGAACCTATACTTCGATCAGATGAAAAAGCCTATGCTTATCCATAAATGTTTCGAAACCAGGCGGTACGACAAAAGTTGTTGCGTCAGACTCAATGACACAAGGTCCAGGCATTTTATTTCCAGGCATAATAGCTTCCATCAGAAATAAATCAGCTTCATGCCACTTTTTCTTGAAATAGAATCTACGTTTACCCAACTTGGATTCATCAGAAGGATTAGGGCCAGCATCAGGCTGAGAAGGGATAGCCGGTTTCATAACTTCAACCGTACCGTGCATGATTGCAGTAGTGACACCGTAGCCTAGCTCAGGTGATTGAGCTGCCGTTGCATACACTCGACCAAAAGTTTCTTCAAAAGCATCCGTTAAAGCAGGCCAATCTTTAGCACCACTGATGTTTTTCACTGGCGCAACAATTTCAAGGTCGTTCAACTGCCCCATGTATTGCATACTAAAACCAGGATCTAGTGTTACATCGTCTGGGCTATAACCATTAATCTTAAACTCTTCCAGAACTTTAACCTTCAACTCATCCCAAGCGTCCTGTAACGTTTTACAAGCTTCATCTTTAGCTGCCTCTTCACTATCTGGTGGCATTGCAATATCAACACTCATATCATAGCGATATTCAAATTCTGCTGCTGCACAACCAAATGCTGAGAAACCAGCCGCCCATGCAGGCACGATTGTTTCTTGAAAGCCTAGACCTTGCGTATAACCATAAGCATGTACTGGACCAGCACCACCGTATGAGAAACAAACAAAGTCAGTAGGCGTATAACCTTTACTTGAGATCATATCGCCAAGATGTTGTTTTAGAGAGGCATCAAGCAACTCGATAACACCAGCAGACGCATCTTCAACGGTCATACCTATTTTATCTGCGATTTGTTCTTTAATGCACTGGCGCGCACGTTCAACGTTAAGTTTTAATGCTCCACCTAAAAAATTATCAGGATTTAAATAACCCAGCATAAGGTGACAATCAGTCACAGATACGGTGTCAACACCGCCCTCTTCCCAACACGTGCCTACTCTGTAACCAGCACTGTCTGGACCGAGTTTGATAGCGTCTGAATATGGGTCAATACGAACGTAGCTACCTGCGCCTGCGCCAACGGTATCCATGCCTACCAGCGGTAATGACAATACCAATCGAGCCATATCTTTATCACGTCCAATTGCAAAGGCACCCTTGACAATTAACGCCATATCAAAACTTGTTCCACCAATATCTGAACAAGCAATATTCTCATAACCAAGTTCCTTACCAAGATAAGCTGAACCGATTACACCACCGATTGGGCCAGAAACTAGCGTTCGAGCTAATTCTTTTGCTTTCCAGCTGATTGTACCGCCATGGCTAGCCATAACACGGACGTCAAACTTACCACCTAATGCTCGTAATTTATCGTCCAAATTTTTCAATGTGATACGTGAGGGCTCTGCAGCGTAAGCTTCGAGAATAGTCGTATTGGTACGATGGCTTTCTTTACGGCTTGGATAGTAGTCACAAGATGCAAATACAGGAATATCTTTACCTGATGATTTTACTTCTGCAATGACAGCATCTCTAACAGCTTCTTCATGTGAGTGATTAGCATGCGAGTTTAAAAAGCTGATTACAATAGCTTTAATATCTGTTGCTAGTAATTCTTTTGCCGCTACAACTGCTTCTTCAACACGTACTGGAATAACCACGGTGCCTTGGCAGTCGATACGCTCGGTAACACCACGAGTATCTTGAATAGCAACCAACGGGTCATCATAGCGATGTGAATTCAAATGAAGACGATCTTCGAACGCGTATCCGAGATAACATTGTAGAGCACGGCCCATACGATGATTATCTTCAAAACCTTTACTACAAATCAATGCAGTACGGATACCTGTGCGTGAGACCACTCTGTTAAGCATAGCTGTACCAGAATAGACACATGTGGACATTTGTCCGTAGACTTCTTCAAGAGATCTACCAGAGCCTTCAAGACCATCTTTACTTGATTCAACTACGGCACTGGCTTCATCGATACTACTTTGTGCCTTGCCTACTATGAATTGGCCATCGGCCGCGACGAAAAAAGTATCTGTCATTGTGCCACCGGCATCAATTCCCAGTACTTCTATAGGATTATCTGAACTCAAAATTTTCTTCCTCCTAAGACATTGGTTTATGAGCCACCTTGGCAGACAAACCTGGTTATTATTATGTTCACTGTACTATCAGCAATTCTTGTGCCTAAATTTAAATCAATCATAAAAACAAGATATCTTGTTGTATTTACGAGCAATAGTTAGACTTTTTGCTTTATGTAACTAAATCGAAAACGACTGATTTTCAGCCGTTCGGTCGGACAACGGTCAAAAGTTAGTCTGACGCCCAACATTGATCTTTGATTAATTACTGTAAAAAAACAAAGATGTTTTGTCCATCCTCATTATATAATTGCCTGAAGTGTACATCAATAGAAATATAGCTAAATTGATCAGATTATTTATTCAACTAGAATTTATGTTGTCGAAGATATACAAGTCATTCAATAAATCTACCGATTTAGTAAGTAAGCACAGAGAAATATTGAAAATAATGTCTTAATAGAATAATCCGTTCAAAACTTAATGGTGACATCCTTGATAGCCTTAATATTCCGATATCTATTCACGAAAACCGAACTTTATCACTTCGATACAGTAATTTAATGCAACCTATTGATTACGTTAATATTAACCACCACCCTTGTGGAATGAAACATCAAATTTTTCTAAGTAGGCATCAATATCATTTTTAGTAATATTATTAAATATAAGCTTCATCGGCGTATGTTGAATGGAAAGTGATGCAAGTTTTCTTGTCTGTTCTTCATCCAAGCTAATGCTTATGTGCCCTCCTTCAAAGGGAAAATCAACCATATAATTAATTATATCAATATTAATTAATTCAGCGTCGCTTATGGTGGTCCGAACTAATCGATAGAATTCATCATGAGTTACAGCCATATCCCTCTTTAATTCAATATGATTGGTCACTAAACTCAATGCCTTATAGGTGATATTTTAAAAAACTAATGATTAAAATTGTACAACAAGTAGCTTGGTTTTTATTTCAACCACCAGCAACCGGAGGCCAAATTGCGAGTATATCGCCTTCTTTAAACTTGAAGTTTTCTCTTTCATCGGCGTCAAGGTAGATCCCATTCAATAGGACTAAATGCACCGACTCTTTTGGTATGTTGAATTTTTCAATGATTGAACATGCAGTTTCTAAGGTTGTTATATTTAAGTTTATAGCATTTCTAGCTGAACCTTCGGGTAAGTACTGACTTAAGCCAGCATAGAGCTTGAATGTAATATTCATTTATTATTTAGATTATTCCAGCATTGTGGCCAATTGCTTGAGTAGTTCCCAAATAGGCTTCCATGATGCGAGTAGGATCTTTCAATAGGTTATCTTTCCATTTTCCTAACTTTAATTTTGTTCGAATTAAACCGTGCAAGACACCAACATGTTGTGTCAATCCGAGTGACTGAGCACCAATTAAAATATCATCTTCAAATTGTAAGCTTAAGTAACGATAACGATCGTTATCACACCGTTTTACCGATTCTCCACCATCAACACCCATCCAAAGACCATAAGAACTTGAAATTAAACCCATCGTATCGAGAACATTCATATTGACACATCCTTGATGCAACATATTTTTACCAGTCATATTCATTGCTGCAATACGACCGTGATCAGCCGCAGTAGGTTGAATGGCTTGAACAGTATATTGTCCCGTAGAAAAGTCCTTACCCTGACAAACATCGCCAGCAGCATAGATATCTGGCATATTTGATTGAAGTCGATCATTAACCAACACTCCAAAGTCGGTTTTTAAACCACTACCAGCAAGGAACTGAATATTTGCCGCAACCCCTGTTGCTGAGATAACCAGATCTGCATCAAGTGCATCACCATTATTTAGTCTTACTTTTAATGCACCACCATTGGCTTTTTCAATCGCATCAACGCGTGTTGATGTAAGTACATTGACACCTTTATTTTGGCACCAGCCTCTAATGAGATTACCTGCGTTTTGGTCCATCATACGAGGCACCATTCTGTCATCCATTTCTATAACCGTTAAATTTACTTTTCGAAGTGCGAGTGCTTCTAAAATAATACAACCAATAAAACCTGCTCCCATCAAAACTACATTGGCACCAGGTTTAGCGCGTTTGATAATATTTCTGCCATCTTCGAGAGTCCAACATGAATGAATACCGGGAAGTTCCATGCCATCGATAGGAGGACTGACCGGATGCGACCCGGTAGCAATCAATAGCTTGTCATAATCAATTGCACTATGATTATCGAGTTTTAATGATTTAGCTTTTGTATCAATTTTACTAACTCGGTCTCTAATCACATCAATTTTTTTATCACTATAATGATCAGCATCTTTCCTAAGATATGTTCCAGACTCTTCAATCTTATTAGTTAAGTAGTAAGGCAGCGCCATACGCGAATAAGGTTCCTCTGATTCATCCCCGACCATAATGACGCTTGATGTTGAATCTAATTTACGCAAAGTTTCTGCTGCAATCACACCTGAGGGACCTGCTCCGATAATGACATGCTTCATAACACTATCTTCCTTATTCGTATATTTGTTAGAGACCAAGACGTGAACGAGTTGCGTCAGTTGGAACGCCTTCGGGAGACCAACCGCGAAGTTCATAATATTCGGGTAACATTTTATGCAAATCATTTGCTTTACCAGTAGCAGGTCCAGATTTTGCAACATCTTTAAGCAACCGTTTAGGCAAAGTGTCATCTTTTCCTGTAAGACCAGCAGCTAAGTTAAAATCACGCTCCATATTCCATATCCGTTCACCTACTTCTAGACAACGTTCGGCATTCCAGTCTCCTTCACAAGCCGCATCAATCTGTGGCGCTATATCTTCTAATGACCAGGCAAATGTTGTAAAGACACAAATGCCCGCCGAATCGACAACTGCAGTTGCATCTTGAAACGCTTTAACTAAAGCAGGTTTACCATCAGTTACTAACGGATCTGTCTTCTCTGGTATTCCCATGATTTCAGAAGCTACAGTATAACCTCGAAGATGACATGCTCCCCTGTTTGAGGTCGCATATGCCAAGCCCATGCCTTGTATTCCACGAGGGTCATAGGCGGGAAACTCTTGACCTTTTACCGTCATAGATATCTCAGGACGTGCATATTTTTCACAAAGTCTCTTTGAACCCTTACCTAACTCTAGCCCAAAACCTTCACCTTTTACCGTGACTTCGGTTGCCCATATAAGTGCTTCAGCAGAGCCAAATCTAAGCTCCATACCACCAGTATCCTCTACAGTAATGACACCTTCTTCGAACAACTCCATTGCGGCGGCGATTGTCGCTCCTAATGAAATCGGATCAACTGCATCCTCATTACATAAAAAGTTAGCAAATGTAATCGCATCAAGATCATCGATACCGCAATCTGTACCTAATGACCAAGCATTTTCAAATTCAAGTCCGCCTGAGTTACCATGATATTCAGGTTTGTCTTTTACCGAAAAATGATTTTTATCAACAGTAGAGATACGTTGACAAGCAATAGTACAACCAAAACATGCGCCATTCGTTGTCAGATTAGCCTTTCCGTCTCCTTTTCGAATTTCTAACATAGCCTCACCCGAAATTTCACTTGCACCTTCAAACTGTACTTCTTGGTGATTTCGTGTCGGTAGCGCGCCAACTTCGTTAATTATGTTCATTAACACTTGTGTACCTAACGCAGGTAAACCTTCTCCAGTTACCGCATTCTCAGCAAGTATCTTTTTTCCATCTTCAGTCGCTTTGAAAAATTTAGCTGGGTCGCTGATAGAGCCCACTCCAAGTGTTCCGCGTATTGCCACAGCTTTAAGATTTTTTGATGCCATGACCGTGCCTACCCCCGAACGACCCGCTGCCCTGTGCAAATCATTTACAATGGCAGAAAACAAACAACCTTTTTCTGCGGCACGACCAACAACAGCAACACGTAAAAGTGGATCTTGATGAATAGAATGTAACAATTCGTCAGTAGCCCAAGCAGATTTGCCCCACAGTTTTTCTGCAGAAAGCAGTTCAGCTTTATCATTCTCTATATAGAGATACACAGGATGTGGTGATTTCCCTTCAAAAATAACCATGTCCCACCCTGCATTTTTCATCTCATTGCCGATATAGCCACCTGAATTGGAACACGCTATTGCACCTGTCAGAGGACTTTTAGTCACCACAGAATAACGACCTGCCGTAGAAGCCATTGTGCCGGTCAACGGTCCAGTAGTCATAATCATTTTGTTTTCCGGACTCAAAGCGTCACATTTTGGATCTATTTCTTCGCTCAAATATTTAGTTGCCAATCCACGCTGGCCAAGATAATCATTCGCCCATTGCATGTTAAGAGATTCGTGCGTAATTGAACCACTCGTTAAGTTCACTCGTAGTACATTTCTAGTCCAAGCCATTTCTCATTCTCCTAAGCTTATGCGTTATCTTGCGGAAGGTTTTCTGCTGCATGAGCTCGCATTCTATTAATTCCACCCTGCTCAGAAGCAACATATGTAATAGCTTGAGTTGGACAAGCTTTAGCACATTCTGGATCGCCACCACATAAATCGCACTTTTGAACTACAGCCGTATCTTGATTATAGTTAACAGTACCAAATGGGCAGGCTATTGTGCATACTTTGCAGCCAACGCAGATGTCTTCAACAACTTCTTTTGCCCCAGTAACTTGATTTATAACAATGGCTTCAACAGGACATGCATGCATACACCATGCTTCTGTGCATTGAGTGCACGTATAAGGCACAAAACGTCCTTCATGATGAAAAGCAAATATTTTTATACGTGACTTTGAAGGATTAAAAACACCTTCTGCTTGATAGGAACAGGCCATTTCACATTGTAGACAACCAGTACATTTTTCTGGTTCGATCTGTAGAGATCTGAGCATTTTGTATACTCCTCTTTGGTATCAACTTTAAATTTAGTCTCTTATAGGACCAATATCTAATTAATTAAGTGATTTTGAATTACGCTCTTCATGATAAATGATAATGCAAATTATAAATACTATTTTTATTTATGCCAACCACATGTAAATCACATTACAATGACCTTTAAACATTTTCAAAAATTGAACTGATCTCTAATCTAGATTTGTAATATTAGTACGTTTTTTGCATTCTCAAAATATTATTACTTCAAGTATTTATATATGGCAAAATATAATCACTAAACTATAATCGAAAGCATTAGGTATAATACTTATGTTAAATAAACGCATCTTGATAATAAAATTAAGCTTTATAGCGATACTCATAGTACCTAATCTCGCATGGACAAAAGATATCGAAGTACACTTCGCATTCGTAGGTCAAAAAGATGACGCCGCCTTACTTGGCGCACACCAAGGTCTAATAGAAGCTAATTTGCAAGGCCGATTTCTGAATCAGAAATACGAACTAGAACTAATAAATTTTAAAAATATACTTACACATGATTTCTCTAAATATATTGCAGTTCTGACAGTTGTCGATATTGATACTTACTACAAGCTTGTTGATATTCTACCAAATATTGCCATTTTTAACTTGTCTATCAAGAATAACTTGCTAAGAACAGCTTGCATTAAAAATGCACTACACATAATTCCCAGCAACGCGATGGAGTTAGACGCAACGAATCAATGGAAAAAAAAGAGTCCTCATTCAAGTGCCAAGGCACAGGCATGGCATCCAGATTTTGTTAAGTTCGCTGCACGCGATCTCAATAAGCGGTATAAAAAACATCAACAAGTTTCTATGAATGATAGTTCATGGGCTGGTTGGGCGGCTGTAAAAATGACGTCGGACACCGTTGCAAGAACTAAAATAGATAACTCTACAGAAATGTTACATTACCTAAAAACTGAGCTTACTTTTGATGGTCAAAAAGGAAGTGTTATGAATTTCAGAGAAACTGGGCAATTACGTCAACCAATATTGCTGATTGAAAAGAATAAAATTGTTGCAGAAGCGCCGGTTCGTGGTGTGGCAAAAGTACCAGCATTAGACAGTTTAGGATTATTAAGCTGCAAAAAATAATCTATATTATTGAGAATTTAATATTACCAGGAGTTTTTAAATGAAATTATATTTAGTCCCACTGATTTTTTTCGCTTTTTTTTATAATCAAGTCAATGCTTGTCCTACTGGTCGCATTTTCATCACCAATGAGCGAGGCGACACTGTTTCGGTAATCAACGGGGACTCATTAGTGGTCGAAGCAACTATCGATGTGGGTGATCGTCCTAGAGGAATTGGGATATCTCCAGATGGTAGTGAAATCTATATTGCAGTAAGTGAAGAAAATAAAATAAAAGTAATGGACCCAGTTTCACTTAAGATTATAAGAGAATTTAATGCTGGTTCTGATCCAGAAACATTTGCTGTTCATCCTAACGGCAACATATACATATCCAACGAAGATGATGCAAAAGCAAGTGTCTTTGACCCAAAGACAGGAGAACAATTAGCTGAGATTAGTGTAGGCCTAGAACCAGAAGGAGTAGCCATTTCTGCTGACGGTAAACGCGTTATTGTAACCAGTGAATCTACAAATATGCTACATGTGATCAGAGCGTCTGATAATACTATTGAAAAAAATATACTTGTGGGTGCTCGCCCACGTGCAGCAACGTTTACAAAATCGGGGGACATTGCATATGCAACAGCCGAGATTAGTGGTGAAGTTGTTAAAATAGATATGAATACAGGAGAAATTCTAAAAAGAGGAAGTAGTGGTGATAATAAATCGAAACCTAAAGATGTCGTTCTAAATAAGGATGAATCTGTTGTCTATGTCGCTGCTGGAAGAGCTAATAAAGTTGTTGCGATGGATGCTCAAACTCTGGAAATAATTACTAGCATACCTGTCGGAAAACGCGTTTGGGGGCTAGCGATTAGTAAAAATGGAGAACTGCTATTTTCGACAGATGGTGTAAGCGGAACTGTATCAGTCATCAAAACTAGTACCAATGAAGTGATTAAAACAATCAAAGTTGGTGAATTTCCATGGGGCGTTATCATAAATGACTAACGTTTAATGGAGTGGTATTTTGACCGCATCCTCTTTATTTACGCTCTTATAATATTGTGCCTGATTGCAAGTCGTGCGATATCCGCAATGCTTGATACGTTAAGTTTATTTTTTATTTGAGTACTGTAATTCGCAACTGTTTTGTAGCTTAAGAATAATTTTTTTGCTATTTCACTGGTGTTTGAACCCTCTGCTAACATGCAGAATATCTCAAATTCACGTGAAGACAATTCAGAAAGTAAAGAGTCTTGTCCTCGAGATTTTTCATAGGCTAATCTTTGTGCAAGTTCGGCATCTATAAATTTCTCTCCTCTCGAAAGGCATATTATAGCTTCAATAAGTAGTTGAGGGTCAGTGCTTTTAGTAATGTAACCGCTAGCGCCCGCTTGTAACGATTGTTCCACAAAAATAACTTCCTCATGCATGCTAAATACAAGAATTGTAGCTTTTTTATCACGAGAACAAATACGCTTTATTGCTTCTATACCCCCAATCCCGGGCAGAGAGAGATCCATAACAATAACATCTGGCTTATGCGTAATATATAATTTATAGGCTTCCTCTCCACTATTTGCCTCTGCTATTACAGCTATTTCAGGGGTGTTTTTTAATAACACCTTATAGCCAGCACGAACCACCGCATGGTCATCAACTAACATTACTTTTATCAATTTAAACATATCGAAATCTTTTATGTCTCTATCGGAATAATTATATCAATTGTCAATCCATTATTAACTTCACTGGTGAGTTCGAATTTTCCATGATTCATTTCAACTCGTTCTTTCATCCCAGGCAAACCTAATCCTGTCATTAATTTGTCTTTATCCAAACCAACACCATTATCTCGAATATTCAGATTTATATGTTTTGAATCAGAAAAGTTTACCAACTCCATTGAAATAAAAATTTTGCTAGCAGATGAATATTTCAATGCGTTAGTTAGACTCTCCTGAACGATTCTGAAAAGACTAATATTTAAAAGTTCTGTTAAATCAGAAGGTATATTTGAAAATGAAAAACGACAAAAAATATCATCTTGTCGACTATTCCAATCATCAACCATCGACTGTAATGCTTTAATCAATCCAAACTCATCTAAAACTGACGGCCGTAATCGATGCATCATATTTTTTGCAACTTGATAAATATGGTCTGAATATTCTATTATCATTTTTGCGCTTGAATTTATTCGGCTTTTATCTGATTTCTCATCATTTATGATGGCAGCAGCAACGGCTTTAATAGCTGCAATAGTCTGACCTAATTCATCATGAAGTTCTTGTGCAAGATGTCGACGTTCTTCCTCCTGAATTTCAAGCGAGTACTTGGTCAATGATTGATTTTTCGCCTTAGTTTCCAGCAAAACTTTGGCCATATGATTAAATTGTTGAGAAATACGATCTAACTCAGGTAAGCGGAAATGAGGTAATTCCAATTCATAATTTCCTTTCTCGATGTCTGACAAACCTTTTAGTATTGTATCTATTGGTGCAAGATATTTTCCAATAACAAAATATAATAATATATTAGCCGAAATAATAAATGCCAACAAAAATATTAAAATACTCTTTGTTTCAGTCCAATTTTCATCAATTTCATCAGTTGGGTCGGCACGTATAACTATTCCTCTTGGAGGTTCTATCGGATCATACAACCAATGACGAATTACAGTTGGTGGAGGTCTTACTAGCTTAACAAACCACTTTGGTGATTTTATTACCTTGAGAATAGTATATTCTTCATGAGGTGCGATTAAATCATTTGAACTTGCTATATCAATATGAAGATGGCGTGTTAAATCCTGTTCCGAAAGCGTTTTCAATACTTCTATTTGTTTTTGTTTATCCGACTTCAATATTGTCGAAGAAAATGCAATTTCGATCAATTGCAAAGCAAGATTTGCAGTCGATTCAACTTCATGCTGAACAACATCACGTGCATTCGCAATGATATAAAAGCTACTACAAACAAACAGGCTGATAAACAATATCGTTATGAGAAAATTAAGCCTGATTCTAAGGCTCATAAAGTTTGACCCCCTTGCATAATGTTTTAGATATTAAGCTGAACTAACCGATGTTACTATGTAGCCTACTTGAACTATTTATATGAAAAGCTATCCTCATAAGGTAGATTATGAGTCTACAAGACCATCTAAACTAATATAAATAAACATTTTAATTAAATTAGGAAAAACTCCTGATGAACAAACACATCAAATTATTCACTTTACCATTATTTATAGGGCTTGCACTTTTAAATACTACTAGTGCAGAAACAACATCACTGGATTCAGCAGTTGAAACTAAACTGCTTGCTCAAAAGGATGTTGTTATATCTCAAAACAAAGTGGATGCTCTAGTAAGCAAAACTGACGAAATGGTACAAAAATATCGTGATGCAATACGAAAGACTGATAGTTTGAACACATATAATGGACAAATATCAAGATTAGTTAGACAACAAAAAGTTGCCTTAAATGCTATTAAGCGTCAACTTGACAATGTTGAAGAAACTCAACGAGACATTATACCTTTCATGGTGAGAATGATTTATACATTAGAAAAATTTGTAGAACTTGATCTTCCTTTTTTAACACAAGAACGCCAAACACGCGTCGCAGGTTTAAAAACCATTATGGACAGTCCAGATGTATCACTGCCTGAAAAATATCGTCGTATCATGGAAGCCTATCAAATTGAAATGGAATATGGTCGGACATTAGAGACATACTCTGACACAGTTAAACTAGAAAATCAGGAGTTTACAGTTGACATATTACGTGTTGGCCGATTGCTGATTAGCTTTCAGACACTTGATGGGAAAATGAGCGGAGTGTGGAATAGAAAATCAAAGTCTTGGGAAAAAGTCTCATCTGAATATAATCGTTCTATTAAACAAGGTTTACAAATTGCAAAAAAACAAGCACCACCAGAATTAATAAAGCTACCCATTAATATGTCAGAGAAAGAATAATGAAACGATTAATTTTTTTAAGTTTATTTGTATTTCTATCATTCGTTTCTGCCGATGAGCCAAATGATTTACAATCGTTGTTAGAACAAGTAAAAAAAGAACGTTATCAGGAAAAAGAAGTTCTTGCTAAACGAGAGGCAAAATTTAAAAGAGTTAATAGTAAGCAAGAAGAGTTATTGACCAATGCGTTACAAATACTAACTAAAGAAGAAACTCGCAGCACATCATTGAGAAATAAATATGATGCTCAGGAACTCGAGATTGCGCGACAAAATAATATATTGAAAGTAAAAATGGGGGCCCTAGGTGAGCTTGATGGCATCATCAAGCAAATAGCTGGTGATTTAAATGGCATTATTGATGCGTCTCTTGTCTCTGCTCAAAAACCAAACCGCGATAAAATTCTTGATATCGTATCTGATCGTAAAGAATTACCTTCCTTAGAAGAACTGGAAGAGCTTTGGATATTGGCCATGGATGAAATGGTCGAGTCAGGAAAAATCGTGACCTTCCCAGGCAAAATTATCACTGCAGCAGGAAATGAAATTGAACAAAATGTAACACGTATTGGTGTTTTTAATGCCGTCTCTGCAGGTCGCTTTTTAAGAAATCTACCTGGGACGGGTAAATTGATTGAGCCTGGCAGACAACCGGGACAGCGCTTTTTAGATATGGCGCAAAATATTGAAACTAGTAGCTCCGGAATCCACGCATTCCCCATCGATCCGACACATGGAGGCATGTTAGCTCTTCTGGTTCAAGTGCCTGATCTTAAGAATCGAATTGAACAAGGCGGTCTTGTTGGTTACGTTATTATATTCATAGGTTTGATAGGTGTTTTGATAGCTTTAGAGCGCTTGATTTTATTAGTAACTACCAGTCGTAAAGTTAAAAAACAACTTAAAAGCAAAAAATCTGGAGATAACCCATTAGGTCGTATAATGCAGGTATATGAAAAGAATCCTTCCATTGACACCGAAACACTGGAACTGAAATTAGATGAAGCTATATTAAAAGAAATGCCCAGAATTCAACGTGGACTGGCGGCACTTGCTTTACTTGCGGCAATATCACCCTTGCTTGGCTTACTCGGAACTGTAACTGGTATTATTGAAACATTTCAATCTATAACACTATATGGGACTGGTGATCCGCGAGTAATGTCTGGTGGTATATCACAAGCATTAGTAACAACTGTTATGGGTCTCTTAGTTGCTATTCCATTACTGCTCTTCCATAGTTTCCTTTCTTCTAAAAGTAATGCATTGATTCAAATATTAGATGAAAAAAGTACAGCTTTCGTTGCGCTACTTTCTGAAAAAAGTCATCTTAAAGATAATGCTTGATCAAGTAGACATAATGAGGGAGTTTTTTATTAAAGGCGGACCAGTGTTCACTGGTGTTTTCCTCCTATCGATATGTCTTTGGGCATTAATAATTGAGCGCTATTATTTTATATACAAAATATATCCTGTTCGACTTAGATCAATTGTGCAGCAATGGCAAAAACGTCATGAAAGATCTTCATGGTTTGCATTAAAAGTCAGAGATGGCTTGTTAAGCGAAATATCTATTGAATTAAAACATAACCTTATACCCATCCGAGCCTTGACAGGCATATTACCGCTACTTGGTTTACTTGGTACTGTAACAGGAATGATCGCGATATTTGAAGTTCTAAACGTCTTTGGTAATAGCAATGCTCGTGGTATGGCAGAAGGTATATCAAGAGCACTATTACCAACAACAGCAGGTCTAGTGACTTCTATCATTGGTATATACTTTAGCGCAGATCTCTACAAACGGACTAAAACCAATGAACTATTGGCTAAAGATCTACTAACACATGACTAATTATGAAACATACACAATCAAATCAAGAATCTGCCGCTGAAAGCGTTAATTTAACACCCTTAATTGATATGGTGTTTATTTTGTTAATATTTTTTCTAGTTACTGCTTCCTTTACTAAAGAATCAGGAATTGATGTTGATCGACCGACAGCAAAAACTGCAGCCAGAGAAGAGCAAGGCAGCATGATCATTGGTGTCAGCAAAGATGGTGAAATTTGGATCGACAGCCAAAAGATTGATATGCGTGCAGTGCGTGCTCATGTAGAACACTTGCATGCACAAAACCCAGAAGGAACTGTCATTATTCTTGCTGATCAAAGTGCACGAACAGGAACCACCGTTGAGGTACTTGATCAAGTTCGTTTAGCTGGTGTTACTAACGTATCAATTGCAGCATCGAATGAATAATTAATTTTTACTATTGTGTGAACCATGCGACTTTCGAATCTGAAAATTCTGGAGACTACAAAGGTCCCGTCAGTAATCATTGTTGCAATAATTTTCAATATTGCGATATTCATTCTAATTCAACAATTGGTAAGCAACGAACATACGCTTAACTTGAATTTATCCGATCTCAATCCTGTTAAACTTATACGTCTACAACAAAAACCTGAACAACCTAAACAAAAAAAAGAAATTGACGAGATAGAACCACCCCCTTTAGAAAAGCCACCTCCGCCTCCAAAAATGGCTGAACCTCAAATTGAAAAACCTCAGCCCATGGAATCAAGACTATCACCACCCGATATAAACATGCCTTTATCATTGTCCGGCACACCTTATCTCGGAAATTTTTCAAAAAATGCACTAAAAGCTACGCCTCGTAGTAAGCCCTCCAAACCAAATATCGACATTAATGTAGTGCCTACTTACAGAATACAACCTATATATCCTCTTCGCGCTTTACGTAGTGGTATACAAGGTATGGTTACTGTCGAATTTATTATAGCAATTGATGGCTCAGTTAAAAATCCTGTTATCATAAAATCTAAACCACCTAAAATTTTTGATAGTGCTGTTTTAAAAGCAATATCAAAATGGAAATATAATCCAGACATGATTGATGGAAAACCCGTGGAAAAGAAAGCACATCAAGATGTAAAATTTAAATTAAAACGATGAGTATATTCATGCAGAAAAAATTGGGAAAAAGCATTTTAATCACAATTCTTATCGTTTTTTACAGCTCACTTTTTGCAGAAGAAAAGAAAAAAAATTATAAATTAGAATCTAATGTACATGCTGAATTAATTGGGATTCATGAGCAGATTGAAGAAGGCCAAAATGTCAAAGCGCTTAAAAAATTAAAAAAATTAATATCATCAAATAATCTCAAAGCTTATGATTCTGCTGTTGTCTATCAAACTATTGGCTTTGCCAAAAGTAATATAGGCGAATTCGAAGAGGCAGCAGAAAATTTTATTCAAGCATTGTCTATTGATGCTCTACCAAAAGACGTCACACATGAACTAAACTATTCTGCTGCACAGTTATTAATACATATAGATAAGTCTAAAGAAGGCTTGGAATATCTGTCTAAATGGTTTGCTACTGAAACCAAGACGACGGGAGATGCGCATATACTTGCTGCAACAGCTTATTATAATATAAAAGACTATCAACAGCTCATTACTCATGCAGAGAAAGCACTTGTTTTATCCAGTAAGCCACAACTAAGTTGGTATGAACTGCTATTAGCTGGTTATTATGAGATAAATGAATATCAAAAATCTGCCACCCTACTTGAAACTATCATTATCAAATATCCAAAGAAATTAAATTATTGGTTACAGTTAGCAGAAATCTACCAACGCCTTGAACAGGGAAAGAAAGCATTGGCGATATATGAACTAGCATATGCGAAAGGGTTGCTAAAAAGAGACGATATAAACCGTTTGATAAGTAACTATTTATATTTAGAAATGCCATATAAAGCGGCTGTACTCCTTGAAAAAGAAATGGCTGTTGGTGATATTAAGCCTGATATTGAAATGTTGAAGCTGCTCGCCAACAGTTGGATGCTCGCTCAGGAAAAGAAAAAAGCTGAACCTGTATTTAAAGAAATTATTAAAAATTTTAGAGATAATTATTCACGACTCCGACTCGGCCAATTATATACTGAGGCAGAAGAGTGGCAACAGGTGATTGAAGTTCTTAATGTTGAATTCGAATCTAAAGACAAAGTTTTATTATCCAAAATTAATTTACTATTAGGCATTGCACAATACCACTCTAGAAATATTGATAAGGCAACAAAAGCTTTTACTAGTGCATTATCTGACAAATCGACAGAAGAACAAGCTATTTGGTGGTTGCAACATTTGAAGAAAGAAACAATTAAACAAGAAAGTTAGGAAGATACTTTACTTTGATGTTTCTAAAATCTTAACCAATTCACAGATAGTTTGCATCGTTCATGTGTTTTTCTTCGCAAAAGAAATCTACCCATATGCTCAGAATCTTTCAACATCATTCAGGAAAGAAAGCCTTTCGGCTAGCAACACACTAATTTCAATATCTTTGTGTTCCTTTTCTATCAGTGACTATTTCTTTTTTTCATTAATTTTATTTATTAAACCGACCAAACTTCAGCATAATGATTGGCATTATCAGGAGATTAAGTACAGTTGATGATGTCAATCCTCCAATAATAATTGCCGCCATAGGGCCCATGATTTCGCGACCGGGATTATCGCTATTAATGGCAATCGGCAGCATTGCCAATGCGGTCACCAATGCAGTCATCAATATTGATGGTAATCTTTCCTTTGCACCTTGGATAGCTACCTCAAGGTTCCATGGTAAACCTTCATCTTGTACAAGGTACTGATAATGAGTAACCAACATGATTGAGTTTCGTATAGTAATCCCAAAAAGCGTAACAAATCCTACGAGAGAACCAACAGATAGTTCCCCTCCTGTAATCAATACAGCTATCACACCGCCTACTAATGCAAAAGGTAAATTAATTAACATCAATAACACATGCCTAAAATTGCGAATAGCCATATAAATTAGCATCATCACAATAGAAAAGATCACACTCGATAGTACAATTAATTCCTCTTTTGCTTTAGCTTGTTCAATCGCAGCACCAGTGAACTCTGGATACATTTCAGTATTGAATTCAATTTGTGAAAACACTTTTTCTTCAAGCTCATTCATGAAGCTGACTATATCTCGATTAACAACATGACTAGTTATGCTCTGTACACGTTGTCCATCCTGATGCAGTATGCTGTATCGTCCGCTTTGTTGTCTTACATCAGCAAACTCTTTCAAAGGCAACAACAATCCTCCGACAGTTTTAATTGGTAATTCACGAACATCGTTAGGTGTCTGGCGTTTATTTTTAGGTAAGGTGACAACGACATTGAAAATACGATTATCTTCCTGATATTTCGCAACTGCTAGGCCTTCAAATGCAGTTTTAATACTATTCACAACTTCAACTGGAGTGAGTCCATGCTCTTTTAATTTATCCAGACGTAATGCCAGTTGCAATAGAGGCGTCGGACTAGAAGACTGAACTTGTACATCCCTTGCCCCGTCGATAGTTTTCATCACAGCAGATACTTCCGTTGCTTTTTTATCTAGGGCATCCAGATCACTTCCATAGATATTAACCACGATAGGCGTAGAATATCCGGAAATAGTTTCGTGTATACGTTCAGAAAGGAAATTATGTGCTTCATGACGTAAACCAGGAAAATTATTCAATGTATGGCGTATGCTGTCCAATACTTCTTGTTGTTCTGATCCACTCAAATTGATATTTAAATCAACCTCAAATTCACTATAGTGACTTCCAAAAGTATCTGCGCCTCGCTCCGCCCTGCCTGACCAGAAAGATACAGAAATCACTCCCGGTATATCCATAAACAATTTCGAAACTTGATTCCCAACACGAATCGATTCTTGCAGTGATGTTCCAGAAATACTTGAAGTATGAACAATATAATGACCTTCTCTAAGGTTAGGGAGAAATTGACCACCAATCCCCGGCAATACTGATAAACCGGACAAGCAAAAGAGTATTGTCGAAATAATTACTAGGTAGGATGAACGTGAAATTAGTGTTAAAGCTTTTTCGTAATATGTTTCTAATATATTGATTAGTGGTGGTTCAATATTTTTTAACTTATCTTTTGCTAGAAGCAGATAACATAATGCAGGCGTTACTGTCAGAGCAACCAATAAAGACATCATTATTGACAAAATATAGGCCATGCCTAGCGGTGCAAACAATCGTCCAGTAATACCACCAAGATGTAATAAAGGAACAAAGACTAATGCCACAATAAAGCTAGCATAGACAACTGAACCTCGCACTTCCATTGATGCGTTGTAAACTACATCTTTCATTGATAGAGGGTTACTTAAAAGTTTATTTTGTCTTAAACGTCTGAATATATTTTCTGTATCAATGATTGCATCATCCACCACTTCGCCTAATGCAATAGCTAGACCACCGATCACCATTATATTCAGATTCACGCCCATTTCTAACAAAACCAGAATGGCTGTCAATAACGACAACGGAATTGCCAACACTGAAATAAATGCAGTTCTGAAGTTGAATAAAAAAACAACAAGAACCATAACAACAAGTAAACCACCTATCAAAAGATGTCCTGTGATACTACTTACGGAACGTTCTATGTAATTAGCAGGGCGAAATAAAGTCGGGTGAAGTTTGATGTCGTTTTCTGCAAAGATCTTATCAAGACCTTGAATAGCTTTTTCAACATCATTCGATACATTTAAAGTATTTGCACCATATTGTCCGATAACCATAAGAACAATACCTTCTTTGCCTAAGATTGATCCGGCACCAAAAGCGGGTTCTGCACCATAATCAATATTAGCGACATCTCCAAGCGTGATACTCACTCCACCTATATGTTTGACAACAACCTGAGCTAGTTCATCTATTTGTTCAGGTAATCCTGTCAAACTTAGACTTAAGCGTTGATTACTATTCTCAATGAATCCAGCACCAAAGATTCCTGTTGCTTGCTTCGCTACATGAGCAATTTCATTTATTCCTATGCCATATTGTCTAAGTTTTTTTTCATCAATTTGGATTTGCAGTTGTTTTATCTCACCACCAAAAACATTAACGTCTGCAACACCTGGTACACTTAATAGAGTAGGAACTAGGTTCCAATCAACCATGCTGCGTAATTCCATCATGTCTTTGCTAGATGATGTCACACCCATGGTTAATATTGTTGCCGATGATGATGCCATAGGTACAGGAACAGCAGGACCAACGCCTTCAGGCAATAAATTAATTAACCCAGCAAGCCTTTCTGAAACAAGCTGGCGATTACGATAGATATCCGTATCTTCTTCAAAATAAATATTTACTATAGATAAACCTTGTATAGATTCTGAACGCACATGGTCGATACCAATCAGCCCGGACAAAGTTGTTTCTATTGGTCTGGTGACGAGGAT
>Ga0115555_1000445_pt1 | contig 28045 bp, 21 predicted proteins | sample COGITO_mtgs_1104_2_FD_87285 | JGI IMG/M metagenome (GOLD analysis project Ga0115555, IMG submission 87285) | Pelagic marine microbial communities from North Sea - COGITO_mtgs_110407 | ecosystem: Environmental > Aquatic > Marine > Epipelagic | place: Germany:Helgoland, sampling site Kabeltonne... | reverse complement strand
ATGCAAACAAAAATCTCCTTTCTTGTTTCATCCCTTCTCTTCACTTTATTCTTCTCTGATTTATTCTCACACGCGGCCGACGTCTTTACGCCTTTCTTGTTTGTTTCGAGACGACGAGAGGTGGAATTTTTCAAAACAAACTCGTATTTAGTATTCGAAGCAAAGTACACAAAGGCCAAAGGGAAGAAGAAGAATATTTCAGCGAAGGATAAAAGAGAGAGGGTGATGAAGATTAACATCGTTTTTGGGGCATTCCAGTTGAAAAATTCTAGTTGAATGTGAATTTGTATTCACTTGTGGGTCGTCATTTTCCTCTGGGAACTCCGCCCGAGTTCGCACGCATTCACTTTCTCTGCAAAACGCAAAGAGCAGGAAGTTTCTTCGCTCGAATCTTCCTCTGGACTGACGTTTACAAACATCAACGTCTTTCCATCGCCTCCCAAACATGGTGCTAAAAGATACGTCAATTTCGAATTTCTATACGGCACGTGTTTTGCTTTGCTGGCAAGCGCGGCAAAGACATCACCCAGGGACGACAAACTCTTGTTGATCGAACACGCTTCTTTCAATCGCTCGCCGCTGGCTCCAGATCGAGAAACTCGCTCACTTCCAGCTAAATCTACCAGGTTCAGCACACCTTCCATTCTTGTGCCACTCGAGGCATGTTCCCCGGAGACGTGCAAAATGAAAACGGCGTGCGAACGAGACGAGTGAGCGTTCATCTGAGTCGCTTCGACTTTACGAGCACCCGCAGCTTTGCGCACCAACACGTTCGCCTGTTCAACAGATTCTACAATTGCCGTCGTGACTCCAGAAATAGTCGTGGATCCATTCTCGTGAATAATTTTGTGTGTCGTATCAGAGTGACCGACTGTAGAAAGTAAATCCCGAATAGTCTCGTTGTAAATCTCCACGTACGACGCTTTCAGTGTATAAGACCAACCTTTAACTTCGTTTATTTTTGACGCTTCGACAACTTTCTCAACTGCTCGCGGAATGATGCCTCGTGAAGTAGCGTCGGATCCCCCAAGCATTGTGTGCGTCTTTCCGCTTCCGGTTTGACCGTAAGAAAACAAGCACACGTTATACCCGTCCAAAGCAGATTGAACCAAACCAGAAACTTCGCCAAAGACGTCTTCCTGGGTGGATTCCTGACTGAAAACGCGATTGAATGCATATGAAGATGACTTCTCCGGACCTAATCGTAGATGAACAGTAGCTGCATCAGGTAGAGTTTCAAGGCAAATGGACGCTGAAGCCTCCGAAGTTTCACGCGGTGACGGCGGACGAACTCGACAAAACACGCGGACGTTCCCTCGCAATTCTTGAATTTGGTTAAACATCTCTCTGCGCACCGCTTCAGCTTTTAGTAACTCGGCTTCCAGAGCCGCAATACGCAGCATGGCTTCACAACTCCCTGGCTGCTCGCCTTCTTTATCCTTTGATTTGCTTTGATGTTGTAATCGTAGTTGTTGTTGCTCTCGGTTTTGCCGCTCTTTTTGTTGAACAGTTTCCTCCAAGTGTTCTTTCTCTCTCAAAACTTGCTCGTACAAACTCTCCAGCTTTGCAAACTTTTCGCGTTCTGCATTAAACTTCTCGTCGAGAAGGACGGCGTCTTTTTTCGAAGTTTCAACCGCGCGCTCCAAGTCACCTTTCACTCGCTCAAATTCGCACATCATGGATGCTTTGTCCTCCTTACTAGCTTCGCACTGCTTCTTGAGCATTTCACACTCTGACTTTGTATAATTTACTTCAACTTTACTGCATTTGATTTCGCTGTTTGCCTCTAATAGTTGTGCTTTGAGCTCCTCTAACTTTTCCTTCTCTTTTCGAAGCGATTCAAACTCTCCAAGCAACTTCTCGCCATCGGATTTGGACGTTTCCAACTGAATTCTATAAACGTTGTTTTCTTCCAGAACGCGGGCAATATTGGCCTTCATACTTTCAGTTTCCGATTGAAAGCTATTGGCCTTTTCTTGTTTCTTTTCGCACTCGATGGTGAGACGCGCGATTTCTCTCTTCAAATCGTTCGCTTCTTCCTTGACTGTTTCACACTCTTTAGCTATCGTTTCTGCTCGGGCATTCGCGGATTGAATTTGCGTTTCAATTTGCGAACGTATTCCTTTCAATTCACCAAGTTCCATCATCATTCCAGCCTTTTCCGCGAGAAGCTTTTGAACGTTTTCTACCGATTCTGTTTTTTGCGTCAAGGCGTCCTCGAGCTTTTGCCGGGTCAAATTTTGCTCTTCTTTCATTTGCCCGATAGTGTGTCTGCTCTCGCTCAGTTTCAATTCTAATTCTTCGGTCGATGCCCTCGTGTTTTCTAAAATACGATTCGTCTCCTCAAGGGTCGCTCGAAAATCAGCGACTGCTTTCTCATTCGCGCTCTGCTTTTCCAGCAGTATACCGCATTCCTTTACTAGTGTCTCCCGTTCCAAAACTACCGCGGCGTATTTTGATTCTGTCAGCTGAAGAGCTTCCTTTGCTTTCTCAACTTGTTCGTTTGCACTCGTTGTCGCTTGCTCCGAAATGACTTTGTATTCAATCATCTCCCTCGATAAGGACTTCACCGCTGGTTTGAGCTTTGTTTCAATGAAATCTGTCATCGCCTTCATCTTGCCAATGTGGTCAAACTGCGTCTTTCCTTTCGGTTTGTATTGCAACAACTTTGCTACGAGCGCCTCCGAGATGGAATCGTTCGAGTCAATCTTTTCGCCTTCCGCGGGGAGAGTCGTCGTCGTCGTCTTCTGGCGTTTCCTCTCTCCCGTGTTGTTGTTGTTGTTGTTGTTGTTGTTGTTGTTCGTATCGGCTCGTTCTTTTTCTTCTTCTCGTTTGATCCTCTTCATCCTGTTCGTTTTGTTCATCTTCGCCGCCGGCGGCGGCAGCGGCGACCAGACGCCCGCAATTCTCTGTTGCTGCTTCTCCGATTGTAACTCTTTTCCTTCCTCCTCGTCGTCCTCGTCGTCGTCGTCGTCGTCAAAGCACTCCGCGTCGTTATTCTCCTTGTTGTCTTCTCCTCCTTCTCTTCTCCCCCCACTTTTTCTGTGACTCTCGTTCTGCTTCTGCTTCCTCGTCTTCTGCTTCATCTTCGTCCGACCACCTCGTCCGTCGTCGTTTACGTCGTCGTCGTCGTAACCGCCACTTCTCTCCGCGTTGACGATGATACCATCGCTCCTCGAGGATGATGATATCTTTTGCGTGTTTTCAGTTCGTTGCGATAAAATTTTCTTCCCCGACGAAGGAGACTTTAAAAACGTTTGATTTGTTGGAAGTTTCGGTATCCGAGTCTGGAAAGTATCGCCTCGATCCATCTTCTTCTTCTTCTTCTTCTTGAGATGAGATGAGATGATTATTGTGTTTTATAATAAAAGAGCGCGCGTTTCCGCGTTTCCTTTAACTGTGTGTTGTGAGGGAGAAAATTCCATTTTCCAAAGAGGGGAACGTACAAGGAATTTAGGGTTTTACAATGCAACCCTAAATGCTCTCCTCCAGAAGAATTTTTACGACGACGTTATAGATAGAACGCACAGTAGTAAACAGGAAGAAGAAGAAAAGAATATATTAAACGCACGAAAAGATGGTGGAGTATTCAGAAGAAACCACCAGCGACGCGGTGGTGAAAGCCTCTTCTCAAAACCAAGAAGAACAGTTTAACGACTTTGAAGATGAACGCGAAGAACAAAATTTATTTCCGTCGAGAAAAATTGCGAAACTTTTACGAGAGAAAATCTTCCTCGTCTTGCGCGTCGTTTGGAGGCAGTTTGAACTGTACGGGTGGTATTTCTTGTTCGCACTTTTGGTGTACGTAACGTTCAAACGACACATCAGAGGATTTTGTCGCACGCTCTGGTCGCGAACGGCGGGGAGACTCCTCGAGAGAACAACGAAAGGGAAGAGTTCCATAAGCGAAAAAGACCGAGAAAAGCAGCTGGAACGAGCGAGACGAAAGCAAGAAGAGGAGTGGGAGAAAGCGTCGAAGGAGAAATTGACGAGCAAAACGAACGCAGATAAACGAATAGAAGCGGTGGAGAAGAAAGCGAGCAGATTAGGAGTAGCGAAGCACAGGAAAGGGCACGTTTTAGGTAGAGAATAAAAGGTTGCGTTATTTTCATTACGCGCCGCGCATTAAAATCAAACCGCAAACTCTTGGCGCAAATCGGCTTCAATTTTCTTCTTTTCTCTAAATAGTCTCTCTACAGCGCGTTCCGCACTCGCTCGAACGTCATCGACGAGTTCGCTGCTCCATCGCTGGAGGCGCTCTAAGGTAGTCTCGTTACTCTTTCCATTCTCCTCGTCCTCGTTGTTGTCTTCTTTTTCTTCCGCCGTTTCCGTTTTCTTCGCCTTCTTCTTCTCGGAAATGATCGGGGGAGCGACTCTTTTCTTTGGCCCAACCGAAGGCAAAGGACTCTTCGCGGGCACATCTGCTAAGTTATCGTTGTCGGTTTTCTTATTCCCTTTCGCCGAAGCCGATAACGGCGACTTCTTCGTCTTCGTCACCTCTATTGCTACTACTCCTACACTTTTCTTACTCGCTCCAGTTTGCTTCGTTTTCTTTTTCTTTTTCTTTGCACTCTCTCCTTCTCTTTCATCGTCATCGCCGACTTTTTCTTCTCCTACTTCTTCTTCTCCTTCTCGCGGGCGTATCCTCGCCCTCACGGTCGTTTGGTTCCCGATCTTTATCGTGCTCCCATCTTTCAACGCTCTCGCTTCCGAGCGTTCGTCCAATTCCACGTCGTCCACGTACGTCCCGTTCGAGCTTCCCAGATCTACAATTTCCCATCGATTGGTACTCGCGTTCCAAAAAATGTGCGCGTGCTTTTGCGACACCGCGTCGTCCTTCACGTGAATCTGGTTCCCTGGTTTCACTCGGCCGATTTTCAACGAAGGAAGATTGTTTGGATTTTCGAATCGCGTGCCTTTGAATGGGCCTTTGACGAACTCGAGCGCGATCGTCTCCTTCGGTCTCTCTCGTGGATCTCCCGGAGGAACTGCGCCTTGATTTTGGAGACGACTCCTACTTTTAGTCGTGGTGATGGCTTTTGCTTTTGCTTTCGTTTGTTGTGCTTTTGGTTTTCCTTTCGTCGTCGTTAAAGTCGTCGTCGCCTTTGATTTCTTCTTCTTCTTTGTTCCCCGCGCTGCTATTTTTGCGGTTTCTTCTTCTTCTTCTTCTTCTTTTTCCGTCGTCTGAATCGTCGCGCTTGTAATTTGCGCGTCAAAATCGTACACGTCCACCGTATCATCTTCTCCTCTCAAAGTCTTAGCAGTCGTCTTCATTTTCTGCCTCTTTGGCGCCATACTTAAAGAGGAAGGAAGTGTAAAGTGCTTCGCGTCTCTCAAGAGTTTCGTTTTGGTGTGATGAGTTTTTGGTTCATTTTTTTTTGAAAAAAGTACGACGTTTTGCCTCAAGAATACACCTCTACTAAGAGCACTTAAAACTATATGCTAGGCGTGATTTCCATCGCACGGGATTCCGTCGTGAGAATGATGATGATGATGATGATGATGATGATGATGATGGTTGTGTTCCGCATGCGACGAGTCTTGAAGAGAAGGTCTCGCCGCCTTGTTATGAAACGTGCAAAAGAGAGGGTACCGTTGATGTAACCATCGGTAGGAATACTTTTTCGGCTCGGCGATTCGTTCCTCCCCGCTTTTTCTGGCTTCCATATTGAGAGCATCCCAGTCCGGCATCTGGTCCTCTTCGGTGAGAAACGCGAGACAGTTGGGAGCTAAACCGCGATCAAATGGGTTCAAGTACGCTAAATTTTCTTTACTCATTCTCAAATACTCGTATCGATGAGAATTTGACATCTCGTTTGTGGTCAAGTTGGAAACAGCGCAGAAGGTTTGTCGGATTAACAAAATGCCGGCGTAGCCGACGCCTCCGAGAACTTGAAGCGCAAAGAGGATGGTTGACATCGGATTACTGTTGAGCGTTCGGAACCACGTGTAAAGAAGTTGTTCATCCGGGTTTTCCAATCGATTCGCCACGAAAGATTCGCTTATGTAACACCAATCGAATCGAACGAACGTGCACGCCGCTATGAAACAAGTCAACAAGGCGAAAAAGAACCATTTTTGATTTTTCGCGCCGATGCACGTCAACGCAATCGGGCAATGGTGATCCATTTTGTACACGCATCTTTGACAGAACGGACAATGCTTCGACCTCAATGGTCTCGCTGCGTGACACGAGGCGCAGAACCGTCCATTTTGTGACATCGTAGACGCTTTTACGGCGATACTTCCGTTTTCAACGTCGTAAGTATTTGCAACGCGCACCATATTGCGCATCCATTCGTCTTTCTCGTTCGTGTCAGTCACTCGGGGAACGTAACCCGGTCCGACAATATACGTCAATAGAAAAAATATAGGGCAGGAGACACCGATAGCTAATCCAACATTCACCGCTGAATAATCTTGGGAATATTTTGGTACCAGAAATATGCAATAGTGCACGAGCGTGATTCCCAACAAACCATGAAACCACATGGCGTGACGAGATGCCGATGCGTCCCGCGCCTCTTTTGGGCCAAATTTCTCCACCGCTTCCGCGCTGACCAACGAGAACGCGTTACTTTGCGTTCCAGCTAGACCGTCAATCTTCCCTTTTGCAAGATGTAACAGACCAAAACTAATGATTAAAACGAACAGATTCGCTCCAGGAACTAAGGAAATCGTATACCACAAGTACATGAATACAAACGGAACGTAATAATCGAAGTTTGGTATCCACGATCGGAAATACGTCATAACTAACGCTTTATTCGAGCGTTTTTGCGCAAGAGCCCTTGACGAGCGCTCTTTGGCGTATACTTCTTCTTCTGCGGCCGACGATTCTCTCGGTTGTTCGTTCGAGTTGGACGGATCGTTGTATTTAAACTCTCGAAATTGACTTTGCATGGTGGCAATTTCTTCCAGCTCGTCCGCGAGTTTTCCAACATCACCCTCGCCGATTAAATCTTGGTACGTCGCGAATAAGGCAAAATTATCCTCTCCTCGTTCGTTTCCAACCGTACTTAATTGGAGCGCTTTTAATAAATTATCAATGCCCTCTGGAGTCGAGATTACTTTCTGAAGCGAAGGCTTCGCGAGTATCATTTTACCGAGTACCGGAAAGACTCCAGTCGTCCGAGCGAGCAAGTCATGTTTCGGCATGTGACCGCATACTCCTTGGTTTGGATTCAATGCCATGTAATCTAGCGAACGCTTGCGTACCGTTTCAAAAGTAAATTCAGCATACGGAGGAGGTGCCATGTACTGTTGTTGCTGCTGATTGCGCTCGTGGATGGCAATCGCTTCATCGATTTTCGCATCTTTCGAGGCTTGCGCGAGCTTTCGTAAACTCTCCCTCGCGCGCTCGATTTCATCTTGCTCCATCTGTTGCTTTTGTTTTACGTTACTATCGTCGTCGTCCTTATCACTCTTTGCGTTATTACTAGTAATATTGCTACTACTCTTGCTCGATTTCTTCTTCGTTTTGAGTACTTTAAGATCGCCCAACCCACCTTTCATCGTGGCCATCGTCGTCTTCGAAGCTTCCTCCCCTTCCTTTTTCTCTCTTCTATTCGCGCTAAGACTGTTTAAATATTTCTCACCTAAGTTTATGGCCCCGCAGTGACAACCCGGACACTGCCCGTTCCTCGTCGCCTCTACGAGTTCTTCTATGCTCAAACCTAACATTTCTGTGCTCTCGTCAGCGCTCAAAGGCTTTTGACTTCGATACTTCTCAATGCATTCTTGCGACGTCAACTTTGTACGCGTCACAAATACGGCGCAAGCTCTTTTATTAACTTTTCGTCTCGACAACCCAAGGAACAGCAATTTCTCGCACTGCGATACCTCCACTCCCGTCTCCTCTAGCAGCTCTAGACTTGCGCTGTCAAATAATTCAAACGTAACGTCTAACAACTCATCATCCTTGCGAACCTGAACGTTTTCCGGTTCAGGATGGCCACCGGCGAGTACAATCATCCCCGCAGCCTCGCCGACGTTTTGCGACCGTCTCAACGCCAACACTTTCCCGTCTTCGCACACGCAAAACACCGCCGTTCCGAGCGGATTCGCCAAACTTTTCTCAGGCAAGTCTTGCCAGTCCTCCGCTAAGTTCGTCCCCACGAACGACTTATAATCCGTCTCTCCGACGTGAATCTCTACCGTTTTATGTTCTTTTCCGTCATTACTCGAAGATTTCTGCTTCTCCTCCCAGGAACTCAACCGGAACTTTGTCCCGTTGAACAAGCTCGCGTTTGTCTTTGTCTTTTCCAGCCATATTTCGTTGATGAAATTTTCTCTCGTCTCGTCTGGAATAGATAAACGGTGCGCGAACTTATCGATCGTGTCCACTTTGTTCTTCGTGTGAAAGAGGCACGAGACGTTCGAGCGCGGAAGTGGACTGTCCGCGCAGTCGATCAACAGCTCAAAATCGGAAAAACTAACTCGCCGCCGCCGCTGTTGTTGTTGTTGTTGTTGTTGTTGTGCGAAATGCGACGAACCGTCAAAGTCGTCATTTTCATCGTCCTTCTGCTTTTGCTTCTTTCCGTTTTCGTTTTCTGTCGCCGCTGGGATTGAGATCGTTTTGATTGGCGGCGACGATGGCTTGACCGTTCGTAACGCCATGTCTTTAGAGCGCTTCTCTCCCAGCGGCGCTTTAAAAAGCGACGGGGTACTAATCTGTTGTGTGGATTTAAAATCCAATAAAGATATTATTACTAATATGCGGGGGGCGAAGAAGTTGGGGAGACGACGAAAAAGCAAAAGAACACAGACGAGAATAGGATTGGTAAAAGAGAGAAGGAGAGAAGAATGTTCGGAAGTGTACGCATAAGTATATTTTAAAGCACAAAGTCTTCGGCTTTTCGCATCTCGTCGGCGAACGCCTCCAACCACTCGCTCGCGTCCGCTTCATCCATGCACCTGTTGTCGATGCTCAACGTGGCGGATATGGACAGCTGAGTCGAGAGTTGGTCCTCGCTAAAGACCGCATCCGTCGCGGGTTTGTCGACATTGCCGTCGTCGTCATTTGATGATGAATCACTTCTCGCGCTTTTTGATATGACGACTCGCTCGGTACCTCTTCCTACGGCTAATATAGCGCCTTGCGGTGGATTTTGTATGGCTTGAAACGAGTCCACCGAGAACATGCCTAAATTCGAAATCGTAAACGACCCTCCAATCATTTCGCTCGGTTTCAACTTGCCATCTTTCGCTTTACCAGCCAATCGACGAACGTCTTGACCAATTTCGGAGACACTTTTGTTGTCCGCGTTGAACACGATTGGAGTGACTAAACCCGAAGGCGCTGCTACGGCTACCGAAATATCCACCGTGTCAAACTCCATCCTCTTCCCTAATTTTTCATCGTACCTCGAATTCACCTTCCTTACTCGTCTCAGCGCTTTCGACGCGGCGTATAAAATGCAGTCGTTTACGGATACCTTCGTCTCGTGCTCTTGCATGGCTTTCTTCCTAAATCGATCCACTCCGGATGCGTCCACGTCCATAGTCACGTAACTGTGCGGCTGCGCGCGTTTCGACGCTAACAGTCGCGAGGCGATCACTTTTCGAATCGCGCTGTTTGGCACGTCCTCAAACTCCGAGTTCACCACGACTACTTTTTTCTTCCTTTCATTCCCACCGATATCGTCGGAAGAAGAAGACGTCGACGCGTCTTTCGTCCCGTCAATCCTGGCGTAGTTCTCAATCAGACGATCGTTGTTCGTGTTACTCGAAGAAGAAGAAGAAGAAGAGAGGAATCGCATCACGTCTTCTCTCGCGATCACTCTTCTCGATCCTCCGGAGGAAGGAGCCCCGGTGTCCTTCAGCGAAGCCACGACTGCGTCCACCAAAAGATTCAAAGACTCAGACGACGACGACGATTGTTCAGACGGCGACGACTTTACTAATGTTTTTTCTTTCAACAAACGCAACGCGGACGGCCATATTCTCCTCCTCATCGTCGAGTTCTCGTTTTCGTCGAGGGAGAACACGAACACTTTTAACGGAAAGATTCCTTCCGTGATGTGTAACTGCACCGCCGTGTGTTCGTTTTGTGTGTTATTCGTATTGGAATACTAATATATATATATACTACTCTGAGTAGGTAGTGTTTGTGTCGTCGACACTCCTCTCTCTCAACTGTGTAAGTACTAAGTGGACTTTCGTTTCAAAAATGTGGTCGTTCTTTTCTGAAGAAGAGAAGAAGAGAAAAAAGGTGAAAAAAAAAAGGACTGCTCTTTTGCAAAGAGCTTTTGTGTTGAAAAGGACTGCTCTTTTTGATGAGGGATTCTTTTGATGAGGATCGTCTCCACAAAAAGTATAAATTTGTCTCTCTTTCGCACAGAGAACACACAAAACACGAATACACGTTCTTCGTATTCGTTCGCTCCTCACTTTTAAAGAGTTTTCGTTTTGCTGCTGCTGCGATAGAATAGTCGAACAACACTATTAAGAAGAAGAAGAAGAAGAATAACAACAACAACAACAACAACATGTCTTCTTCTTCTTTGTTGTCTTCTGATTTCGCCAAAGTGCAACTTCAAGCCTCTCTTGCGACGAGAGATTTCACGTGCGAACCGAGAGTGGAATATCGAACGGTGACTGGGGTTTCCGGCCCTCTGGTGATTTTAGACCGGGTGAAGAACGCGAAGTTCGCGGAGATTGTGGACATCACTCTGAGCGATGGCACGAAAAGGAGAGGACAAGTCTTGGAAGTCGACGGGGAACGCGCGGTGGTGCAAGTCTTTGAAGGGACGAGCGGCATCGATAGCAAGCACACGACGTTAGAGTTTACCGGGGACGTGTTGACCACCCCAGTGGCGGAGGATATGATGGGGAGGATTTTCAACGGGAGTGGGAAACCTATCGACGGAGGACCGAACGTTATGGCCGAACAGTATTTAGATATTAACGGCAGTTCGATCAACCCATCGGAGAGAACCTATCCAGAAGAAATGATCCAAACCGGAATATCCACCATAGACGTGATGAACTCAATCGCGAGAGGACAAAAGATTCCTTTGTTTTCCGCGGCTGGCTTACCGCACAACGAAATTGCGGCGCAGATTTGCCGACAGGCTGGGTTGGTGAAACAACCCGGCGCGGCGGAGGAGACGGAGGAGGACAAAAGCGAGAACGACTTCGCCATCGTCTTCGCCGCCATGGGGGTGAACTTGGAAACCGCGAACTTTTTTCGAAGAGACTTTGAAGAAAACGGTAGCTTAGAGAAAACGGTGTTATTCTTAAACTTAGCGAACGATCCAACGATTGAACGGATCATCACCCCTAGGATTGCGCTGACGACGGCGGAATATTTAGCGTACGAAAAAGGGAAGCACGTTTTGGTCATTTTGACGGACATGTCGTCGTACGCGGACGCTTTGAGAGAGGTGTCCGCGGCAAGAGAGGAGGTTCCCGGAAGGCGAGGTTATCCCGGTTACATGTACACTGATTTAGCGACGATTTACGAAAGAGCGGGGAGAATCAAAGGGAGAAAAGGGAGTATTACGCAGTTGCCGATTTTAACCATGCCGAACGACGACATCACTCACCCGATTCCAGATTTGACCGGGTACATCACGGAAGGTCAAATTTACGTCGACAGGCAGTTGCACAATCGACAAATTTACCCACCAATTAACGTTTTACCGTCTTTGTCGAGACTGATGAAATCTGCAATCGGGGAAGGGATGACGAGAAGAGACCACGGCGACGTTTCGAACCAGTTGTACGCCAACTACGCCATCGGCAAAGATACGTTAGCCATGAGAGCGGTCGTCGGCGAAGAAGCCTTATCTGGCGAAGATTTGCTTTATTTGGAGTTTTTAGAAAAGTTTGAGCGAAAGTTTATCGACCAAGGAAACGAAGGCCGATCGATTTTTGACGCGTTGGATTTGGCGTGGAGTTTGTTGAGGATTTTCCCGCGAGAGCTTTTAAGGCGCATTCCGGCCAAGACTTTGGATCAGTTTTACGACAGGAAAGTATGACGATGAAAGAGAGAGGAAAGAGAAAGAGAAAGAGAGAGAGAGAGAGAGGGAAGAGAGAGAGAGAGAGAAAGAAGAGAGACATACACACACTTACTATTAAATACACTTAGCTAAAGTTTCATTTCTAAAGACTACTAAAACTATGTACCCACCACATACGTAGTACCCCGTACACATCATCAAAAATGAAACACGTCTTCACGAACATCTCTTCATTTTGGATGCGTTTTGTCGCACGACAACACCCGAAAGCGTCGTCGTGGTCTCCTCAAGCGTCTGTCAACAACAACGAAAAGAAAACAGAGAACGGAAGGAAACAAAGAAGAGTAAGAATCGTGCACGTGAAAGAGGTGCTCGAACAGGAAAAGATGATGAATTCTTCTTCTTCTTCTTTGAAGATGTGTTCGTCGAAATCGAAAGTTGTGGAGTGGAAAACGTTGATGGAAACCAAATGGTTGAGGTTTTCTTCGATAACGTATATCGATCCAACCGGGGAAGAGCGGACGTGGGACGCGGCGACGAGAACGACGAAAGATCCAAACGCGGTGGCAGATGCCGTGTGCGTGTTTGCGAAACTGAAATCGTCCAAACGCGAGACGCAAACGCTGTTGGTGAGGCAGTTTCGTCCTCCGATGGAACGAGAAACTATTGAACTTCCCGCGGGTTTAATCGATAAAGGCGAAACGGCTGAACAAGCCGCGCTGAGAGAATTGAAAGAGGAAACTGGATATACGGGATATAACGCCAAAGCGACGCCGTGCTCCATGGCTCTTTCGCCGGGACTGAGTAATGAGACGGTAGTTTTAGTCACCGTGGACGTAAACTTAGACGAGTACGAGGAAGACGAACGCGGAGGCGAGGATAAAGTCGTCCCGGAACAAGAGCTCGAAGGGTCGGAGTTTATCACGGTGATTAAAGTGCCCCTGAATAAAATGAGAGAAAGTTTAGATAGTTTGAATAGCTCTGGCTATAAAATCTTTGCGGGATTGTATATGTTCGCGCTCGGATTAGAGTTGAACGAGGCCGAATGACTGAACTACTGAATTACGTATTTATTGTCATTATTATTATTATTATTATGTACTGCTAACTAAATCGCGTCTGCTCTATCTAATCTACGTTATCATCCCTAGTTATAGTAAAGCTCTAAATTGCTCCCATCTTTAACCTCGTAATCGTCCAACGTGATGTGGTCTTTGTATATCGTGTACCACTTTTGAATCCTGTTTTTGTTTGTTTGTTGGAGAAGAGCAGAAGGAATTTTAGTTTTACCAAACACACATTAAACGCGCGTTTTGCTGCTGTGCGAACACACACACACAGAGAGAGAGAGAGAGAGAACGAGAGAGAGAGAGAAAGAGAAAGAGAGAGAAAGAGAGAGAGAGAGAATTCTTCTTCTTCTTCTCTGCATCCAAACTCCAAATCCAATTCACAAAAAGCGACTCCACAACAAATCGTCCGACACCACATCATCACATCAAAAACGAATATCATCATTAGTACCGTATTTTCTCCGGCCTGGTTCCCGTTTGCGCCGCGACTAACTTTTTCAAATCCCCGATGGTGTCGTCCTCGTTGCACTTCACGCGTATTTTCTTCCCCAAGCGGTCGTTTAAGATCACCTCGATCATTTGTATTCTCTTAGTATTCTTAGTAGTACGTAGTATCGAACAGGAAGGAAAAAGAGAGCAAAATAGAGTCGAAAAGTGACGCGCAAAAGAGACGAGACAAAAGTCTTGTTCATTTTAAGAGGAGTGTTAGAAGAAGAAGAAGCAGAGAAAGTATCACACGACGAGGAGGAAAGAAGAAAAAAAGGTGGTCGCCGATCAGGTCGTCTTGCTCGTGATGTCGCGTGGAGGAAGAGCGTTTGCGAGTTTTCGGAGTCGGAGTCATCGTCTCGATGGCGCGAGGAGGAGGAGGACGACGATGGAACGATTTTTGTTTTCGTTTCCGTCGTCGTCGTCGTCGTCATTTTCGACGAGAGACGCGAAGAAAGCTTTTTCATCGACGACGACAATGACGGAAACGAAAGAAGAGAGTTTTGGAAAGAAGAAGAAGACGAGAGAGTTTAATTCGTCAATTCCCGCGAAAGTGGACGTCGCCATCGTTGGTGGGGGGCTCGTCGGCGTCGCGTTCGCAAGGGCGTTGCGAATGAGCGCAAAAACGAAACACTTGTCTGTGGCTGTTTTAGACGGGAACCCGCGAGCGTTCTCGAAAAGAGAAAAGAAAGAAGAAGAAGATAAACAACAACAACAAGAAAATCCTTACAAACCGAAAGCGAGAGTCTCTGCGTTGACTCCGGAATCGATTGACTTTTTAGAGCGCGATTGTGGAGGCGTGTGGACGCAGATTGAGAAGACCAACTTGGGGAACGAGTTTGACGCCGTGCAAGCGTGGGACGCGATTGGCGAAGGATACGTACGGTTCGAAGCAAAAGAGGCGAACAGAGATAGACTAGGGGTGGTGGTTGAAAACGACGCGACGCGGAACGCGTTGTGCGACGGACTGATTGAAGAGTTTGAAAAAGGAGAAGAAATGGAAGAAGAAGGACAAGAGAGGAAGAGAAGAAGTTTGTTTTTGTTGCCCGGGACGAGCGTGGTTGGTACAGAGACGACGGAATCGTCACCATTTCGAGTGGTCGAGTATAAGAGTTCTACGGGTAATTACGCTAACGGGGACGGCGAATATGAAGAAGAAGTGAAGACAATTAGCGCGCGATTGGTTGTAGGTGCGGATGGTCCGAACGGCGCCATGAAACGATTCGCCGGGGTGCGGTCATTTGGGTACGATTACAACCAGAAAGCGATGTGCGGCACGGTTGAGCTAGACGGGCCGACCAAAACGGCGTTCCAGCGCTTTTTGAAAAACGGACCGATTGCTTTACTTCCTATTGGCAACGGGAAATCGAAGACGAGCAATAATATAGATGATTCTCAGTTTCCAATTTACGCAAACATCGTGTGGTCAACCACGCCGAAAGAAGCTGAGCGCATAACCGCGCTGAGTGACGACGACTTTGCCAGCGAAGTCAACGATGCAATCCACGGAGGTGGAGAGTACAATTATCAGCTTCGCAAGCAGCAAGTTCGTGATTCGAAAATCATCAACGGAGGGTTCGCGAAGAGTTTCTCGATGTTTGTCGCGGAAAGTTTCGCCAAAGATTTATTTTCGTTTGCGGTCGATACTTTAGCGAAGAACAAAAAGATGGAGAGTAAAGTGAGAGAAATTTTACAATCAACGCTGAAAGAAAACGAGTTTGAGTCGCCACCGAACATCATCGCCACGGCGAAAGGGTCCGAACGCGGCGCGTTCCCTCTCAAATTGAAAATTGCTGGTACGAGGACTCACCGCAGAATGCTCTTGATTGGCGACGCCGCGCACGTGGTACACCCGTTAGGCGGTCAAGGCGTTAATCTTGGGTTTAAAGACGTCGCAGCGGCGATTGATGCGGTTGAGAATGCGATATCTGTTGGCGATGACATTGGAAGTGAAAACACGCTCCGAAACTATAAAAACGCGCGTTTCTTAGAAATGTCAGCGATGGTGATAGGATTGGATACGCTCCAAAAGATTTTTGGACCAACTCTGAGTTCCATCGCACCTTTCACGCAATTGCGGAGTATCGGCATGCGCGCCGTGAACTCGATTGCGCCAGTCAGAGAAAGTATTACGAAGTTCGCCGCGGATGGTGGAGTCTTGCGCAAAAAATAATAATTGTTTTTTTTGCGCACTGTGTACTACCTTCTGCTGCTGTAGTACCTGCTGCTGTGTGTATAATAAAAAATAAAGCTCGAGTGCTATAGTCCTCTCTCTCTGTCATTCTCTCTTTATTTCTCTCATTTTCAAGTCCTCCGTTGCGTTTTGTTCCTATTTATCAAACTACCTATGATCCCTCCTATTCCACCTCTATTATTCGCGTTATTCATTTCTCTCGGCGACTTAGTTTCCCAGACGACCCCTGAGATTCTTTTTCCGTTTCTTTTTGTCGGCTTTGGCGCGTCCAACCGTCTCAATATCGCGTGCAATCCCAATATCGTAAACACCACCGCTACCGCCATGGAAAGACTCGCAAACACTCTCGTCACTATCGACACCACCCAAATCAAAACCTGCAAGAAAAACTGAATCACAGTCTTGTGCGAATCCTGTATCGCCACGGTTTGACCGAGCACTTGCAACACGTCGTACAGTTTCAAGATGATGACGCCGCCGGCGATTGCTTTCGGTTTTTTATACAACAAAGCCAAAGCTATGATCCACGAACACCTCCGATAATTCCCTAAATACTCGTACACGTTTCGATCGAATCGAGCGTACGCCTCCCTTTTCGTTCTCGGCACGCTATACGACTTTCTCAAATAGTCCGTGCTGAAAAACTCTCTCCACGGTTTCGCTTTCTTTTTCAAGTCTTCTATGGTTAGATACGCCAGCTTTGGTCTGTCCTCGACGAGGACGTTATCTATTCTCAGAGCACCACCATTTCCGCCACCACCTCTACTGTTGGTGTTAAAGTTGTTGTTGCTGTTTCTCGACCCTCTCTCCTCCGCGCGATGAGTACTCTTTTCATTCTTTTCGCTCCTTCTCTTCTCTTCCTCGTCGTTCCAATCTCGTTCCAATTGCTTCGTCAACTGTTTCAAGTTGTGCTGAGGCATGGATAACGAGAGCGGGTTACGGTCCGTAAACGACATTATTTTGTTTGTGTGTGTTTCTTCTTCTTCTTCTTCTTCTTCTTCTTCTCCTCTGCTTTTCTGCTCCCCGTAAAAGTCGTTTATGTCGTCGTCTCTTTGTCTTCTCTTTCTTTAAGAGAAGTTTTTTCTCTCGTTTTTTGGTTGTTTTTGGAGCAAAATTTTTCTTCATTCATCAGCAGAGTATCAGCGCTTTTGTTCTAAGTTGTGATGGAACGATGATGATGACGATGACGACGACGATGAAATGACGACGACGACGAACGACGACGACAACACCGTCGTCATCGAAACGTTGCTCAACTGGGGAAGAGAGAATGGAATCCGAACGCATCCGAACGTCGCGATACAACAACGAATACTAAAGAACGGGGACGAGGACGAGCGAGGCATTTTTTACGTGCGCCTCGACGATGAAAGAGACGACGTAAACGACGATGCCACGACGACGACGACAGAAACGCTCGTGTCCATCCCGGAAAAGGCGTTGCTGTGTGTTCCCCGAGGACGAACAGAAACAACAACAACAAAACGACGCGAGGAGGAAGAAGACGACATTTTGTGCGAAATACTTCTGAGAGAGGCGAGAAAGAATACGAACAACAACAACGAAAGCGGCGGTAGTTTCTGGAGCGCGTATTTACGAACGCTTCCGAACGAGTACGATTTATTGGAACTGTGGACGGACGAGGAGATTGAGACGTTACAAGTCGACGCGGCGAAAGCGTCGGCGCGCGAGCTTCGAGGGAAAGTTTCCGCGTCGTACGACAGACAGTGTAAGAAGACGAAGAACACGGGGATTTTTTTTACGCGAGCGGAGTGGGCATATGCAAAAGCGACGGTGAGATCGAGGACGGTTTCGGTGCCTTGGTCGTCCGCAGGGGCGTTGGCGCCGATAGGGGACATGTTCAATTACGCGCCAGTTGGAGGTTTTCTCGGCGGTGATGACGATGGTAACGGTAACTTTTGTAACGGTGACGAAAAGGAGGATGGATGCGTACCTGTTGGGACGGGAGCGTGGAACGCAAACGAGAACGCGTTTGAGTTTCGAAGCACGCTTCCCAAGAAGTTCTCCCCTACAACTCGCTCGTTCGAGTTGTTCATGAACTACGGCGCGTATACGAATTTGGAACTGTTGTCCTTGTATGGCTTTCATTGCGGGGAGAACAATCCGAACGATGTGATTGTGCTCGATGTTTCATTGATTACAACACAAACAACGGAATACCATGCAAAAGTTATCGCAACGTCTGGAGCTCTCACGTTTGAAAGTGAGAGAGATTTGCGATTAGAATACGCCGTTCTCACCTCGTATGAATCTTACAGCGACGACAAACGCGCGCAACGCGCGCACGCCGCGGCACAACGCCACTCGTTTTCGGCGTTCGCATCTCGAGGCGAAAAGCTTTCCGACGCGTCCGAGCACAACTTTTGTACCGCCATTCGCGACGCCGCCGGTCGAGCCTTGCTCTCGTTCGCGACGACCGCAAAACAGGATTGCGAGTCGCTCGAACATCTCAAAAACTCCAGCGCGAATACAGAAAAAGATACGAACGCCAGGGCCACAAGAAGAAGAAGAACGAAGTTAGCAGTAGAATATAGACTCGCCGTGAAAAGGGCGCTGCAGAAAACATACCGGATGTACGAGAAAAGAATGAATGCATTAATAATATAGTACCGTTATAACGTTGTTGTATAAAGTCATTCGATTGGATGTTGACATCATGCGAGAGGAAAATGAAGATTTTTTATTCCTCTTTCTCACACAATCTTCCGCAGAGTAAACAGTCTACTTCTTGATGCGGTTGCTGCTGCTCGCGGCGAAGTGTGGTGTGCATCCCCCACGAACGCGACAACAGAAACAACAGAAACAACAACAACGACTTTCACATCGTCAGAGCACACAGTTTTGTTCTGCTTTTTCATCATCATCGCAAAACAACAACGGGGAAAACTTTATCCAAATCGGACGAATAAAACGTCGTCATCACCAGCGGGTTTGTGCTGCTTCCGAGAGTAATACTAATAATAAGAAGAACAACAACACCGACGACGACGACGAGATGATGATGAGGAGTAAGAAGAAATCACCAAAACAACCAAAAGTCCCCAAACTCGAGGATGTCGTCTTCGAATATCTCAACGAGAGCACGAAATTCGTCGTCTCTGCAACCGCAATGGTCTTTTTGGTGTTCCATCCGACGGTGGAAACGTGTTGGTGTTTACTCGGCTCTATCGTCAATTCCGTGAACGGGAAGTTATTGAAACGCATGTTAAACCACTCCCGACCTGATGGTGCGAAGAAAGTCGACCCCGGGATGCCGTCCTCGCACGCGACGAGTTTGAGTTATTTGAGTTGGTACGCCGCGTTGGCGTTTGCGTTCGAGCCGAACGCGTTCGGGTTAGCGACGTTTGTCACGAGAACGCTCGCGTTTGGTTTAGTTTCTCTGGGCGCGTTTTTAGCGTACTTACGCGTCAAACTCGGCTTTCACACGTGGCCGCAAGTATACGTCGGCTACGGGTTAGGGTCATCCACCGCTCTCGTTTGGATTTTGTTCGGCAAAGGATATTTAATCCAACACTTGGCGAGACATCCGGAACGACTGAAAAATCTGCACGCGTGTCTGGTCGTCGCCATCGGATTGTTCGCCTTGAGCGCGATTAAATGGGTGAAAGAATTGGTTAAATCATCATCCAAGAGTAAAAAACAGAACGCGTAATAGAGTTGTAGAAGTAATTCGTAGTGTGTGGGTAGTCATAGAAGAGATGTAGTATTGTCGCGTAACCACTTGTATTTAGAACGTATTCGCTCTTCAAATCCTCCACACATCTTCCTTATTATACATTGTTCTTCTTCTTCTTGAATACACAAACACGACACATCAAATGAGCGACGATAAAACCATCGATGGTTTTCTCGTGCGAGATAGGGACAACGCGACGACTAAAACGACGAAAGAGGAGTCGCGGTACGAGTTTCTCCTCCGCGTGATTGAAAACGTCAAAACTGTCGCGAAAGAACAGTTGCAACGGAAACGATTTAAAAAGAATGATGATGAAGATAAAGAAGAATTAGAATTCGAATCGCTGGAGACGTACCACGATCGACGGAAAGACGCGCAGTTCGTTTTGATCGAGTTGAGACGGGCCAATCGAGACGCAATGTTGGAGATGGAAGAAAAGAAACTGAATTTCGTTGAACGGAAACGAAAAGAGGTTGAAAAAATTGGGAAGAAAGTGTTATCCGCGGAGTACGAGAAGTCACACCTGACGATGGAAATGCAATCGAGACAAGGCATCGCGACGTCGGAAGACGCGTTGAAATTTGATTTCGTGGACGAGGAGACGTTTTTAAAATCAGAGAAGAATAAGAATAAGAATAATAAGATGTCCGCTTTAACGACGAAGAATAAAAACGCGTTCGCCGAGCGAAGGTTGGAGGACGAGTTGGAACGCAGGAAAGAGCTTTTAGAGCGAATAGAAAAAGCAAAGGAGAGAAAGATTTCACTCCAGAGAAGTAAGCTCGAGCGAGAGGAAAAGAAGAGAGAGGCGGAGAATGCGATCAAGGACTTGAAGAGGACAGCCGCGATGGTCGGAGAGAAATTTAAAACCATCGTTCACCAAGAAAAGAAGTGAATATAATAAGCGACTGCTCGTGCTCCTTACTCACATAGCGGCGGCTGCGGCCATTTGTATAGTATCATGTACACTAATAAGAACTCTTGTTCTGCTACTCTATTGCAATTTATATGTATCTAATTAAAAAGGGACCACCCTTTTCGCAAGTTCAACGATGAAACGCGGACGCATCAACGGTTGTCGTTTAAACGTTTTACTTAAACCTTCGCGGCGGAAGATGAACGTCAACAAATCTTCCAGCAAAACATCCTCCGACCTTCCAAGGATTGGATCGAGTATGAAGGGCTCGACGTGACCTTTGCTCTTGTAATACTTTTCCATGACGCTAATGCCTGCGTTTGATAATGTTGGCGCGAAGTTTCGGCTCTCTCTGGTAGGCGCCGACACGTCTTTCTCGCCGTGGATCAAAAGAAACCTCGGCAAGACGTGTGCGCATTCGACACCGATCAACTTAACCATCTCCGATGGTGAGTTCCTCCCCAACGCTTCGATGTGTCGACCACTGAAACCCGCCTCCATTATGGAAAAAAATATCTTCCTGTGAAGGCCCTGTCTATCGAAGTGCGCAATCAGCTCTTCGCTTTCCGGATGATAAATGCCGCTAATGCCTACAAACCCGATGATATCTTTCGCGTGCCACGTCTCCTTCAAATCATCCTTCAGACTCGCTTGTTTCAACAGCGAAAGCGCCGCCAAGTGCGCTCCCGCACTTTGTCCGATCAAATTAATCTTCCTCGGATCTCCGCCTAAACTTTTCGCCGCATTCACCGCGTATCCGATCCCGTTCGCTACGTCTTCCACCATATCACCGCACACGCCTTGAGGAAAGTTTCTATAATCTATGCATATCGTTATGACTCCAAATTCGAGCAAACTTTTGGCTAACAAGGCGCCCCAAACTCGATATCCAATGATCCACACCCCGCCGGTGACAAAAATAACCACCGGCTTCAACTGTTTCTTTTGTTTGGTCTCTCCTCCTCCTCCTTCCTCGACGTCTTCGTCTTCCTCGTCTGATGGGACGTAGACGTCTAAAAAATTCCTCGCGTTTTTCCCGTACTTTATGCCTCTTTTGATTCTTCCGTCCGTGACGTAGAACCACCCGATCCGAATAAAAGCCGGCAATAACAGCGCGGAGAACAAGAGAAGTCTGAGAAACTTTGCGATCCAATTCAGTCGCAAAAACGTCAAGAGTTTGAACAGTAAACGGAAGATTAAGAGCACGTTGCGCATCACTCGACCGATCATTTTTTTATCCGTCCCTGTCCTTTGCGCGCTCTCTGTCGTTGTCTTTGTCTTCTCTTTCCTTCCTGAGCGTCTTTCTTTTGATGAGATGAATGAATGAATGAATGAATGAAGGAGTTGTGTGGCCGTTACTTTTCCCTAAATATCTTTATAAACGCTCCTCTGAAAGCACGACGATTCAGACGACGACGACGACGATGCGGACGATTCAGACGATTCAGACGACGAGAAATTCAACTCGACATCCTTTCTGTCGACGAAAATCTTCTCCGACGATGAAGAAGAAAGAGAGGACGATGCAGACGACGGCGACTTTGAAGAACGAGAACACAACACGAACTCCTGTAACCACCACTGTTGGCGCGTTAATCCAAGACGCGAAAACAGTCGAGGAGATACTCCGCGCCGCGTGCGATAGTTTACTGCTCGAAGGGGAAGAAACGTTGCATTTCCACTTCCAAGACGTGCATCGACAGAAGAATAAGAGCGCGTCGGTGAATGGACTGAAACGATTGGCGAAAATGATGTGTTCCTCGAGTGGTTCGTATGAGAAGAAGACAAAGACGAAGAACAACGAGCGAATAGGAGGCATAGTTCGATTAATAAAAGGCGCGAGTTTAGACGGAACGAAAACAACAAACAGGAAGAAAAGAGCGTCGGATGGAATCGACGCGCTCAGGGCGACCGCGTCTCTGTTGGTATCTCTGTTTGATGAAGACGAGGACGAGGACGAGGACGACAGCGATACGAGTAGAGAGGAGATGCGAAACGCGTGCGACGAGCTCGTGCGTAGGGTGAGAGAAGACGCGGAATATTTCTCAGACGGAGACAGGATAGTTTTCGATTGGGCTTTGCGTGTGATAGAGAGTAATATTGCGAGCAGTAGCGGCGAAACAACAGCAACATCAGAGAGAAGAGGAGATGCGACGATTACCGTCGACGAGTTTCCCTTTCGATACGTAACGCCGAATATTTCCAACGTGCTAAAAAACATTACGGTTGAAGATTTACGCAAAGAAGTGCCTTTTAAAGCGGAAAAATTAATCACACGAACTGGGAAAAGAGTGGACGAGAGAAGAGAGACCTGTTTCGTCGCGGAAAGTGGTATCGGTGGACTCGCGTATTCTGGAAAGATTATGGAACCGACGCTATTGAACGAAGCGTCTCTGCCGTTGGTAACTACCATACGGAATGCCATAGTAGAAGCTTTGAAAAATGACGAAGATTACGCAGGATGTGACATCGATTTTGATTGCGCGCTCATGAATTTGTATCCCGATGGATCTTCGGCATGCGCGTGGCACACCGATCCCGAGATGGGGACCGTATGGGATCGAGACTCAGTTATTGTGTCTATAGGCGAGACGCGGCGATTCGCGTTTCGAAAACTCGCCGGCGGCGGAGATAAGACACAAAATGACGGCGAAGAAGAGCAAGTATGGGTGCGAGTGCATCACGGGGACTGCATCTTAATGCGAGATGACTGCAATGATAACTGGGAACACTGTGTCTTTGGGAAAGAGAACGATTCGAACAACGCGGCTCGAATCAGCCTCGTGTTCAAGAAAGCGCTTTCGAGAGGAGGCGGCAGGAAAAAGGGACACGGCACAAACTCAAAAGAGAAGAAGAAGGCGAAATGATATCAAACTAAGATTTAAGTACATGGGTACCGGTACTACTAGCTTTCCATTTGTAACAAAAACAAGAACAAGAACAACATGCGCGCGCTATGAGCATCTCTCATTATTCAACTTCCCGAGCGAGATTAATAAATCATTCTCTCCTTCCAATTGTCTTCGTTTCCTGTGAATAACCAAAGGCGCTTCGCCCCCCCAACTGAACAAACACTCTTCCTCCGCGATGACTTCGAACTTCTCGCTCGGCAAAGGAAGCAAAACGGTAACAAATATCGACCCTTCTTTCAAATGTTCCGCCGCGCGCGCGAGCGTTTCCATCTGTTCGTCCTCCCACGTCAAACAGTTACAAAACACGTACTCGCATTGACTCCACATCCGAACGCGTTCGACTGAAAATATATCGTCCAAATCTACTCTCAACTCTGTCGTCTTGTTATTGCTATTATTCATCGCATTCGTCATAGGTTCAATCATCTCGCGGTAATCCTCCACCACCGTCGTCGCGACGCCGTGTAAACACTCCAAAATCTCGCACCCGCCCGCGAAGGAAAACTTCCCGGTCAAAGCCGCTATGAACACCGACTTCCCAGTTCCGCTCCCTAAGTCGTAATACTTTCTCGACGACGATGATTGCGGTAAGTACGCCTCGCTCGAGCGCGATAAAAAATCGTAAAACGGTTCCAACACCACTTCGCCGTACACGAAGTTGTTGCGGTTGTTTCTGTTCGTACACGACGTTCTCTTCTTCCCCTGTTCTTCGTCGTCCATCATCATCCTCATCATCATCGCCTTCTCTTTTTCCTTCTTCTCTCGAATCTCTTCCAAAACCATCAGTTGCAACACCTGCGGTCGAATCTGTTCGAATATCACTCTCGCGTTTTCCATTTTCGCGAGGAAGATTTCATCATTCGTCTGATTCGTCGAAGAATAACACCACCAGCATTGGATTTTATGGCTTTTTTGCGAGTACTCGTACAAATCGAATCGTTTGCCGACGCCGTTTTCTGTGAGCGTTCGGAGCGTCTCGATTTCTTTTTCCAATTGATGTTTCATCTCTTCTTTATAGTCTTTGTCTTTATCCTCGTCGCAGAAGAAGATTTCCTCCTCCATCATCATCGTCTGAATCGTCGTCGTCGTCGGAGGAACACGTCCATCATCGCGTATTCCTCTTATTTTCCTCTCGTTAGTAGTTCAGTGTTACACGGAGGAAGCTCTTTGTCGCGTATCTCGCGAGTTTTGACGACTGTTTCTGATAAGCAGTTCAAGGGAAAGAACTCTTCTCTCGTATTCTTCATTCTCTCTTTCTCTCTCTCTTTCTCTCTCTGTTATTATAGTATTATATTATTAGTATTATGCGTTTCGCTTTAACAACAACAACAACAACATCAGCAGCGGCGCTGTTATCATCGTCGTCGTCATCGGGGAGTCCTCGTCGGCGTTTCCAGCAAAAACGTCGTCGTGATTTGCATTCACTTGGAAAGCGTGAGGACTCCCCGAAGATGATGATGATGATGATGATGATGATGATGAAGAGAAACACGACAAAGACGAGCGCGGGGAGAAACACCACTTTTGCCTGCCGCTGCTTCGATGATCGTCGTCATCAAAGCGGAGATTATTGCGACGATGAGAGCAGACTTTTAGTCACCACCACCACGACGAGAAGAAGAAGAAGAAGAAGAAGAAGAACGAACGATAACATCAACAATAGGAGTAATAGTACGACGAGTACGAGTCGTTTTCATCGCGTCTCTCCTCTCCGAGCAGTTTTGAAGAACGGGGATAAAAAAGAAGACGAAGACGCAGACAAAGAGCAGCAGATTCAGCAGCAACGACGAGTATTAACGACAGAAGAAGAGAACGAACGGACGATGTTCGCGCGAACCTCGTCTTCGCTCGTCTCGAAAACGAAGAGCAACAACAACACCGCGGCCAGGAAAGAAGTTCCGAATATATACGGCATCCCTCGCGACGCGGTCTTCGCTCCGCTCGCCGGTTTGTTGGTATCGCAGTTGGTCTTGTACATCGGCGTGGGCGTTTTGTTACCGGCGTTGCCTTTGTACGCGCAATCGATTGGATTGTCGCAAAGCGCAAACGGGTTAGTTATTAGCGCGCCGGCGTTGGCGATGTTGATATTGAACGTGCCGACTGGGCAGATGGCGGATAGGTACGGGCGGAAACCAGTGATGATTGCCGGACTTGGAATTATGGCGGTGGCGGATATCGGGACGGCGCTGGCGAAGACGATGGTATTTTTGATTCCGACGAGGTTGTTGCTCGGGGTTGGTCGAGCGGCGTGCGAAGGCGGAGATCGAGCGTATTTAGCAGATTTGACGAAACGCGTGCCGGAGAAACGAGGTATTATTACCGCCGCCCAAGCTATGGTGCACGGTTTCGGTTTAGTCATAGGCCCGCTCATCGGAGGGTCGGCGTTGGACGAGTACGGACCGGCGACTGCATTTTACGTCGTCGGTTTTGCCGCGGTTGGGACTGCAATCGGATACGCGTTTTTACCGGAAACTTTATCAGAGTCCGAGCGGTCTACGGACGAAGATTTCTTTGGTTCTGCGGATGATAACAACGACGGAGATGCGAACAACGCCGCGAACAACAACGGCAACACGATGCCTTCGTTTTTAAAGTTTCTCAATTTAAAGAACATGACCAAGAGAGATAAGAAATCAAATCTCGGAAAATTATTGAAAGATCCCGATCAAAGATTACTGTTGACGTGTGCTGCGGCGAATTCCTTCGGCTTTGTCGCGAAATTGACCGTGATTCCTCTGTTTGCGTCCGGTCAACTCCACGCGACTTCTTTGCAAGTCGGCGAACTCTTCTCCTTGACTGCGCTTTTAGGTTTAGCGACTGCGCCGGTTTCTGGTTTACTCTCGGATGCCATCGGTAAACGATGGGTGTTAACCGGCTCGCTCGCGTTGTGTGCGCTCGGTTTAGCCGTCGGCTCTGGTGCGGAAGATTTAGGAACGCTTCGTCTCGCGGTTGGATGCTGGGGCATCGGCTGCGCCGCGGCTGGTCCGGCGGTCAACGCGTTAGCGCAAGAAATCGCTCCAAAAGGTGGCGAAGGCGAAAGCTTAACGCTTCCTAAAACCGCCGCCGATATCGTCTTTCTCGTCGGTCCAATCATTTTAGGTGGCGCGAACGATCTCACCGATTCCCAAGGCGCCGGGATTTTAATCACCGCCGCCATCGCCGGCGTCGCTTCCATCGTCTGCGCGTACGGCGCGGTGACGTATAAGAAACCGCCCCAACGCTTCGGTTAACGCTTCGGTAAAAAGAGAGTCAGAGAAGTTCCGCCCGCCGCGTGTATAATAGATAATAATTCCACTAATAATGATACTATACGTGTATACGAGACCTTTATATTTAATATCGCGCGTGTGTCTGTGTGTGCTGTCTTCGTTTGAATGTTTTAGCTTCTTTTATTCTCGCGCCGAACGTCTTTCTTTCCACACAACACCTTTTGACTTCTTCACAAAAAGAACTGAAGAATTAAGAAGAAAAAATGTCTTCAGCGCTTCGTCGTCGATTGTTGTCGGCTTCGTCGTCCTCGATTTCCTCCTTAAACGCCTCCACGAATATGATGACGACGATGCGCGCAACGACAGCAGCAGCAGCAACAACGACGACGACATCTTCTTCTTCTTCTTCTTCAATATCATCATCACTTAAAATTAGTAATGGTGAAAGGCCAAGGCAAATTTGGTCTTCATCGATCCCCAAAGATGAAGTCGTTCCAAAACCAATCTCTGATGATGCTTTCGAGAGCAGCAGTAAACACAGTAGCAGTAATAGTAGCGCTTTTCATCGACGACGAGGACGAGAAGTTAACGGTTCAGTTGGTGATTGTATTTTCCGAAAACGAAGTGGTGTGTTGGATGATCACCACAAGGGAGGAGGATTTGGTCGACCTTTTCACTCCTCCTCTCTTTTAAAAAAAATCGCAGAACACACAACGAAACAACAAGAGCAGAGAAGAGAGCAGAGCACTACCGCCGGTGCGAGTGGTGCGAGTGAAACTGCTGCTCCTGAAGATGACGCTCAAAAAGAGCAGCGAGCGAAGGGTTTTGTCGCGAGTTTGGACAAGAACATCGTAGATAACGTGTTGAACACGCGCCACGTGCAAAACCTGCGCGAACGCTTGGACGAGATCAAATACACGAAGGAGTTCATTACGATCGATAAGTTCGCGGAACTGTGCAAAGAGAGCGGGTGCACTGAGAAGAAACCCGAGGAGTACGTGGATATTATGAAGAATGCCGGGCTGGTGATTCAAATCGAAGATTACGTGTATTTAGAACCGCAGAATATCACGAGGGCGGTTATAAACGCCTTGCCGGGAGTTCCCCCTCGAATCTACGGAGTCTCGGACGCCGAGTTGAGAAAACTGAACGAGGAGTACGATCAAATGCGGGAAAAAGTAGTTTTAGCGGAGAAGAAAGCCGCGAGAAGAGCAACGCAGTTGTTATACGGTGGTTTCATCGTTTTAATCGCGCAATTGGCCGTGTTCGTTCGGTTTACGTACGTGGAATTTTCCTGGGACGTGATGGAGCCGATTTCCTATTTCGTCGGTTTAGCGAACGTCATCATGGGGTACATGTATTTCATGTACACGCAGAGAGATTTTTCCTTCGGGACGTGGCAAAACCAAATGATGCAATCCGCGATGGACAGGCAGTTGAAAACCGGGAAGTTTGACGTGACAAAGTACGAACAAATGGCCAGAAAGTTACGACGAAGGAACATGATTCGGTGACGAAGAAGAAGAAAGATACTTATTATATATATTATTCGTTGATGAAAACGTTGAAATATTATTTTGTTGTAAAAGAGAACTCGT
>Ga0115555_1000443_pt1 | contig 28106 bp, 15 predicted proteins | sample COGITO_mtgs_1104_2_FD_87285 | JGI IMG/M metagenome (GOLD analysis project Ga0115555, IMG submission 87285) | Pelagic marine microbial communities from North Sea - COGITO_mtgs_110407 | ecosystem: Environmental > Aquatic > Marine > Epipelagic | place: Germany:Helgoland, sampling site Kabeltonne... | reverse complement strand
TCAGAAATTGAAAACAATAACGCAGCAACGGCGCAAGACCGTGGAATGAGATTTACTTAAACGCGTGATAAAGGAGTTGGTCGGAGCTTTGTCCTCGAGTTGCGTTGTTGTTATAAAAAGTACGGATTTTTCGATTTGAAAATCAAACTTGACTTTGAGGATTCTCCACAAAAAAAACAAATTCGAAGCACACGAACGATGGCAACCGATGAGCCTCTTCCAACCTCTCCCGAAGGAGGGGAAGAGGAGGCGAAGACAACGACGCTTAAAAGTCCATACACCGCTCCAAAAACGAAGCGGAAACCGTATGTGCAAGCGAGAGACTTTGAAAATTATGCGGGTTTGGCGCGTTTGGAGAGTATTCTCGCTCGCATATACGTAGAAGATTCTTTCGCATCGACGGCGCATGCGGACAGATTGGACGCAAAAGCAGTCGTCGAATCTATTCTCGAACTTTTACAAGGAAACGAGGAGTGTCTTGGTTTTAAAACGCCGATGGATCCAAAGGTCAGACGGCTGATGAAACTACCAACGCACGTGTTCGGCGATTTAAAACCGGCTGGCTCTTTATTCAGAATTTTGTTGTGCGCGTTTGAAGCGAAAATGTCACACAACTGGAGGAACTTTTCTTGGGTATCCGAGCAACGAAGAAACGAACTCATCGAGGACGTGTTTAAAAGAGCCGAGCGAGAGCTGAAAACGCACGGCTTTTTGAAGCACAAGAAAGTGTACATACCTCCTTCGCTGAGGAAGTACTTGAAAAATGCCGTCAAGGCAACGCGCATTGCCGTAGCTGATAAGCCGACAGACCCGGGTGTCACCCACTGTATAGAAATTCCGAGAGGACAAGACGTGCTCTCTTCGTTGAGTACGCGGGGAAGCGAATTCACTCGCACTGTTCGCGTTGATCGTTCTGAGACGCTCGTACATTACTCGTATCACCCAGATTCGTACGATTGTTGGGTTCCAAACTCGAGTGGACAAGCTCCACGGTACATGGACATGTCAGAGGCCGTGCCAAAAAACGGGAAAGCTTGGGTGGTAAATCCGCTGTGGTTATTGGACTCGGCTTCTTTCAACGAATGGATGAATGAGCTAGACTATCGCGCTAATGTTGAGGACGACTCGTGTAATCAGCAGCAGCAGCAACAACAACAGGAAGAGGAACAACAACAAAATGCTGGTGCGAGTGAAGAGAAAAAAAGAAAAGAAAGAGAATTGAACGACGCGCTCGGGAAGGAGAATTTGAGTTCTCGCGCGACGGAACGTCTAGATTTTAGGGTAACTCGTCAATACGTCGTTGATCAGCATCCATTTGTTATAGCATCTGCTGATTTCGATGTGGATAAATCGAGCGGTGTGGCGGGTGCTGACCCGACTGACGACTCTAAAATCGAGGCAAATAAGCGCTTGATCCAATTGAAGAAGAAAATATGTTTGGAAAACTTGACGCACGGTCAGCTTCCGAGCGCTGCTTTTCCGAGCGTAGCAAATGCCAGTGCGGATGAGCAAAACGTTGCAAGTGCACTTGTCATGAGTAGTACTAAAGAGAATGTGGGAGCATACAGAATCCCTGTACACAGCTCGATTTGGTTTGATTGGTCCTCAACGAGTGAAGTGGAGAAGCGATCTCTTCCAGAATTGTTCATCCCGACCAAAAGCAATGAAAAGAAGAAGAGGGCGAAAAGCAATGATAGCAACGAGCAGAAGTACATCACTTTGCGCAATGCGATTATAAACGCGTATAAAGCTTTGAAACCTGGCGTTGCGCTTATGCTTCAAGAAGCGTTGGAAACGTGCGCTGCCGTAGAAAAGAACGAAATGAAAGTGCAAAGAGTATTTTCATTTCTCGAGAGATGGAATGTGATTAATTGGCCTTGGTCGAAAGGAGCGACACGAAACGTTCCTCGCGTGAACTCCTTCCCCGCCACTGCAGTTGCTCTCGTCTCTTCTGACTTTCTTGAAAGGGTCAAACATCTAGAATCGTGTCCCGCGTTTGAGCACGATCCGTTTGTTTTGGTGGATTCTAAGTCTTTAGACGCGAAACGCAACTCATCCACGTGCTCGCAAAGGCAAATGTTAAAATTGAAGATAATAAGTGAGATGAAATGCAGCTCGTGCGATGTTTCTTTGAACGAAGATATTTCTGGGAGCAGCGAAGACGCGAAGAAGAAGTACTATTATCATCTCTTGGACGGTTTCGATTGCGATTTGTGCGAAGGCTGCTTCTCGAGCGCGCGTTTTCCGGAAGGTTTGCAAGCGGACAAATTTGATCGCGTCGAAGTGAAATCCACAGTGAGCGATAAAGCTACCGGTGAATCAAAGCAGGGTGATAGAGTCTCATCGAAAGGTGATAGCATCAACAACGATGCCGATGACGATGAAAATCTAATTCAGATTGGTTTCGAGGATTGGAACGAAACAGAGCTGCTCGCTTTATTGGAAGCTTTAGAAAACTACGGCATCGGAAATTGGAAAGAAGTTGCTGATTTCGTTCAATCTCGAACGGCAGAAGATTGCATTCGAGCTTTTGTGGCCTTACCCATTCAAGATGAGGTTTTGAATGATTTACAAAAACGAACAATTATTCCGCGCGGTGTTGCAGTCGATCATGCCAGAGATGCAAAACAATACGATTTTTGCGCTGAAAGCTTCGACGAGAAGTTGTGTAATCCAGTTCTGGCTCGAATTTCGTTTTTAAGTACAATGTTTTCACCCAGAATTGCCGCCGTTGCCGCTCGAGAAGCCATGCTGAAACTGCTTGAAAACAAAGTGAACGAAGAGGATGAAATCAATGACCGGGAATTTGTTGAATCTGCAAACGCTTTGTTCACGGCGGCTATTCTTGCGATAAAAAACGCAGCGATAAACGAAGAGATTGAAATAGAGAGATTAAGTTCTTCGATTGCTGAGAATAGAATCAAGAAATGTCTCATTAAAATGCATCAGTATCGACTACTCGAAGATGCGTTTCATCGGGAAAAAGACATGATGGGTAACGCGAGAAAAGAAGCCGAATCAGAAATTGAAATTTTTGCGCTCGCGGCTTCGAAGCACAAAGAAACGATTGAGCGGTACACAGAAATGGAAACTAAAATCACAACGCAAATGGCAAAGATACAGGAAGCTGCTACTGCTGCTGCTACTGCTACTGCTGCTGCTACTGCTACTGCTGCTAGTGTTGCTACTGCTCCTCTCGCTGGACAACGACAGCAACAACAACAACAGCAACAACAAGAACAATAACAACAACAATAAGAATAGCTATAGATAATGTAGACACAGAATTAATGCACAATGAAACACGTGATGTGAAGCGCGTATTTCTGAGCGCACGAAGAAAAAAATAATCTTTCCTTTCGAAATTCCACAAAAAGAATAAAGAAAGCACGCGCTCATCTAAATATACACGCGCGCACATCACGCACACACGGACGCGCTCAATTCTATCACACCTTTCCAAAAGTCAAGATAGAAAGAATGGCGTCTTTATCGACGCTGCGCTGCTGCATCGTCTCCTCTTCTTCTTCTGTTCAAAACAAAAATCTTGGACGTCACCAAAAATACCAACGAACAAGATTACGAGCAAAACGAGACGACGACGAGAAGAACGACGAGAACAGTAAACTTCCTGAATTTGAGGTGAGAATCCAAAACCTGTGCGATTTTACCTTCGTTTCTCGTCATCGACGACAGAGCGACGGTGGAGAAGATCGTATTCTCGGCGAGAGTCTCAATCAATCTTTCTTCATCGAAAAATTTCGTTTCCTCTCTTCTTCGTCTTCTCTTTTCGTGCGTTGGGCGGGTCGTTGATATTTTTTCCTCAAACGGCGTATCTTTTCTCTCTCTCTCTCTTGAAACTGACTGACCTTTCATATTTCACATTACCATCATAACTCTGTTTTTATAAAGGATGACGTGGCACCTGCGTTGGATGGTGATTGGAGAGAGTTTCGGGCAAAGCTCGTCGCTTCGCAAGCTACGGCGGAACTTCCGGACGAACAAATCGACGTGGAACAGTTGCAACAGCAGATGCAAGCAGGAGGAGAAGGAGGGACGAACAACCAAGAAAAAGAGAAACGCAAAACGACGAAATCTGGATCCGGTATCATCGATGATGCGATTGATAACGCTAAAATTGAAAGCCAGGAAGAACGCGATAGACGCGAAAGAGAAGCGACGGAGGCGAATTTGGAGTTACTTAAAACACAAAACCCGGGTCTGGCTAAAGACAAAGCTTGGGCGCACGTCATCGCCAAGCCGGAGAAAGGTTCGTTGATAGTTGCCGCCACGGACGATTTCGTAACTTCGCAGCAATATTTTAACCAGTGCGTCATTTTATTGCTGGAACACTCTAAAGACGGATCAATGGGCGTCATACTCAACAGACCGACGATGTACAAAATGGCAGACGTTGTCAACGACGAAAACGGACCGTTTAGCGAAAACGCGTTGTATTTCGGAGGCGACGTAGGGGATGGCACGGTATCGTTCCTGCACGGTTCCCCCGATGTTGCGGACGCCGAGGAAGTCTCCCCAGGTGTCTTCATTGGTGGATTCAACGATGCTGGGAGGCTCGTGAAGGAAGGGAAGAAGGACCCGCGCGAGTTCAAATTCTTTGCTCGCTACTGTGGATGGGCTCCTGGCCAACTCGAAGACGAGTGTGCCCGCGGCGTGTGGTACCCAGTTGCATGCTCTAGACAAATCGCGCTCAAACCTGTCATAGCCCTCCCGAAGCCATTGTGGCGCGAAGTTTTAGAATTGTGCGGTGGGGAGCTTGCATTGAAAGCCAAACGTGCGTACGCTGCGGATGACGAAAACTGAGGGAGGTGGTCAACGATCCGGCACGCGGCGAGAAAAGAGAAAGAAGAGAGACGCGCATCTTTTTTGTACATCAAACGCACACACAGACACTACTTTTTAATATCATCAAATACATACAGTAACTCTATGAGAACTAAATTACATTGGAAATATATCCTTGATTGATCGTTTACTGGTTTCTTCTTCGTCACCATCGTCGTCCAGGTTCTTCGTAGTCTCCCTTTCTTCATCGATACTTGTCTTTCTCATAATGTCCAAACTAATTTTCCGCTTTTGCTGTTGTTCAACGACGACTTCCTCCAGCTCTGTCTTTACTTCTTGTTGTGGATGTTGTTCATCCCTAGTCTCTTCGCTAAAACTCGTACGCGTACGCGATGGCTGCTGCTCTGTGAATCGGAACACGTCTTTCAAAGATGGCACTGCTCGCATTGAGGATACCATGCGACCTTTTGGCGCAGTCGATGGCGTCTCCTTTGATTCTGGGGATGCTACTTCCTCTTGTTCGTCCTTTTCTTTTTGCTTTGCTCGCTCGGAAACCGACCACGTCGGAGAAGCGAGCGGTTCGCCTCGAAATCGACTGCTGCTTGGCAGTTGCTGTGAATCTGTCATCTCTTCTAGTCCTAAATTCAGCGTTCTTCCAGACATTGTACGTTTAAGTGCAGCTAAAGGTGAATTGGAATGTGGTCTCGGTTTATGCTTCTGCGCCGCACGCGCAGCTTCTTTCGCACGAATTTCACGCATTTGTTTCGTTAGAATCGCACCGAGCAAAGCCGTCATTGACCGCTCGTTATCCAGTGAATGATCAAACGGAGCGACTGGAACTTCGTTACGTCTCGCCAAAGATTTATCTGTTGGAACACCAACAAAATGCGATAAAAATTCCGGAGCTTTCTGCGATTTCGTTTTCGTCTGCGATTGCGGCGATGACATCGATGACGCTGCTTTTAAAACATCATCAAAATCTGGTGTTTGCGTTCCAGAGGAGTCGTACATGTAGTTATCGGCGTCATCTTTCTTAAAGTCAGCCCGGCGACGGTACGCTTCCACGGCGCGCTCGTTCGAAATGCCCATTTTTTTAGCATATTCAACCAAAGACATCGAACAGTGCGTTCCGACTACCGAGGATATCGCATACACCGGCAAGATGAAATACGCGGAATGCAAAAGAACAATAATATCGACTATGAAAAGCAAAATAGACGCATTCGCTTGCACATTTGCATTCTGTGATAACCAATCCGGATCCTGCCAAGCCGAGAAAACTAACATTGCAAGCGACATGGCGTTTTCAAACAAAACATATTGGAAGATTGTGAGTAAAATCTGAGGTCTTCCGCGCCAAAAATAATTTTTCGAATCAATTTCTGCCCGCAACGCTCGCCGTTTCTTCGAGCGTTCTTCACTCGTTAACTCTTTAGTTGCGTGCATCGAGACTTTATCTTTAACACCTTTGAAAAAATCACCGGCTCTGTCGCGGAGACTGCTGAAAGTACTTTTGCTTGGCAACGTTTGAGGCTTTGCTGTTTTCTCCTCTTCCTCCGCTATCGTTCGCATGCCTCCCGAAAGTTGCGTCCCATTTTCTGCAGCATCTGTTACATTCTTCTTTTTATTCTTCAACTCTGCTGGAGTATAATTATTATCGTCGGTGTACTCGGTCTCGCCTTCGTCTTCTCCGTTTTTGCGCAGAGTTTTGGACGTTTGAGCAGCTTCGCCTACGAATCTTTCGTAGGCTGCTTGAGCTAATCTAATATTTACGGCTTCTAACATCGTTCCCACGAAAAGCATGATCGCTAACGCGGCGATCCCTCCAGGTAAGAAGACATATCTTGGTACAGTGACCCATAAAGCGGCTAAAACCCACATGAAAACTTTAGTATCAATGATGCTCGCGAAATCTTCCTCCATTGCCTCTACCAAAAAATCGTGGAAATGAAAGTCGTCCGGCGTGCCTAGGCGTTCGACAAAAAGTCTTCGCAACGAAAGATACACCTCTCGGTTGACCGAGAATCGAAATTGCGCCCAAAATGCTCTCCATATAAGCACTAATAAATTCGCATCAATGACCAGTCTCGGATTGATGTGGGGATTCAACGGCACGATATCGTGGTCGCCGGTTTCCCACTTCTTCCATGAGTTCAATTTAAGAATGCAGACGAGCATAGATAGTGAGATGTACGCCACGTGCGTTACCGCTAGAATGAAGATGAAAATGTGCGTCTGATGAATCGTAGTCGCCGACCAGAACGGCTTCTTGCCTTCGCCGCAATCGTGCGTGTATTGCTCCGCCGACGAACTTCCCCCACTGACGCAAATTTTCAGTAGAGGTTCCTGCAGCGCGATGAGCGAGAGAGATATGAATCCTAAAAGCATAATCTCGTGCTGCAGTTTATGCAAAACGTGCCGCAACGCTCTCAGCTTCTTCTCTTTTAAATAATTCTCTAGCCTCGCGTTGAATTCGATGAACGCGTACGAGATGACGACAAAGAGAAGAAAGAGCACTCCCAATTTCCACCCGTCGGTTTGAGAGAACCCCTCGGAATACGTGCCTCCCATTGCCTTCTTTTTTTATCGACACGCACGCACACACACGTAAAGAGAGAAACGAGAGAGAAGTGAGAGAGAGAGAGAGAGGGAGGAAAGATCTTTCCTTGCTGATTGTGATTACGTCGCGTGATGATGATGTTTTTCAACGCTTTTTTCTTTGAAGCAGCAAATCCCCTAATAATTCAAAACACCAACACCAACACCACGTGTCGATTTTCTTTCTTTTTCGTCTTCTTTCTCAAGAATATTTCACTCCTCACTCACTGGAGGCGAAAGACACATCATCACAATAACTTTCCGTCGTTGATATGAGAGCAAAAGCATCGGCGGCCAAGCGCAAAAAAAGCCTCAACTTTTCGATGAGCATCGCATCGGTCGTCTTATTCCTATGCGGAGTCTTAGTGAACACATCGAACGCTTTGCGCGAAGACCAACTCGGCACGTACGACTGGCACTTGAAATTCGTCGGCGACGTTCGTTTCGTTTCGTTTCTCACCGGGGAAAACGATCGGAATAAGGTTTTGGTCACGACGCAAGATTCGAACATAATCGCCGCTCTCGATCAGAAAGATGGTACCATAGAGTGGCGAGCTACGTTGGATGAGTCCGATGCGGTCGATTACGCTTCGCTCGTCTCCGCGACAACACATACGAGGGACGAACAAAAATTCTTGCTCGTGCAGTCATCGAGTGGGAAGTTCATCAGAGCGCTCGATATCGAGGACGGCTCTATGATATGGGAGACCATCGCATACACCGAAGCCGCAGCTTCTGAGGAGTTATACTTGGAGTCAGCAAAAGACTTGGGTATCGACATCTTACCTCTGGGCAAAGATGTCGATGGTGATACAGTCCACGATTTCTTAGTGCTCGCAAAAGGTACGGTGACGTTACGATCTCTCGCCGACGGCGTGACGCAGTGGAAGGCGAACGTGGCCGAAGCTATCGCGACGGAAACAAACGAAAAATGTCATTTACAGAGAGTATGCTTGGAAGAGGGCTCGAAAGCCGTCTACGCGGTGGGAGTCTCGACCATTGATTCGAGCATTTGTGGAGCGTCGCTTCGGGTTTCTGACGGGCACGTGACTCATACCGCTGTGGGCGGGACAAAACTTTCCGGAATCGTAGGCGAAGACGGTAAGTACTCCGTCTTTTGCGCGGGAACGAACAGTGATAAAATCTTCGTCGCGTTGAAAAGGACTTCCAAGTCGAAGAAGCAAAATTTCTCGGTCGTTACGATTGACGCATCGGCCTTTTTTGAGAAGAAAGGGGGTGACGCTTCCATATTCGCTGATGTTCCGGTAATGAAACTCGGCGTTAGCGATGATGCGAGCAATACTAACAACAAAGAAGGCAATGGAAGTGCGGATACTCGTAATTTCATCAAGTTAAACACTGTCGCTTCAGCTGGAGATGAGAAATCATATCGCAGCTCCCGCTTGGCTGGAGCCATGATACTATCGAGTGACGCCGGAGAAATGACCCTGCTTCGCTTTCTTGATACATCGAAGCAATTAACGTCCGTGCGTTCGTTTCCAGATAAGAACAAAGTAGCGGTATCGTTCCACAACGATGAGATATTTGTCGTGGAAAGTTCTAAGCTTTCTTCGTCCTCCCCGGTTCTTAAAGTGACGGCGCAAGCTTTAATCGGTAACGGTAACGACGCTCTGCAAGTCGCGGAGTGGCACATTGGTGACGATAGCAATCTTTTGAAAAAATACGCGCACGTCAAGAGCGTATTCGTAGATCCCAAGACTACGAACGCAGTCGTTGTACACAGAGACGCCTTTCTAACTTTCGTGGATAAGAAATCGAAAACTAATCCAATCTGGACCCGGGAAGAATCGATAGCCACGGCGAGCGAATCCATGTTCGGGTATTTACCCGAAACCATCGCGGTCTACACGGACGCTCGCGAACAAGCCAACGCAGTTGTTGTTAAAAGTTCCCTGAAAGAGTCCGCTCGAGTGCAGTACTTAGCACTTGCCGCGCGCTTGAACCGTGCCGACGCTGAAATGCGCGCAGAATTGGCGAAACTCCGCAGATCTAGAGGTACGAAGCTGCTCCCCACTCGCGATGATATTGGATTTCGACGTTCATTACTTTTTCTCACACCTACTGGATCACTCATCGCGCTGCACAATGGCGATGGTAGAGTGGTATGGCGCACGCACTTGGGATGCGCAAAGAATGAATGGAAGTATACGGCGTTGGTTCCGTGGGTGGTTGACGGGAAGGAGGCCGTGCTCACCGTAGCAAAGAACGCAACGACGACTATTGTGCAGTGTGTGTATCAAGAAGATGGCACTAAAGCAGCAGACGCAACGTATTATGATTTTGCTGCCGTGCGTTTAGTTCCACTAGAAGTTTCTGGAAAAGCTTCTCGGATTCTGTTTGTGGATGACGTGGGGGAAGCGTCGGTGTACCCACCGGAAACAGATAGTCGAGAAAGCACTACGCTGAACGCAGTGAGAAGCGCGATATCGCGAAATTCGTACTATGTTGTCGATCAAGAGCGGAACGAAGTGCGTGGACACACCTTCGCCTTGACAGATAAAGGGACAAGTGCGAGTGGAGTACATACGTGGACTATTAAATTCCCGCCGGAGTCTGGGAATATTGTAGGGTTTTCTCGGAAAGCTGCGCAAACGGAACCCGTTCATGCGTGGGTGAAAGTTCCAGGCGATCGTTCTACTATGTTCAAATACGTCAATCCGAACGTTTTCTTCATCGCGACGGATGATGGACGCGGTATTCACGCGCATTTGGTCGAGGGTGTTTCAGGAAGAATTATTTACAGGGTATATCACGCGAAAGCGAAAGGTCCGGTTTACGCCACATTGTGCGAAAACTGGATCACGTACTCTTACTATGACACAGACGCGCAAAGACACGCACTCAGCGTTCTAGAAGTCTACGATGATTCTGAAACTCGCAAAAACAAAGCAGTGTCCCAGTTAGTGTTGAAATCTTTGTTTGGGAGGAGTACAAGCTCTGGTACAAAGAAGAATATGTCATCTTCGGCGGCTGGTGTGCGCCAAGTGACGGATGACGATGAAACGGTTTTGTCATCCTTCACGCCTCCACCGCTTCGCGTGCTGGGTCAATCGTACTTTATTCGACCGGGAACAAAGTTCATGCGAGTCACGGCATCGGCTCGTGGCATTACTGGACACCAAGTTCTACTTGGAACAGATACGGATCAAGTGGTTGCGCTGGATAGACGCTGGCTCGATCCCCGTAGACCGACGAAACCATCTGCATTCGATCGCGATGAGGGGTTAATCCCGTATATGGAAGTTTTACCACTATCACCCTCGTCTTGGGTGACAAACAAGAATATCGTAGCTCGTTTGAAAGATGTGGTAACGGCGCCCACTGCGCTAGAGAGTACCGTGCTTTGTTTTGCCCGAGGCGTGGATGTATTTTACACCCGTTTGCACCCATCGCAATCTTTCGATGCGCTCGATGAGGAATTCTCATACGGTTTATTGATTATTAGTTTGTTGGTCGTAGGCGTCACGGCTCTAGCTACGCATCGCATGAGTGTGAAGGCGACTTCAAAGAGGTTGTGGAAGTAGAGAAGCTGCTCGACTCGGCTAGAGGTAGTTTTAAGGCATCCGTTACCTTAGCTTTTCTTTTAGATTTGATATGTACTATTTGGTATCTTCATTACATGTAACATTAAATAACGCGCTTAATTTGAAAGTCTAAATCCGGGCGTTCACTTTTAGCTTTTTCAGCAGCTTCGGCGGAGCATACCGCGGACACTTTGGCCGACGGTGCGCGCACCGCTTCCAGCGCCCCCGCAAAGTCGTTGAAGCTCTTGTTCGTAGTCCCTAAGATTTGTTCGCGACGCTCTTGACGCTCCTCCGGGGTAATTTTCAGCAGATGACGCATGAGAGAAGTGTATCCTTTCGCGTCCGGTAACTGATACGAATCGATTTCACCAATCGTACCGATGATGGACTTCGTTAATTCATCCTCGTCCACGTGTAAGTTGCGCAAAAACTCCACCGTACCGTCGTAGTTATCCAAAGTCTTCAATAAGTTTGGATCTCTGTACGATAAGTACGTGAACATCCCGGAGTGCGAGTCAAAGTCGGAAAAACCACCATAAGCTCCACCGGAAACGCGAACGCGGTCCCAAAGCCACGTCGTCCCGAGCAATTTGTTGATTACGTAAGAAGACCCGTTCAATTCGTATCCGCTTTTGTACAAATTGGCCGCTTTACCGACGTAGTTCACCGTGGTTGGAACAGTCAGAAGTTCGTTTATAGCCGGGTTTATAGTCTTCCACGCGTTTGCCGAAGAAGCAGGAGCGCTTTGATTCAGCGAGCCTAAAAATTTCTCCGCACTACTGAGCGACAAATCTAACGTTTTCGAGTCTCCCGTCAAGTTGGTTATGCTGTTGTTCCGCGAAGACACGCACTTTCTGATCGTCTCCAAATCCGCAACCACAGAATCCCAGTCTTCATCCACGCGTTTCGCCAACTTTCGTAAGTATTCTAATTGGTCCAAACCACCCATTTGTTCGTTGACCCACCCAGCGACGGAGTCCTGCGCTTCCAGTCGCGAAGCCGCGATGGAATGTCCCGCCCCCTGGACTCTACTTTCCATTCCAGACCGCGTTTCGAGAACTAGTTGCTTGAATATTTTTTGATCGTCGAGCTTGGAGTCAAACAACATTTCTGTCATCAAATCGTGCATGATACCTGCTTTATCCGAAGTCGCTTTACCTCTGAAAACCATATACGCGGAGATTGCGTTTGGATCCCCTCGAATCGGCGAAACAAACGGCGAAACAGAAATACCGCCGGTTTGCGCGTTGATGATTTGGTCGAATTCGATAAAGTTTCTCTTCGAAGTGCCCATTCTGCCTAGCGCGCGCGTCCATAAAGGTACAAGCGGCAACAAGTCCTCCGGGATTGTCTTCATATCGAGGAGGTGCTCGGCATAAATGATGTCGTTCGTGAACAAATCGTGGGTCAAAAGTTCCGTGGATCCAATCGACCCAACATCACTCGGAATTTCCTTGGCAGTTTTAGGGATATCCGATAAAGCCAAAGCCGGTATGCACTTGAGCGCCTCTGGCGAATCTGGCGTTTCTTGCAACAGCTTCAAAGCAGCCGTCTCCGCGACGACGTGTTCAATTTCTTCCGAGGACAACGAAGCTTTCTTGGCAGATAATTTCATCTTTTCCTCGTTGGCTTCTATTTCGCCGAGTTTTTGGTCTGGTTTCAATTCAACCGTAACGCGGTGCGTGTTTTCCAAGAACATTCTTCGCATGAGCGGTCTAAAAACATCTTCAGAGGATGAAATGCGTGACTTCAAATGTTTGAGCGGTTCCTCGTAACGTAACGGTTCGAAAGGATCGCCCTCGTACAACCACGCCGATAAGGATCGTAGCATCATCGATAATCCTCTCGGGAATCGGCCGGTGTTGTTCTCACGGAGCGAAAACTCGATGGAGTTGATAGATGCTTCGATTGCATCGTCGGTGAATCCTTCCGTGGCGATTTTTTCCATCGTGTCGTAGATCAATTTTTCAACTTTCGGGATATCAGCTTCCTCCACCCCTTTCATCCCAATCGCAAACGACGGTTGCCTCAACTCATCTTCCAAACCGAATCCAACAATGGCTTCTCCTAAACCAGACTCCTCCAGAGCGAGTCTCAACGGAGAAGCGGACGAGCCTAACAACAGATTGTCTAAGAATCCCACGGCTAAGGCAGTCTCTTGATCGAACGGTTTGTCGTTCAGCAACCAATTAATTTGGACGAAACATTTTTGCGCTTCCTCGTCCTCACCAGAGGCATACGTTTTCACGACTCGCTTTGGTTCCTTGAAAAAAGCTTGCGAAGCAATGGAAGAGTCGACATCCTTGGCATCGAACTCGTCCAAAAATCCGCTCAAAAGCTTCAAACGGTTCTCAACGTCGTCGTCGCCGTAGAACCAAAGGCGCGCGTTGGATGGGTGATAGAATTTCCCGTGAAAGTCTTTGAACTCGGCAAAAGTCAACTCAGGGATGACTTCCGGCGAGCCGCCAGAATCGACTCCGTACGTATTTTCCGGGAATAACGCTTGCTGACATTCGCGCGCGAGTACGGAATCTGGAGAAGAGTACACGCCTTTCATTTCGTTGAAAACGACACCTTTGTACGTCAAGTCTTCGTCCTTGTCGTTCAACTCGTAGTGCCAACCTTCTTGCTCGAACGTTCTCTCGTTCTCGATGCACTTTGGGTGGAATACTGCGTCTAAATACACGTCAACGAGGTTGTAGAAATCGGCGAGGTTACACGAAGCGACTGGATAGCACGTTCGATCCGGGTACGTCATAGCGTTTAAGAACGTGTTCAAACTTCCTTTGATCAACTCAACAAAAGGCTCTTTGATTGGATACTTTCTGCTACCACAAAGCACAGAGTGCTCGAGGATGTGCGGAATACCGGTCGAGTTTGCAGGTGGCGTGCGAAACGTAACACCGAAAGACTTATTCTCGTCGTCGTTCGAGAGCGACATCACCTCAGCGCCCGTCTTTTTGTGCTTGAATAAGAATCCTTTCGCGTTGTATTCCGGAACGAACTCTTCTTTGACGAGATCGAAGCCGTGCAAGTTGCTTGGCGCACTCATTGTCGCCATAGATTCCACAGAAGCGTTGTCCGCAGCGATGGCAGCCGAAGTTTGGCTCTTTCTCATTGTCGTTTGCATCGGCTTGTTGGTGTTGTTGTTGTTCGACGATGACGACGACGATACGGAAGCACGCGCTTTGGCGTAGTTTACGGAGCGCGCGCTGACAGCGTTTCGTCTCTTCAACGCGGCAACGTGTAAACCGGATCTCATCGATACGGATGACGCGGAAGACATGATGATCGGTTTGATTGATGATAAACTTCTCCTTTGTTGTTGAGGAAGACTACGAGAAGGGAGTGGCGGGGTGATGACGTTTTCGATGGCTGTTTTTGTTGAAAAAACGACAGCGCGATGATCGAGCAAACTCCTGGAGTAACAAGAAGAAGAAGTTAAAGAAGAAGAATGCGGAAACGTAAACGTTAACGCTCTTTTCAGCAGTTTTTCTTTCTTCTTGATTCGCAGAGCGCGGATGAGAGAAAGCGGCGACGTCGTGGTGCGTGCTCTCTAATAAAAAATGCCGAGAAGATTGTTTTTCGTTCTCGTTTTTTTGAAAGAGAATTCCCTTCCCTCGGTGTCGGTTTTGCCTCGGACAGCCAATGCACAGCCAAGCAGCTTTCATCAGAATGGATAAAATTCTCTACATAAAAAGAACGCGAACACATAATAGATAAACACCCGAACGTTTTTAACGAGCGCAACAGTTTTATTACACACACACACACATTATAAATATTAATATATATTTGTAAAATGCAAGCGCTCGCATTCTCCGCTTCCTCGTCGTCCGTCGTCGGCGTCGCGAAATCCTCATCCTCCTGTCGCAGTCGTCGTCCGAATCGGTCGTCGTCGCTGCGCAGCAACAATATCAACAACAACAACAGAAGAGGAGAAAGAACGAGAGTAAACATGCTTCCACCGGGCGGGATGCCGAACATGCCGGGTATGGATCCGGAGAAGATGAAAGAGATGCAAGCGGCGTATCAAGAGGCGATGAAGAATCCAGAAACTGCAAAGAAACTTCAAGAGCAGATGAAGCAAATGCAAGGGATGATGAGCAACCCGATGGTGCAGCAACAAATGCAAGCGATGCAAAATATGGTGCAAAACGAAGACATGCAGAGAAAAATCGCGGGGTTAAAAGACGACCCGGAATTTAAAGACTTCTTCGACGACTTACGAGCGAACGGCCCCGGAGCTATGATGAAGTATTCAACCGATCAAGCGTTTTTGAAAAAGCTCAACGATAAACTCGGCGGCGAAGAAGCCATTCGAGCAGCCGCGGGAGGGGCGATTCCAGCGGAAGCTGTGCCGCCGGGAGGTGCGGCACCTCCACCAGCAGCACCGGCACCACCACCTGAAGTCGAGACGTTACACGATGCCGCGCGATACGGTGACATCGAGGCTGTTGAAGATTTTCTGGCCATCGGCAAAGACGTGAACGCGAGAGACTCTTCCCAAAGAACGCCTATTCACTACGCGATTGCGTTCGGGAAAGGTAGCGCTGGCGAAGAGATTTTCGACTTGCTCATCGATGCGGACTCTATTGATTTAAGCGCTAGAGACGAAAAGCAAAACACGCCGCTTCATTACGCGTGCGGTTACGGTAAGATTTTCGCGGTGAAAAAATTACTCGAGATGAATAGCGACGTTACGGCTAAAAATGGAACTGGTAAAACGCCATTAGATCTGGTCAAATTAGAAGCGAAGAATCCAATCAACGAAGATGCAGAGTTACTCAAGCTGCTCGGCGCGTAGACGCGCGAGCTTGAGCAAAGAGCGAGCGAGAGGGATGAGAAAACGATTCTTTTAATTAAAAACAATAACATTATCACATCTATAAATGATGAGCAAATATTCCCGCATACGCGTTTGCCAACTTTTCCGGAGTTTCTCGTATGAACGCTTCGAGAATATTCCAACCAGTTTCTTGCGATTTCAACAGGTATGCCGTGTTGTCTTGAAACTCTCCTTCTTTTTCTTCCTTTTTTACTTGATTCTCGCCACAACCAGCATCATCCGTCGACTTGAAATGGTGACTGTAAAGTCCCATCACTAGAGAAGTAGCAACTCGGCTCATCAATAATACTGGAAGAACTTCGATTTCGTGTTCGTTCAAACTAAACGTCTTGGCATACCCCGCGAGCATTTTTTCGCAACTTTCTATGGGTGCATTCGGCGTAGCCAAAGCACAATACGCCATTGCCGTCGCAATTTCAATAACCGTCCACGATACACAAATATCGCCAAAATCGATGCACGCGAAATCGTTCAGGACGTCTATGTTATCGTTCTTTACTCTCTCTTTCCAATCACTCGCAGTAACAAGAATGTTTGATTCATTCAAGTCGTTGTGTATGACGCTCATTCGCAGTTTGTTCGCATCGTCTCGAATGCTATTGACGCGTTCTTCGTACCACTCGAAAACTTGCTCGATGGCGTTTTCGTCCTTGATGAGTCCTTCTCCTTTACTTTTTAACGCGTCCACAAACATTCGGACGTCTTCAAAGTTTCGCACGTCCCACAAAGACTCGCGCGTTGCTAGTGTGCGATAAAGCCTTTTCCCATCTTCTTTAATCGAAGGCGTTTCAGGATTCCATTGCAGGAAACTCGCGGATATTTCACCCACAAACTCGCCGACTCTGCGCCAAAACGCCTTCTGTTCCTCCGGTTTCTCCGCCAAGGCGTTGACTACGTCTATAAGTAAAGTACCCTCAACGTACCGCAACACTTTCACGGCGTGTTTCATTTGGTTCTTTTCTGCGCTATTGTTTATGTGATCGTTATTACTATCGTTGTTCGTGCTATCACCATCGGTCCAATCGAAACGCGTCGCTCCCGACTTTGTGAGCATGACTGCAGAGGTGCATATATTCTTTTCAGAAAGCCAATCCATGGCAAACTCGTGACAGTCCAATAAACGTGCGTTTGGTTCCACCGAATCTACGCCGTTGTGAAACTTCACGATGAACTTTGTTATTGGTCTGTTCTTACTCTCGTTTTCGTTTTTGTCTTTGCTCTTGAAAATGTCGTTGAAGACGTGAAAGAGAAAGTTCGCGTCGTCGTACGAATCCAACATTGTAATTTTTTCAATCTCTTCCGCCTCGTTGGGATTGCTGTTGCTTCTGTCGAAAAAATAAGAATACTGCGTCATCCATACTCGCAAGGCGTGCTCTTTCGAACACAGAGGTCTAAATTTCTTCCTCTCCGTCTCATCTCGCTGCGACTTTTTCATTTTTCTCACCTTTAATAACCGCGTTTAGGACGGATGATGATGTATATAAAGAAAAACAGAAGCTAAATCTGAGTGAAATCACACCGAGAAAGGAAAAGAAGATTCATTTTTTTTGGAAAAGTTTTCGAAAAAAAAATCAAAAAAAGTGGATTTTGAGGGGAGGGCGTGTGCCTTCTTTGTTTTATCTTCTCTTCATAACTTCTTTGCGCGACGACGAGCGCGTGCGAAAGACGCAAACACACACACACACACACACACAATAAAGAAGCGCAGGGGAAATAGTGATGACGACGACGACGGCGATGGTCTCACGCACTGCCAGTGCAACCACCACCACCGCGACCATTCCAAGAAGAGGAAGAAGAACGAAGACCGATCCAGCTGGCATAAAATTGACGAGTACGAGAAGAAGATTTATAAGTGCTCGAGATGGGACGCTCGAACAAAGAGAACCGAGAGGAGAGGATGAAAGAAACGCAGCATTCACCGCTAAGCGAACGACGAGAAGAGACGCCAAGACGCAGGCGACGAAAACGAGATCTTCTTACGAAGCTGGCATTCTCGTCGGAGGTGAAAATATTTTCAAAGACAACTCCCACGTGGTGCACTACGGAGAAGTGTGCGACTCAGACGACGACGACGACGATGAAGGAAAAGGAACATCGAGAAGGAAACGACGAGATCCACTAGCCTCGCTTGCTCGAAAAGTTGAAAGTAAAAGTAGCGGGAAGAAGGCAAAGAAGCAGGATAAAGCGAGAGAGAAAGCTATGCGAGGTCTGGAAAATTTAATCTTGAACGCCTCGGGGAGCGATGGAATGAAGGCGAGGAAGAAGTATAAGATGAAAAAGAAGAAAAAAGGAGGGAGTTCATCGTCTTCATCTTCGAGTAGTAGTAGTAGTAGTAGTAGTAGCAGCAGCAGCAGCAGCAGTAGTAGCAGTAGCAGTAGCAGTAGCAGTAGTAGCGACTCCTCGGATTCAGAGTGCGAGCGAGCAGGACGCCGAAAAGGCGGCGGCGGCGGCGGCGGAAAGAAGAAAAAGGGCATGAAGAAATTGAAAAACACCATGCTTTCTCTCGGAATGGGAAAGAAGAAAAAGAACAAGAGAGGTAAAACGACGATTTCGCAAGCTGCAATCGCCGAGGGTGCGAACATTCCGGACAACGAAGTTGAAGAACCAGCTGGATTGGCGTCGTTAGGGGCCTGTCCTTTACTTTCACCGCTTGTCCTAGGTGAAGGCATCATCCCGGTCGCTACTTTGGAAGTGTGCACGGGGAAATACTGCCGTAGGAACGGCGCATACGCCATCGCCGAGAGCCTGAAGAATGACCTGCCTTCAAATTGGCCCTGCGAAACATCCGCTGGAAGGTGCATCGGAGGAAAGTGCAGAAACGGCGTGAACATCGCCGTGCAATCTTCGTTGGGGTACGAAAAGTTTGCTGGAATGGATCTCGCGACGGCACGCTCCGTTTTCATACCGATGGCATTACGAACGAACGAGATTAATGGCACCACCGACGAAGGCGAAGGATTTATTCCAATGCCAGGAAAGGCGCCGTCGTCGGCGGCGGTGAGTCAGTCTGTCGACAGCGACGCACCTCCGGGATACATGCCAAAGATAAATTAGGATCAAGCATGTAATTGTAATACCACACACATACACACACGCGAAAGAGAGAGAAAGAAAGAGAGACGCCGCCAATGTTGATTTTCTTCTTCATTCTTCAGAGTGCTTACTATTTCTTGTTGTTTTCTTCTCACTTCTGACTTCTCCCTCCTCTCACAAACATAAAATAAATAATCAACAAAAGCAATCCACACAACTTCGAAGAGAACAGCGCTCGTCGTTTAATCATCATTATCATCATCATCGGAGAACAATGCCGAGTCATCGAGAGGAACAAAAGTTCCGGATGATGGAATTAGGCATAGACGACGACGACGACGACGACGATAAGGACAAAAACGATACAACGACGCAAAAAGAAACGAATGCAAAAGAAAAGAGCGGAGGAGAAGAAGCTTCATCATCATCATCATCATCGTCAACCTTCGCGGCGTTTTCCGAAGGTGGGAACTGTTCCGCCAACGCCGTATACACGCGAGTGCAATACATTTATAGACAGTCGGGCGCATCGGAGTACCCGTTGACAACTTTAGCCATTTTGACCGCCCTTTTTTGGTTACTCGCCTCGGGGTTGAACTCTTTCTTCTTCGCAGCTGCTGCTGGAGAAGACGGGAACATCTCGAACGGAGGAGCGCTGAGAATGAGACCGTCGGACTTGCTCCCGAGAAGATTTCGGTTCGGAGAGAACGGAGTCCCAAAAACGCGAGGCACACCGATCAGAATCATGCCATCGTCCGATTTCAGGCACTTTGACGAGTTGAAATCGTACATGCACCCCACAGAGTTAGCGGGGTTAGGAGTAGATACCGAAGGACACGTTTTGAAACAACGTCCTTTGCTCGAGCTGAATAAGAACAATTTGTTGGCATTGAAAACGTCTCCGCCACCGCCGTTGGCTCCAGGAGAAGAGGAGAAGCAAGTATACGACGTGGACTTACCGAAAGGCTTTAATCGATGGGACGAAGTGCATCAAAATATTTGGAGAAAAGCGAAGCAAAAGCACATCGAAGAACTGCGCGCGGAAGCGACTATTGCTCAGCACGCTCGAGCGGAAGCGTTCATAACCAGCGCAAAGGACTCGTCTGATTTAGATAAAGTCTTGCAAGAAGAAGCCGCGGAGCGTGCCAGAGCACATTTGCAAGACGTATTGAAAGATCATTTGATAAATTAGCTCCCTCCCTACTACTAACTACTAGTTCTATAATTCTTTTTAATATAATTATTAGCCGCTGACGACGTGAAACGCGCAACAAAATATTAATGTTTCCAAAGTCGCAACATTTTATCTTTCCCGCCGCTCGCGCCTTTCGTTCCTAGCGGCGACCAATCGCACGCGTAAATCTCATCGGAGTGACCGGGTAAGTCGAGTTCGAGTTTCTTTAAACGCACGCTCCATACTTTTAACGTCGAGTCTTTGGATGCGGATAACACGAATCGCGAATCCGCGCTCCAAGCTATTTGGTACACCGCGCCGACGTGTCCTCTAAACGTACACACGAAATCACCGGTATCGCCGTTCCATAATTTTACCGCTTTATCAAATGACGCCGAGGCAAAGTACTTACCATCCGGCGAGAACATGACGTGATTAATCAGTTGCACGTGTCCAGTCAATCGCTTCAAAGCCGTTTTTGATTGCGACGGTTCCCAAAGAAACATGGTAAAATCGTCAGAACCGCTGATTAAACGTTCCGGTTTGTTTCTCGTTAATTTTTTGTATCGTTCGAGCGCGCGTTCTTTTGATTTCTCGAATGACTCTTCTCGTTTCCCGGTTTCATCAAATGCACCCGTTCTTAACGCGAATTCGGATGATAACGCGAGCGTATTTACCCAATGCGCGTGCCCTTTTAACTGTCGAACAATTTTCCCGTCTTTAGCGTCCCAGGCGTACACCGTGGTGTCTCTCGACGCGGTATAAATCAAGCCTTCTCCGCCCCATTTCACGGAAGAGAGCGCCCTAGAATGCGCAGAAAGCGAAAATAGAGGTATTTTCTTATTCACGTTCCATACTTTTGCCGTCCCATCTGCAGAGGCGGAAACGAATCGAACGTCGTTTGGTGATTTCAACGCGTGCGTCGGCTCCCAGCTCAATCCTACGATGTGTTTCTTATGTCCTTTCAGAATCCCTTTCGATTCACCCGTGACTGGGTCCCACAACCGAACCATGTTATCCATCCCTCCACTCGCTACTAACTGCGCATCTGGCGACCACGCCACGCATAAGACCCAATTTGTGTGTCCTTTACACGTCGTCTTTGGCGCCTCGCTTTCGTGGTTCCATAAACGCACCGTGGTATCGCCGGACCCGCTCGCTAAATGTTTCCCGTCCGGAGAAAACGATACCGATAATATAGCTTCCGCGTGACCTGGTATCGCGGACGAACATCGAGTCACCGGTCTCACTCGAAACAACGCCTGTGGGGCGTACACGATTTTCAACACCTGTTCCATGCTCGCGTTCACTTTCTCCAAGTGGTCCCCTAAATCCGTCGTCAACGTTTCGTCTTTAATGTAAAACTCGTACGGGAGTTTCTCCCCTTTCTCTTCCGTGTTATTCAATAACGTGTTCAGCAACTCTTCCAACTGTTTCGAGGTACAATCGTGCGGCAAATCCAGCTGAGGACCGGCGGTGTTCCCATCCGTATCCACGAGTTGCGCGATGACATTTATTCTTTGTCGAGGGAGGTGACGATTTTCGTTTTCGTTTTCGTTTTCGTTGTTGGCTGTTTTCGCGCGCTTGGTCGACGTCGTCGTCGTCGGTAAAACCGAAGAACGCCCCCCGGAAGAAGACATGATGTGTATTGGAAATTACTACTATTATTTTGCTATATTATTGCGTGCTCTCTTTCTCTCTCTTTCTGTGTGTGTGTGTGTGTTGTGTTTTCCTGCGTGTTGATAGAACTTTTGAGAGGCGCCGTCACAACTGAAGAGAAAGGACTCTAGAGTCAAAAATCGACACTTTTTTTAACAACAAAAGCGAAGAACCACCAAACCACCACCACCACCACCACCACCATGCAAAACGACGACGACGATTTAGACGAAGAAGAAGGAGAAGAGGGAGACTTTGGAGAGTGGATAGAAGACGAAGAGTCTCTCGTGGAAATCTCCGAGCAACGGAAAACAAAATGTTTATTCTCTCAGAGAGTGTATTCGAACGCACACGAGGCGTTAACGAGAGCCGCCACTGACTTTGGATTTGATTTACGACGAGTCGTTTCGTTGAATAAGAAGAATACTTTCATAAAAAGTAAAGAAGAGGAAGAAGAAGGAGAGAAACCATCGAGGAGTGGCCGCGAAGAAGAAGAAGAAGACGATGAAAATGAATTGGAGTTTTACGACGTCATTAAAGTGATTAACTTTGTGCGTAAAATGGTTTTGGAAGAAACGAAAAACAACAGCAAGAACAACAACAACAAGAACAAAGAATCAGATGAAAAAGAATACGACGAGAAGGAATTGGCAAAACGAGTGATTGCAAGAGTCAACGATGGAGCGTGGAAAGACGACGTGTATCTGATGCCCGTCGATGCGAGTGGGTCGGACCCGTTGACGTACGAGTGGGAATCCTACGTCTACGGCATCGACGACGACGAAGAAAGAGCGCCGGCGGCGACGAAGGAGGAAAAAGCAAACAAAGATGAACGAGATTCTACGTCTCAAAACGAACATTCGGCATCGTCGTTGATGATATCTTCGTTGCGAAGCGAGAACGAGGCGCTCAAGTTGAAAGTATTCGAGATGATGGAAAAATTAGGGATGATTAGCGAAGAAGAAGAGAAGCAAAAGCTCGCGCCGGTGGCGAACGTCGGCGAAAAAATCGTCGTATCGTCGGCGCCGACACGTAACATGAACGACGACTGCGCGAGTAGAAGGTATGCAAATGATGATAGCGATCGATTCGATAAAAGAACTCAACAAGAGAAAGACGAAGACGAGGCAGACGCTAGAGTGAGGGATTCAGACGATTCTTACTTCAACTCGTACTCGTACTTTGAAATCCATAAAGACATGTTGAGCGATAAAACGCGGACGGATGCGTACAGAGATGCGCTCACCAAGAATCCAACTCTGATGAACGACGCAAACGTTCTCGACGTCGGATGCGGCACGGGTATCTTATCAATGTTTGCCGCACGAGACGGTGGCGCGAGAAATGTCGTCGGCGTAGACGGTTCGTACAGGATTGCGGACGTTGCACGAATGAACGTAGGGGCGAACGACTTACGAGAAAAAGTCGAAATCATCGAAGGGAAACTCGAGGATATGGATTCTATACGCGGTGCACCGTTCGACGTTATTGTCTCGGAATGGATGGGTTACGGTTTATTCTTCGAGTCCATGTTGGATACCGTGTTATACGCCAGAGATAAGTATTTAAAACCGGACGGCGCGTTGTTACCGGACGTGTGTTGCATTAAAATCGCCGGATTTACGAAACAGGCGACAGTGGATTTCGATTTCTGGAACGACGTGTATGGATTTTCTATGAAAGAAGTTGCCGTTCAGCAATTAGATCACGCGTTGGCAACGGCGGTCGTAAAACACATCGAAGGCAAACACATCGGAACGACCGAGACGGAAATTTTACGACTGGATTTGTGTAAGTGTTCGGCAAAAGATACCGAGTTTAGCGCGGAATTCAAACTCGACGCGCTCGAGAACGCGACGAAAGACGAACCTCAAACGATTTATGGCATCGCCTTGTGGTTCGATACAGAATTTTCGAGCCGGTTCTGTCGAGAAAATCCCGTCGTCCTTTCCACGTCTCCGAAAGAACCGAAAACGCACTGGGTTCAAACGGCGTTACATTTTCCCGAGCCGGTCGTCTTAGATAACATCACTGCGTTGGGCATTAAAGGGCGCATTAGCATGGCAAAGAGTACTGAACACGTGAGAGGTTACGATATAAGTTTAGAATCATGTACTATCGATCGGAGCGGGAAAGCGTGCGGTAAAGTACAAACGCGTTTGTATAGATTGTGAAAAATATGACTTGCTTTATCATTTACGTATTATCGTCGTGCGATTGATTTTATTAAACGCGCCATTCCAACCCCTCGACAACTTCTAACGTGTTTGAATCGGGATCTCGGAAGAATATCGCCGGTCTGCCCGATTTACTTTTCGTGTATTCAATCTTATTCGCATCTAAAGCATCCATCAGCGGCTGTATGTCCATGCATCCGATGCAAAAGTGTCGATCTCTGCCGCCGTGCGTCGGTCGAGACTCGATGTCGTCCGGATCTGGGTTTGGTAGTTCCATTATGTGAATCATCTCGTCTCCAATCCATAACCAGGCCCCATCGTACGGTAACTTATCTTTCGGCCTCGCAGGATTAATCGCTAATCCTAATATGCCTTGGTAGAAATCCATCGTTCGTTGCATATCTTTGACGATAATCGCCACGTGGTGCACACCAGTTATTTGCATCTTCTTCGCCACGGACGCGTCCGGTAACTCCTTCGTTTTCTCGTCTATGTCCGACCATTTCAACATTTTCCCTTTCGTATTTGTGACTGTATTCTGGTTGTCTGATGACGATCTCGTTTCTAGCGCACGTTCTCGATGTCGTCGTCGTCGTTGTTGTTGTTGTTGTTGTTCTTTTCTAACAGACACCAAGTGGATAAATTTTCTTGATGAATTCGTCGATGATGATCCTCCTCCTCCTCCTCTTCTCCCGTGGTGTTGGAGTGGGTAAAATGGTTTTGATGTCGTCGTCGTCGTCGTCGTCGCGATGACGATGCTCCCAAAAGCAGTCATCATCTCGCAAACCACTTTCTTTTTACTCACTGTGTATATGTCGTGAACAGATTTTAGATGACTCTGATGAATACACAGCAAAAGTTTTTTGTTTTTATCAAATTGGTGTTTTTTTTTTTGTTTCTCCCCACAAACAAACAAACAAACAAACAAAAAGAAGAGTTTTGAAGAAGATGAATCCGGCGAAGGATCTTCCTTCGACGGAGACCACGGTGGACGTGAGGAAGAAATTCTACGAGGGGTTACTGTTGCAAGAGTTGAAGACGCACATGAACACGCAGAGAGAGTATAAGAACGACTTGATCGATAACTGGTCCGGTGATGCCGAAGCCGACTGGTTCGCCGCGTTGAAGGAAGACGAGGTAAGGGCGAGAAAGAAATGGGAGGAACAAAAGAAAGCCAAGAAAAAAGAACAAACACAACAGGAAGACGAAGGAGACGACGACGAATAAGAAGAAGAAGAAGAAGCTCAAAACGACGACCAGAAGTAGATGCTCGAGATAGTGAAAAGAGAGCTTACTTTTAGCTTTAGCAGTGTTTAGATTAGAGAGTTGCAACGATAGAAAGAAGTGTACATTAGTAAAAGAAGAAACGTTTCTGTTTCACAAACGTATGGTAATTAATAATGGATTCTATATCACAACGCGAAAGGTCGCGAAACGGCGTCTAAATCACATTCGATGGCGTTCACTTCCGCAATATTTTCTTGTCGTCCTCGTATGCCCAAAGCTAGACCGCTTTCAATCATCCATTGGACGTACGGTCCCCAAACCTTTCGGTCGCAACGCAACGTGTTCTCATGCCCGATGACAACCAACCCTCTTCTCGCTCGCGTGAGCGTCACGTTACATCGTCTCGGGTCGGAAACGAAACCTAAACTTCTGTTCGTATTTGCTCGAACCGTGGAAACTATCATGAGTTCTTTCTCGCGTCCTTGAAACCCATCGACGGAGGAGACTTCGATACCGCACTCGCCGGTATTCCTATCGACACCGGTTTGAATCCCGGCGCGGCGAATCATTTGCCGAAGCAAACGAACTTGTGCAGCGTACGGGGTAACAATCCCAATATCTTTCGGTCGTAATTCTTGCGCGGATAAGAAACCACGCAAATACGCCAATACTAACTCTGCTTCCGCTCTGTTGGAATACGTATTCGAGTCGTTGTTTTCCATCGCGTTTGTCGGGTGCGTTGGGATGTAACAAATAGGAACATTTGGCTGTGGCCAATTGAAACCAATTGGTGTTGGTCGCATCGCTCGAGGCGTTCCGTTTTTCAATTGTTTATCGTAGAACGCGTCCGATGGAAATTTACCCAAAGCCGGGTGCATGCGAAACTGCGTGTCGAGCATGTACGGCACAACCCCTAAGGACACGAGTCGATCGAACATGGAAAGCGTTAATCCACCAAGCTCGGCTTCTCGAGATAAAATAGTCGGCGGTAACTGCTTATGGTCTCCAACTAAAACAAGCTGTTGACATCCTCTCGAGATTGGCACTAAACTCATCGGCTCCGTGACTTGAGAGGCTTCGTCTAACATCACCGCGGAGAAACTAATCCGATCCAAGAAGTCGCTACCGGAACCAGCGCACGTGCAACACACGGCTTGCGCGTATCTTACGGCTCTGATTTGTGCTTCGTACGCTTCGTGCTTTGTACATCCAGGTGGAACCATATTCTCAATTTGATACATCGCAAGATCTTGACGAACGGCTTCGGTACGACCGATTCGAACGACGCGTACGCCCGCGCGCGCCAAGCCTTCCACTAAGTTGTCCACCGCGGTGTTACTATCAGAAGTACACAGTACTGGTCCTCTGCCTATATCTATCAGTCCGCGAACGATGGCAACAGACGTGTGCGTTTTCCCAGTACCCGGAGGTCCTTGTATTAAACTTAATCGGCGCTCTAAAGTCGCCGATACCGCCCGTTGTTGCGACTCGTTCAAGTTGAATTGTCTGGTGACGTTTCGTACGACGTGTTCGTATCTTCCGCCGTTTACCTCCGCGCAAAGGTTTGCCACTTCCTCTTCTTCGATGGACTCTAAACCTTCCGCAAAAGATGAACTGCGTTTCATTTCGTTTAAATGCGTCACGCCTCCTTTGTTTGCATCGATTTCGTCCGGTTCCGCGTGTTCAGAGTATTGGAATCCAGCGGTTAAAATTTTTCGAAACGCCGGGTTCGTCGTGCACTTTGCTTTCTTCGTCGGATCGACGATTTCGAGCAAATCTCGCATCGCTCCAACCTGTCTTGAAAACGAAACTCTGTTCGCTAACTTGTCGACGCTCCATCCTTCACCGATGATATCTTTCACCTCGCCGTGGTCCAAGTTGATGTGAATTTCCGTTTGTTCGTAATTTACAAATTCAATGATGCCTTCAAACTCTTCGAATTCAACCTCAGGCGCATCGAGCGGTCTCGGCGCGACTGGTAATGGTGGTGCCTTCGGAACAAACGCCGTCGCAGACGCTTTGAGTGACGAGTCCGGCGCAGGCGGCGGTGGTGGTGGCTGCTTCTCAGCTAAAGTAATACCATCACCCATCGTTTTCGTCTCTTTATACATATCCGCCGCTTCCGGGGATAAATCCGGCAAGGATTCGAACGACCGCACTTGGGGTATAGCTTTCGGCGGTGACACGTATTTGCGAACCAGCACGGAATCCCCGCCGGATAAAATGCGCTTCCCGTCCAAATTTATTTGGCCTTGTAAACACGACATTGGCGTTGGAATCTTCGTGACACCGTCCGGCCCAACCTGCGGCTTCGTCGACAGACACAACCTTCCACCTTTCCACGTCGACGCCGTGGCGACGAGATCAGTCGCAGCCGGCGGCCTTTTCGCTATCCTCTCTAAAATTTGCGTAGACTCCTCACAAAATTCTGTCAACAACAAGCGCGCGTTTTTCGTGAAATACCCCGCCGTCGCGGCGTCCGAGTGCTCGACGACTTTCGTCAAAGGACACAAGGCGTTGACGAGCTTCTTCGCGTCTTCCACATCGCACCTACACGGCACAGACATTAAAATCTCGCAGAATTTCTTCAACGACATTTTGAAGTTATCGTTTGACATGCTCTCGGCGACAAACGCCGCGTGTTTCGCGTGATTCGCCTGTAACAATCTCAAAATCAACTTTGTGTGCGTCTCCTCGTCCACCGTTCCAGATTTGGCGGTTTGCAAAATGTTCCCCATTTTCGGTTTAATTTTCTCCGTGGTGTACTTTGCAAACCACACGAACGCTTGGGAAATCTGCCCCGTGTCCATCTCTCGTCGTATTTGCTTCCCGTACGCTATTTTCTTCTCCGGTATCACTTTTACTTTTTTCTGCTTTTGGCCGAAAAAGCCACCTCCTCCACCACGGCCGCCACCACCTCCAAATCCTCTGCCGCCATATCCACCTCTCCCGTATCCTCCTCTTCCTCCGTATCCTCCTCCGTATCCTCCCCCGTACCCTCCTCCGTACCCTCCTTCGTATCCTCCTCCGTATCC
>Ga0115555_1000440_pt1 | contig 28261 bp, 23 predicted proteins | sample COGITO_mtgs_1104_2_FD_87285 | JGI IMG/M metagenome (GOLD analysis project Ga0115555, IMG submission 87285) | Pelagic marine microbial communities from North Sea - COGITO_mtgs_110407 | ecosystem: Environmental > Aquatic > Marine > Epipelagic | place: Germany:Helgoland, sampling site Kabeltonne... | reverse complement strand
GGGGGGGGGGGGGGGGGGGGGGGGGGGGGGGGGGGGGGTGGGGGAGGGGGGGGGGGGGGGGGGGGGGGGGGGGGGGGGGGGGGGGGGGGGGGGGCTAGGGCCCCTTGGGGGTCTCTGTCTTCGGCGGCGGCCCAGTGTCTGGCGGGAGACGATACCTGTGCAGTTCTAAGGCTGCCAAGGCCTCAAAGCACCCCTCCCCTCAAAATTGAACCCCGCGCCTGGTCTTACATCTGTGACATTCCTTTTCTGTTCCATTCTAACACCTTTTCAACGCTCTATTCACCCTTCCACTCTCACAGAATGTCGGGCCGCGTCTCACACTTCAAACTGGTCCTCCTCGGGGACACAGCCGTTGGAAAGTCGTGCCTGGTGGTGCGATTTGTGCGGGACGAATTCTTTGAGTTCCAGGAGCCGACAATTGGGGCAGCCTTCCTGACCCAGTCCATCGCCCTCGATGACACCACCATCAAATTCGAGATCTGGGACACCGCCGGACAGGAGCGGTACCGATCGCTTGCGCCTATGTACTACCGGGGGGCTGCTGCGGCAATTGTCGTCTACGACATAACCAACAAGGACAGTTTTAATGGCGCCAAGAGCTGGTGCAAGGAGCTGCAGCGACGCGGCGATCCCAACGTTGTCATCGCTTTAGCGGGGAACAAGGCGGATCTCGAGTCGCGCCGGAAGGTAGAGTTTGAGGAAGCGGCCGCCTATGCCGAGGAGAACAACCTTTTGCACCTGGAGACCAGTGCAAAGAATTCCAACAATGTCAAAAGCCTTTTTGTCATGATCGCCAAGAAACTGCCCAAGGCGTCCAACGCGCCCGAACGCGAGGGGCCTTTTACCATCAGCCCTCCCAAGGAGACTAAGAGCTCGTGCTGTTAGGATTAAAATACTTCGTTAGGATTAAACACTTGTGGTGTGTGTATCAAATTAGACCCTTACCTGGGGAAATGTGTGAAATAGTGAATAAGTTTGCGCACAACAACTTTTGGAATGCTGTGATTTGAAGGCGAAGGCGAAGGCGAAGGCGAAGGCGAGTCGAAAGCGAGAGACAATCTATCCAATCTATCCAATCTATCCAATCTATCCAATCTATCCAATCCTCAAATCTCGCACACTTCATTTCAAATTTATTCTACCGTTCTTTCTCAATTCATGTCTCCTTTATCATCCTATTGGGACCTGCCCTGCCCCTGTATAGTGCTCAAAGACGTGCTTGTCCTCCCTCGCACCGAGCCAGTATAACAGCCGCAGAATATAGTCTTTCATAAAGAGTATCTCTCTCGCAGGAAGCGTCAGCACTATGGTCGGGTCAGAAGAGGAAAGGGCCAGGGCTTTGTCCAGGGCAGCCTGAGGGCAGGAAGGTGAAGTGAAGGTGAAGGTGAATGTGAATGTGAAGGTGAAGGTGAAGGTGGGGCGTTGAGCTCATTGTTTCAGAGAGACGAAAGTGCAAAAGAAAGCCACTCCAAGATACGTCTTACCTGGTCTGTGATCCCCCCCTGAACCCCTCCGCCATCCCCCTCTCCCAAATGACGGCACCACGTCTCAAAAACCTGCTCAGCCTCCTTCCCCCTCTGCACAGCAATTACCCCTGAGTGAAATTTATCGCAACCAGAACACCAGCCTATAATATGTGCCCCCGCGTCTGGGTAAAGAGCGATCGGAGTGCCTCGCGAGAACATATCACTCCACACATCAGGCACTTCCCTGACGGCTATTATGTCAGAGTCGAGGTAAAGGATTTGGCCATAAGGGGATAACTCTGGGAATGCTGGGGCCGAGAGCAAACTGCATTTCATTCTCTTCACCCCGAGGGTGGTTGCCATCGATTCCCGATGAGCGAACTTCACACTGAATAAAGCGGAAGAGTCCAGCTGGAAGGAAGCTGGGGGGTGGGAAGTAATTATGAGAATATCATTCTGCCATCTTCCGCTTTTGACGAGGGAATTAACAGCTAGGGAAGTCAGCCAGGGCGGATAGCCGTTCATAGCAATCAAGACAGCGACTTTATTATCAGCACGTCGCTCAGGTTTGCGCTTGCGATACTGCTGTTGTTGTCTTTGTTGTTTATGATGTCGGAAGGGAGTGACCAAGGATTGCATTAGCAAGGTGTTTCTAATGAATATAACCGTACCAATAAAGCCAATAAGGAGAAGACAAAGGCGGAGTGAGGACTTCATGGCGATTGGCGATTTTACCCACAAGCCATTTTGGGATTGTTATACAAACACACAAAATACAACATGTACCCACGATGGACGATGGACGATGGACGATGGACGATGGACGATGGATTTCGGAAATCCAAAATAATTGAGAACCCCCAGTGTAATAGAGGACCAGGGGTAAACGAAAGTCGCGAAACAATGAAATTCTTCTTTCCCGCCCTCATCACCTTCTCGAAGCTTACCAGCACTATTACCAGCGCATCAGAACAATGCTCGGTTGACCTTGCAGTAAGGCAAGGCTGGGCTTCTGCCATAAGAGAAGCATTCCAATCCACAAAAACTGTGAGAGAAGGGGCGATAGTATTTGCGCCTGCGGGATCAATTTCCAATCCTTCCGGTTCTTATGGTGCTCTCCGCTTCCCCGATGGGGACATGCTGGACCAAGAGAGTTGTGACTGCCTCGAGGGCACAACATGCACACAATTATTCCCCCCCAAAAAATCAAGCACGACCGCTGAATCTACGTGCGAGTCTACGTTTCTCCCCTCTATCAATGACGCAGTAATCACTATCGCGTGCCTTCCTCCCAACGAGATTGACTACTTCAGTTACCAAACGAATTTGTTTTCGAGGGCGATGAAAGTAAATGAAGATGACGACGCTAAAAGTGTCTACTTCCCCGAAGTTTCTCCCCTCCGCGCTATCAACCAGATCGATTTGAGCAACAGATGGGGGCAACCTTTCGTCATCATTACATCCCTATCGAAATCCTTAACTGATGACATTGTTGCCGTCCTTATAAACATGGATGACAATTTAACGATTGTGCGGGACGGTTTGGGCAGTGATAGCATCAACGTCGCGTCGGATTCTCTCCAAGTGATTCTCCGACTTAACCATGAGGACTTCACTGATGCTGACTTACTCCAGTACATCGACGATAGTGCATCTGAACAGATTGCCATCTATCTCCAAGGCCAAGGCAACAACGAAAGCGGAAGCGTTGTTGACACCACTGTAGAGGTGTCTTCTCCTCTTAAGGAGCGAAAAGATGAAACCTACGACCTCTACGAGACTTATTCAGCCCTCATGGACAACCTCGAAGATTCGATTGTCGCGAAAATGAGTGACTCCGGTTACACACTCTCTTTTAGTGCTGAGCTCTCTCCGGCGATGAATTTCGGCTATTCAAACACAGACACAGATGAATGCTGCATTGGTGGGTACTTTAACAACACGGAGTACTGGAGACCCATAATTCATTTTAGCACAAACGACTGCCTCTACACGGGTGCGGGGGTGACAATGAGCTTGGGAGGTGACGACCTCGTTATTGGGAATGTGTTGAGTGTGGACTACAGCGCGATCGGCGAGGGCATGAACATCACCACGCACAATGCATTCACTTGCGACGACGACAACAATCTGAACATCCTCTATAACTGTAGAGAGGGGTGCGAAGAATCAAGTTGTGGGATTGCCCCGATGCCGAGTCAGTGCACCCAAGTTGGCGACAGCCCCATCTTCTATAAGATCAGCTGTGGGGATGATGGGGCTTTAAGTACGCTGTACAGCGACGAGGGTTGCGAAAAGGTGTTGAAGGTGGGTGGTAATTTGGAGGGTGTTTGTAATAATAGTACAAAGAGCGTGGAGGGCGAAGCGTGGGCCGGCGGACACTTAAGGGATGGGGGCGTTGCAATCGCGCTTGGTGTGAACACGAATCTTCTCGGTAGGAGCAACTTTCACAACATATATCTCCCTCAGTTCAACACGTACACCGATTTAACGGTCGAGAAGTTCAACTTTAACGAAAAAACGCTCTCGGGGAGTGGGGTAGAGTGGGGCGGGGAGGGGTTTGAAGATCTGTTTGTGGCCGTATTTGGAAGGGAATGTGCTGGGGCGAGTGAAGACTTCTGCAAGGTGGTCAGTACGGATTTGCTTAGCGTGAAGGATGGCTTTAGTTTGCTAAGCAGACAATATTTGGACTTGACGACGGGTGTGGGGATGGATAAAGATTTACTTCCTGGTGGGCGCTACTTGATGTTTGACAAGTCAGTACTTGTCTAAGTGTTGGCTATTTATAATACAAGGGATTTTTAATGTAATTGTAATTAAAACTAACTAACTAACTAACTAAATACTGCCCGAAAAAAACTTCGTTTTGCTTTTGCACATCATTTATTGGTTACAGTATTCATTTCGTCTCCTGATAGATGCACCACGGGAGGATTAGAGCGAATAAAAACTTTACGTGTGCCCACCGTGATAATTAAAAAGGTGAGCAGTGATAACGGTGGTGTCGTCGATGACTTGCTCCTCCTTCATCCACCTGTTGTTTGCTTCCCTGACAAGAGTATCAACACTTATTCTTGGCTCGTTGGCCTCGACGCTCATTGCGATACACTCTTCGTTAGTCATGAATTCCCAGAGTCCATCTGTCGCAACAAGTATGCATCTGTCTTTCTCCGGGTCGAGCTCCCTCTCGAAGAACTCGGGCTCACTACTAACCCCAGCTGTGTGTGCCACAGCATCTCCAAGGCTCCTTGACATGGCAAGCCCAGGAACGTCCATGTGACCAAGCCAAACTCTCGGGGGCCCATCGATTCCGTCGTCATACTCTACAGCGAAGACCCTACCCCCAGCGGCGATGATGCGCTTCTTCTCGTCGGGAGTCTCAGGCTTGTGGTCGTGGGTGAACTCCTCCGCAATGATCTTGCCCTTGGGGCCAAGCTTGCCAATAGTGACTCTGCTGTCCCCGATGTTAACGCCAATGATAGTATTTCCCCTTATTATCGCCATTGAGAGAGTAGTGCCCGAAAATTCCGTGTCAACACGCGAATTCCGGAGGATCTGCTGCTCGCACTTGTGGATGGCGTCAGCTGTGGCCTTCTTAGGGTCGCTTACCCAGCTGGGATGATTGAACATCTCCTTTGCTAGCTCGCGCTTAAAAAACTGGCTGACTCCGTCACCAGCCTCGCCGTGACCGTCCAAGACGCATAGCACTAAGCTATTCGTATCGGCATGGTCAGCCATGATGAGGCTGTCCTGATTCTTTTTCCTTGGGTTGTAAGGAGCGTGTCCTTTCTTTGATAACCCAGAGTATTCTGTTACAGCGCAACGAGAGGTTCCGGAGGCCAGGGCGTCATCCTTAACTTCTAGATCAGACATTTGACCGTCTAGGGTCTCGGAACCACCTGCAACAGAGAGACGGCGCCGGATTGCTCCTACAGGGGAAACGCCCTTGCTCTGAGGTGTTGTGTAGGGTGTAAGGGGGTGTGGGGTGATTGCAGTGTTATTTTGGGGATAGAGAGCGATTGCGTGTCAGCGATTGTGTACGAGCGAATGCGCGTTCGAATTTTAACTTTGTTTGAAAAATTCCAATTTTCATCAAAACCCAACTCCCCTGACGCCACACCTCAGTGCTGGCATGGTAATGTGCACGTGCTGGGAATACTTACATCTTCGGCATTCTTCCTGCCTCCTCCATTCTTGGGGGTATCTACATTGGGTGCGCCGGCATAAGAACCGGCTGTGGAACCTCTGCGGATAGGGGCTGACATATTATAATTGTGGATCCTGATAGATAACGGAAGGGGCTATTGGGAGGTCAAAAAGGTTTCTGGTTAAAGGAAAGACAACAGAAGAAGGTAGAGGTCTTTAGAATCTATGAAACGAAATAGCGGTATAAATACTATTTTCACAGACCCAGAATAGATGAAAGATGTGAAAGCCTCCTAAGAAAATGTGAAAACAGGTCAACAGGTCCACACGAAAACAGGCCACACGCCACGGGCCACGGCCAGGACGATCAGCAGGAAGGTAGAGACAACAACAACAGCAGTGTTGAACTGAGGAGGAATATTTGGAAAATAAGTTTTCCTTCGGAGAGGATTACTCTATTTAACGTGAGCGTTTAGTATTTTAGAAGAAGTTTTTATTGCTTGCTGAGTAGGCGGGTAGTGGTGTTTGGGATGGTCACCGGAAATGCTTATCAAACTGTTGAGGAGGAGCTAAATACGTTGGAAGCAGGTGAGTTATCGTGGCACGATGAGAGAAGGATATCAACACGGTTCTGTCGAGAATCATCCTTTCTAGATTGCTGCGACATCCCCTCTCACACCCTCAAATTTGTCAACTGTTCTACGACTGTGTCAACTGATTGATGACAGCCATCGCCAATTACGATAAGGCATTACCAAAGCTGGCAAACAACGTTATCTCTGCCAAGGCAGCGGCTTCCGCACGTAATATGGGGAATTTTGAGGGCAATAGAAACAACGATACACCACAAAAAATCTCAAATATTTTCTCTGAATCCCAAGCAGCCTCCTCTGCAGTCGGCACCCCCACACCCGTAAACTTTAGCAAAAACATGGTGTACCCCGAAGATTATAACCCTTTCAATTCCCCTCCCGGTGATGTCGATATGGCTACTCCAGGCTTGATCGCCCCTATCCCTCACACTGCCACCCCGGCTCAACCCACCAACAACTCCAGCAATGCCCTGCACGACAATACTCTACAGGAAAACGTTACCAACGTTATGTCCCATCTTGATACGCTGAAGTCCCAAATCAAGCGCGAACGGGAGTCCCTTTCTGCCGCATCTATTAACACCAGATCCCAACCGTCTCGTTCTAATGGTAACAATGATACTTACATGCAGCGACCCGAACAAAGAATCTTCTCCCCATCTTCTGTCGCCGTAAAAGTATCGAATGCACTAAAAGGACAACCCAACTCCTCCCTCCGTCGCCACTTTTCCCCATTTGATACAGATCTTTCTGGGCATCTCTCTTATCCCAGCTTCAAGTCAGGCCTCTCGGCCCTAGGCTGCGGACTCACCGAGACCGAGCGCGAGCGATTTACTCAATGGATCGACGAGAATGACGATGGTCTCGTATCTATGGAAAATCTTATCAACAAGCTCGATAACGAGACCATCAAAGACCTCAGTAAGCTTCCAGTGAGCAGCAGCAGGACCAAAAGTCAGCGGGCAGAAACTGCCGAAACTCCCCAGTTGAGATCTTTGACGGCCGCTGATCTTGACGGTGATAACTTTGGCGACGACGATAACCATCTCGCGACTGGCAGCTCGCAAACCCCTCGCGGGTTTTCGACTTCTTCCTCTCCTCCTACGGTGAATTTCGGCTCCTATCCACCTAACAGGGAATCACGTAGCAACGTTCCCACACCTGCAACCCTCGACTCGAATCCATTTGACGATGATATCGACGAAGATCAAAACAATTACAACCTCAGCAGCAACAACACACCCAGTGTCATCGAACCTAAACCCATCACTCGTATGCCATCGACGACTAGCAGCGCAAACGAAAACATGCTCAACAGTCAAAAGCGACTCCGAGAAGATGGGTTACAACATGAGGGAGGGATCCAAATACAAGATTCCCACGACAGACCCCCCGCTGGCACTCCCAGTATGACTAAGCGTTCTTTTAATAACAGCAGGAACAAAAACAACTTGCACATCAACACGTCCTCTTCCCCAACTCCTTCCTCCAACCCTCAGCCCCCCACTCTGGAATCTTCCGTCAATACACAGTCTTCCCTTCCCCCCCCTCCCCCCGCTGTAAGCCCCGAAACCTTAATGACGGCTCGCGGCAACTTGGGTGTAACCTCCCGTGAATACGGTCTCTTCTCCCCGGTAGCCAAAACTACGGGACTCACCTTTGAACATAGGCCCGACAGGCCCGCCACCCCAGGCACGACGGGTAAGGCGACCCTGGGCACGAGTGGCAGACGAGGAAGCTACATAAAAAATGGGGAGATGAGCATGTACGACACAGTCGGGAATATTATCAGTGAAGACAAAGTAGAGTCTGAGCGAATGGAGAACCAATGGGTTGGTAATCGTCCTTCCTCGGCAACGCGTCGTAACTTCTCGTCATCTGTCGTGCCCTCTCTTCTCTCTGGCGGGCCCCAGCCACATTTTACCAGCAAAAACTCCGAGCGATCTGCCATGCGCACGAAGGTACTCCACCAGCTTCGGACTGACAACCAAATGGCAACTAAAGATCAGCACCACAAGGCTCAAGCACTGTGTTACAGGAGCCACTTGGGCGGCGCAGGCGTCGAAGTGACGGAAGGGAACTCACCCCCACCTCCTCCACCAGTCCAATTCACATCTTTACAGTCACACTTACAGGGGGGATGCCTGGCGCCCTCCACCCCTGTCGGGGCTCCCCAGGTGGACTATGCTTCTCTACGAACCTCAGACATCAACAAGACGACCAACATGGTCGTAAGTCGCCTCTCAGGGAGCGGCAGCGTCCCCGCTCTCAAGAAGCAGCTAGAGAAGTATGACGGAAGCAGGAGTGGGCTTCTCAACAGGGATGAGTTCAAGGTTGCCATGGGACGGTATGGAATTGAGATGGAAGAGGGCCAGATCGATGCCGTCATGAAGAAGTGCCAAGTCAGCCCGAACACGGCTGACGCAAGTAAGAAGGCTCTTCAGTCTGGTAATGGTTTTAATGACTTGAATCAGAAATTCATGGAATACGGAAAGCTCATTGACGACCTCGACAAGAAAATTCTCCAACTGGAAGGCGCCGGTAAGACCAGCAAAAAGATGGCCATGAGCAGCGCACTGCGTTCCATGGAAAAGAGCGGGTACGGAGCTTTGACGGAGCGGAGCTTGCGGAACCCCGAGATGCACCAGGGTCGAAGGATGGCAAAGAAGGTTTTGCACGGATTGAAACACCACGACAGAGAGAATGTAGAGAGGGTTCTCAGCACAGTCGACTCCAGCGGGGTGGGGAAAGTTACCGGAGATGAAATCCGTTCGGGCATGAATAAGCTTGGCCTTCAGCTAAGCGATAAGGAGCTTTCTGTTTTGACTGAGCAGATTCTGAAACAGTGCCAAAACGACAACCAGAAGGGGGACGAGCGTTACAAGATTGAGGACATTCTCCCATCGACTAACTTCTTCTTGAATGTCTGCGAGGCGGAGGATCACTACGCAATCAATGAAGCAAGCAAAGAAGCTGAATCCAAGCGCAAGACGGAAGCAGAATCTCACTACGACTCCGAGGTCCTTCCTGCCGGGGGCGGCGGTGGAGCCGGACTCGGGGGTAGCTCTGTATTCTTCCACAGCAACGCGATTGTGCCGGAAATCGAACAGAACAAGGTGCCCACTAAGCGGGAGATCCAAGAGAGGCTTCACATTGCGCACATCTCCAAGGGCCTCCTAGAGAATGACATCGCACTCAGAAGGGCCTGGGCCAATGGGGATCAGAAACCCACCCCGGAGTGCATTAGAAAGTGCCTCTCTGAGGCCGGTATTCAGCTCTCCGATAAAGACGCGAAGAAGCTCAGCAGCATTGTCATAGACACGCCTGCCAGCGAGAACATCGACAAATGCGACTTTGATAGGCTGTTTAAGTCACTCAACATCCGCAACGACATTAAAACTGTTCGTGTTGACAGCAGGACAGGAAAGGGGTTCAACGGTATGGGGGGGAAGATGAATGTTACTGAGGGCGTGGTCAGGGGCGATGAGGAGGCAGACGGGGGGATATTTAGCAGGAGCGGTGTCTGGGAGAAGATGGCTTTGCAAGGGGACACACATTTTGGAAGCGAGACACTTAAAAAGAGGCTGGAAGAAGAGAAGACTTTTGACCTTGGTGCCAAGGGGAACACAAAAGGGCGGGGTGGGGACTCAGCAGAAAAGAATAGAAGGGACAGCTTTTTCAGAGACAGCGTCTTCGGCCAAGACAATGCGAGTAAATTGGACGAGATATGCTTTATTGGTGGCAATAAAAGGAGGCCGGCCACACCTGACACGAGGGCTGCCAGAGATAACATCGGGGTTGGGATGATGGTACATGACAGCAATCTTGGGGAGGGCAAAGAAAGCGCTTCACAAAGCGCTCGTGAAATCGCCATTGCCAAGAGAGAGGAAGGAAGACTGAGCCCTGAGCTTGTTGGCAACAAGAAGGCCCTCGTCGAATCAGGCTTGGAAATGAGGATCGGTAGCGAGAACAATGTTATGATCGCCCAGTCTCCCGCTGTTGTCAGTGAGGGGATCCGATTGTACCCAAATAAAAACGACAATACCGCGCACGGCAACCCCTACACGCACAGCTCTAAAGATCCCGTTGTCACTAGTCCTAACAAAAGATCAGAGGCGCCTTCAGGGTCCCGCTGGGCCGACACAACCCTCAAGGAATTCATTGTCGGTGCTGGTGGAGGCGCGGTGTCAACTCCATTGGAGAATAGTAGACCCTTCAGAAAGAGGGTAGTATCGGCCGCTAACCAACCCAGCTTCGGATTACTCGCGAGCCCCTTCGCCACGGACACTGATGTTATCCACTCGGGGGAGAACAAAGATCACAGCGCATTCGTGATGGGAAAAAAGCATGTGATGGAGGCCCCTCTGAGGGATTCGCCCCTCAGGCACAGGAATGAGAAGCACCACGAAGAGGCGAAGGGGGGAAAGCTCTACGGCAGGCCTCCACCCTTTGCAGTGGAAGGAGACAAACCTACGCCGGTGAAGAAGAGCCAGAGGTTCGAGATGAGTGAGAGACTATACGGATACCCTCATGGATACAACATAATCAGCAACCTCGACAGCGGCAAGAAACTTAACGCCAAAAACAATTTTATTCGGCAGAATTTCGAGAGATACCAAGAGGAGCAAAGACAGTAAGCTGTGTTGCCGAATTAAATGAAGTATTAAAAATAATGTAACCTTTCTGTGCGAAGCCTGTGTCGTTTTATTTTTACTTAACCACTTTCTCTTTCTCCGCCACACATAGCGCACGTCAGCATTATTGCCTCCGCCTGTTTTTCGTGCGAGTAAGTGCAAAATTTACACGACCACCCCTTACCCTCACTCGGAGTTGAGGTCAGGTGGAAGTTATCTAACGACTGGTAAGCATCTATTACCGCAAATGCGGTTTCTTGTTTTGATTCTATGAATGCATTGTCCTGGTTCCTCCACCTGTCTTCAATAGCTTCGCTCGACGAACTTTGATTCATAGGCGGCCAATGGCACCAAGGGGATAGCATACTCTCTGGACAATTCCCAATTTTGCCGTCAAATTTCGGACCGTGCACACGGAAATATACAGCATAGCGAATGTGCGGTGAAGTATTGGGGGCAATGTAATGTGCTGTCATATAGTTGGCCAAAAAGACATCACCAGGTTCTGCTAGGCAATGAATTGGCGGAGTCTTGAAGAGGTCCTTTGTGTCTTTCAATGGTAACGTGCCCTTTTTTTGGACTCGTTCCAAATTGTCACCGACTTGAAAATACTTAGCCAGGGCATCATGGCTTCCAGGCCAAACGCACAGCTCACCGCTGTTCTCCTTCTCTGTCTTTGATAGGCAAACACCCACTAAGCAGTCAAAATTCATAATTTTTCCATAGTGATCAGTCACACCAGGAATAAAATTGTTTGGACAGCCGTCGATGTGCCACCCTTCGGCTACGGCGGCAGAGTGAGCCGTGTTTGTCTGAGAGGTTTTCCCGATGCACGCATCACCAGGAAAGCGCAGCGCCAACTGACCAGCACCCTGTGAATAAGTTCTGTCACCACCAAGGAGTGCCGTCATCACAAAGGGAACAACGCTCTCATTAAAGAGATTTGTAATGCTTTTGTGTCCAGCAAACGTCTTTGCCTTGAACTTGTCAGTACCTGAGCTGCTTTCCCCGAGTTCCTTGTTAATTTCCAGCAACGCATCGTCAATAAGATTTCTATCTACGGCATTCGAGAGTTTTGCGAACCCCTCTTCCTGGAATGATTTCAAAAATCCAGGTGCATTTATGAATGATTCTGCTAATGTTGGGAAGTATGACTTTCTCTCCTCTTCAGCCCTTTCTCTCTCTACCGCTTCTTCCGCAATTCTCGTCAGTCTGGGGGGAAGATCAAACATAATTGCATCCCGAGAATTTTTATGAACAAGCTTTAATTTGGATTTGACTGAACCTACGACTAAATCCCTGTTATTGACAGGAGAGAAAGTACGATTGCTGTTGAGCACAAATCGACAGCACCATTCTGGATGTCCAATACTGCACCAAAGTGAAAGGTCTGTACCTGACTGGAATTTGCGATGGTTCACCTCAAGTGCTAATCCTCGATCGTCAGAAACACGGAGGGCTATCCCAGAAGATCTATCGGCTGGATCACCATCTGCGACGAAAGAAACGTTCTTTCCTTTGTTATTGAACTGAATGCCAATTCCTCGCCCTTTATATTGAGGGAGTTCATACTCTTTCCCGACAAAATTTATCGATTTGTCAGACTCAAACGAGGTCAGTGAAAATGTAGCCATTCCAGATTGGAGTTGTGTGTCAAAGATAGAGTGAGCAACCAACCAAGCTGCCTGGTTTGTTGCACAAGTGTGCAACGAGTGAGCAAAAGCAGCAAGTGAGCAACTTTTTTCTCTGAGCTGATGTTAAATTTCAGATATTTAGCAGTATCATGAAATCATGCCGCCGCTCTCGCCGTTCTACCCCCCGCCCAAAATAAATGCAATAAATTTAAAGATAACTAGAGATAAACTGAAAAGTCTAGTCGATCAGATTCACTACTCCCAGTAGAGAGAGTAAAAAAGACCCAATGCGTTCCCTCCCCCCCTCCAGGCCCTCGCCCCTTCTTCTGCGAATTCCCTTTTCACTTCCCATTGCCCCTTTGATCTCCATAACGTTACTATGCATCCCGGTCATCGGGTGGCTTATCCTATTTTTCACTTGGATCCCGCTTGTATATTTCACGACCGGTTACTACCTTCTGAGCCGCCGTCATACTCCCAGTCCCTCTAACTTCAAAACCATTCGCCAACTCATGAACACATCTTTCCCAATCATTATCCCCCACCGCCTCGGCTCCGCCACCTCCCCTGAAAACACTACCTCTGCATACAGAAATCACAAAGACTACCCCTTCCTCCATCTCGATCTGCACCAAACAGCCTGCGGTACAATTGTGTGCTTTCATGACACTGAGCCGCATGAGCGAAATCTACTCAAACTTACAGGTTTGGACTCAAGGTGAGTATGGGGGAACCGACTTCTTGGAAAAGTAAGCTTGGAAGGGAAAAGTACGTCGTGACTGACCACCCGCTTGCTTTTTAATCCCCTCGAGTAGTATTTCTTCAGTGCCGTATTCTTCCCTCCCACCCCTTCTCGAAAAGATACCGAGGAACCCCTTTTGTGAGTTCGGTTACGTTGAAACGAATGGCGGGGATCGCATATGCACATTCGAGGAGATTCTACAACTCGGTGGCAACAACTCTCTCTATCTCGAATTGTGGGACGATTCTGCTGCGTTTATTAGGGAAGTGGACAATTTGCTCTTACGATATCGTCGGACAGAAGACGTCATCTGGGGTAATAGATTCAACAACGTAATACGTCAGAACTGTACAGAAATCGACGGGGGGATACCGACGGTTTCTACAAGCATACAGTGGATTTTGATACACATCGCCTATTATACAGGAATCCTTCCCTTCCTCCCTCGTCGTTACCTCAACTTTGACATCTTCAACACTGTCCTTATTAGTCCCAAAGTTTGGTCGAAACTATTCTCAGGATCTCTGAGATTTTCGGAAGAAAACAGTCGTCGCGCCCAAAAATCGTTCGAGTATGTTTTTAGCCTCATCAACTTCTTCCTTTTTTGTCCTCGCCTTTGGGGCTACCTAAAGGGCGTCGGCGTGCCTGTTCTTGTCATGGGGGTGAATTTTGAAGATGAGTTTATGTTGGCGGAAGGTGGCGGAGCTAGTGCTGTCATAACAGACTATCCAGAGAGGTTAAGGGGGCTTCGCGACAGTGGCGCGAAAGGGCAACAAGGAAATTCAAGAAGAGAAAGAGAAAGAGACAGCAATCTCTTTTCGCAGCGGTTATAATTTCATGATTGAAATTTAATTTTCCTGAAATGTTTGCTTCCCCGCCATTCAACAACCAAAAAGCACATTTGTTGTTACGTAGGTTCACCAACCACACTTTTTTAATTACTAAATTACATATTTTTTATTCCCAAATATTAAGCAACAAAATTGCCGCGATACTAACCACTGAAGCAAAAATGTTCGTGTTCGTAGTTGCGGCGCTACCATCAATTACGTTATCCCCTTCTGGCGCGGGAATGCAAATCTGTTCGCAAAAATTACCGCAATTGAAACAGGGTTTTTCGTGGTCTTCTCCTTTGAAATCAGCAGCGCAAGAGTTCACCAAATCGCAGGTTGTCTGACACATAGAATCTTGTTCGCAGTCGCAAGCAGGAAAAGCGTCAACGCACAATGATTGTTTTGTGATTTTCTTGCAAGTCTCAAAGGGCCCTTTCAACATCTCTTGAAAATGATCCTCATCCTCAAGCTTTTCGTAGGTGTTCGCCGCTTGCGTATCCCGTTCCCTAGCTTCATCAGCAACGGCCCTTGTCACTGGATGGGATAGAGATATAGCCCCGCAGAAACTTTCCCCACTTAATGCTTGATAAGGGAACGGCACACAATCCTTACCATTCACTGGTGGATCGTCAGGATCAAAGAAAATATTTTCAGCTTCGGAAATTGCCGTTGGAATAACAAAATCTTCCCAAACAGCACCTGCGAGCTCCTTCAAAAGAAACAAACCCCCTGCAATCGGAGCAAATAACCTCCTGCTGCTTCGCTTGCCAACATTGTTAAGACAGAGATCATCTGGGGTGCAACCAGAAAACGAAAAGCGATTTCCTGTCACTGTTGAACTCGTCTCCAGCGCCGAACCCTGAATAGGGACATATCCACCATAAGGAGGAGGACAATCAATTTTCATGTCAACTATGGATCCTTCTTGGCTGAAGATATCTGCACCAGGGCCTAGTGAAGCCGCATTGCTCTTAAAAACGCTCGGAAAAATATTAACTATACCTGACCGGACGAAGATTGCACCACCTCCGACATTACCAATCGCTTGGCAGCTCTGGAATGTTGTTAGCTGGATATCAACCTGAGGATTTCCAGAGAAAGAGGATTCAATAGCCAACCCTCCTCCAAACTCAGCCGATCCATAGCTTATTTTCAGGGCGCGCAATGTCAAACGACCATCACCCGTACCAGAAACATACAGAACACGCCTACACATCGACATGGTCGATGCAATCTATTGTACCCGAAATGTCAAGGAGTGCAAACATGGTGTGGGATGCAGCACAGTTTGATCCGTCATCATTGCACATAAAAATGCCCTTGCTTACAAGAATGGTATTGTCGCTCTGCACGATGTTATTTCCAACATTTGAGGCAGGATAGTTCGAAACCAAGTTGAAGAGGTCAGTTGTAGATCTCGCCCGGTTTGTGGAGGCAGCAAGAGATTTATTGGACGAAAAAAAGACAGCCGCGAAGACTAAAGCGAAGGAATAGGAGTAGAGATAATTGACAACCATCATAAATCAATGAACTGCTTATGGTTTTTCCTTTCGGTATCTATCTCGTCGGTAAAATGTAAAAACTCAAGTCCGCCCTCCTTTAATTTTTTTTCTTCTTTTTGGATAGTATAGCAAGCAACCTGCATATCGGTCTGAACCAAAGGCTCACGAAGGACCCAAACGACGTGTGTGTCTAGGATACTCTTCCTTTCTTGAGTCGACCCCCTCCTCTCTTCTTCCTCTCTCTCCCTCCCAAAATCTTTCCACCAAAGAATGTCGTCCCCAAGCTCGCTCCCACCCGTCCCACCTACGCAGACGACGGAGTCTGGCATTCCCTCAAACCCCCAAGCGATCCATAAGATTCGTGACGCTTGGATCTCCAAGCAGCTGACCCTGCGACAAGCTTCATTCACAAATTATTCCCCCCTGAGCGTTGTGTGCGCAACCTACAACGTGAATGCCAAGTCCTTCAAGGACGACGGCGTCGGAAAGGGTAAGGCGGGGTTGATTGACTGGCTGTTCCCTGCTGGTGTGAAAAATTCTTGTGGCAATCCTGGAGGAGATATAATTGCTGTGGGTTTCCAGGAAATTGTAGACCTGAACGCGGTCAACGTGGCAGTGGACAGCAAGGCCACCCAACGGAGTATCGCGTGGCAGGAAGAGCTATCTGCTGTTCTCGCGAAGGGCGGGGCCCCTGCTGGGGACGAGTATGTCCTCATCAGCGAAAAGCACCTTGTTGGGATGCTCATCTGTGTCTATGTAAGAATTAAGCACGCCCCGCAAGTAAAGCATGTGAAAACCGATAGCGTAGGGGTGGGAGTGATGGGAGTGATGGGAAACAAGGGCGGGGTGAGCGTTCGTTGCCAGGTCTACGACAGCACAATGTGCTTCACTTGCTCTCACTTTGCAGCTCACCGTGAAAATGTCGTTGGGAGGAACGCAGACTTTCACTCCATTTGTAACAAGACCTCGTTTGCGATCGGAGAACAGGCCGTGAAGGACTCGGTCAGCGCGGGAAGTCTCTCGCAGTGGGCTACTGGGGGCACCATCGGCCTGATGGACCATGATTTCGTCTTCTGGCTTGGCGACTTGAATTATCGGATCGACGAGAGCTTGACGACTGACGAGGTCTTTGAGAAAACTAGCGGCGGAAATATCTCGAATCTCCTGACTCACGATCAGCTTAATGTGGAGCGTGCCGCCAACAACGTCTTTCAGCAGTTCAACGAAGGAAAGATCAACTTTTTGCCAACCTACAAATACCAGCCTGGAACTGATCTTTACGAGTGCCGGCCGGAGAAGAAGCTCCGCGCGCCTGCTTGGTGCGACAGAGTGCTATGGTCGTCGCTTAATGAAGATCACGTACAGCAAACGGTCTACACTAGGTCCGAGCTCGACATCAGTGACCACAAACCGGTCGTAGCGGGATTCGCCGCCAAGATGAAGAGCATCATACCGTCCAAGCGCAATGAGGTCCATGCTGAAATCATGCGAACTCTTGACAAATTTGAGAACCAGAGTTTACCCAAGGTTGACCTGAGTCAGATAGGGGTTGACTTTGGGGAGGTATTTTACGACAGGTGAGCAATTTTAGGGTCGTCGTGTCGTTTGCTGCATCTAATGGGACAAACCAATCGAATCGAACTAACCACTCGTATCACTTAACTCCATGCACGCACCGCACGCAGCAAAATGACAGAGGATATCACCATCACCAACACGGGTAGCGTCGTCGCCCACTTTCGCCTCGTCCCAAAGCTCGAGGAGGAAAATCTTTGCAAGGAGTGGATCACCGTGGAGCCCGAATTTGGCATGCTCATCCCAGGAGAGAGCATCAAGGTGAACTTTACGGTCCACGTAGAGAATGACACGGCAAAGAAGCTCAACTCTGGAAAGGAGGTATTTGAGGATATATTGATTCTTCGCCTGGAGAATGGGCGGGACTATTACCTAACAGTGAATGGCAACTACGTGCGATCCTGTTTTGGAATGTCTGTAACTGACCTTGTTCTGATTCCTGAGCCTGTCCGGAGTGCGCAGGCGCAGGCGCAGGCGCAGGCACAGGCACAGGCGAAGGCGAAGGCGAAGTCTCAGACCGACTCGAAAACACAAGCTAAACCGCTTTCTGTCCCCAAAGAACTCTGGCGCATCGTCGATGCCATCTATGAGAAGGGGCTCCACACCAAGGAACTCTTCATGACGCCAGGCTTTGGCTCCGAGGTGCGCCAGATTCGGGAGGCCCTTGACAGCGGGTCTGATTTCGGCAGCTTTCACGTTCACAGCATGGCAGAGTCTCTCGTGACCTTTTTGGCATCGCTCTCTTCCCCCATAGTGCCCATCAACCTGTTCCCGACTCTCGAGATTGACCAACAAAACATCCAGCCCTGGTCTCGCCGATTCCTGGAAGATCTTCCCCCAGTTCACTATAATGTCTTTGTGTACATCATCTCCTTCTTCCGCGAGCTCATTCTATACTCGGAGAGCAACGGAATCACTCCCCAGAAGCTCGCGCGTGTGTGCTGCAACTGCATGGTCGGTGGGGAGGGAGGGGGCAACCGTGAGAGGAAGCTGGGTATGATGATGATCTTTTCCCACTTTTTAACGACCAATAGCATTTAAAGGGAGCTCGGCGGGGATTCAGAAGATGAAAAAACAACTGAACTGCACCGCTGTGGACGAAATGACGAAATAATATGCTGGAAAGTAGTGCGAATATTGTATCGAAAAAAAAAAATGAATAAATTTGGCGCAAAACCTCCACGTCAAGGCATTGGGTTTGTTATTTTGTAATTGTTATGTCCTGTTCACATCTTCATCGCACTTCATCGTTATTGAAAATTGCCGTCACCACAATTTACACCACCTTCTACAATTCTGTATTTTTAATCCTACTAGCTCTGCTGCCGCGCAATGCAGTCAAATCAGCTCAAATGCTTCCGGCTGATTGCCCTCACTTTGGTGTCAAAACCCTTTGAGGAAATTACCTTGTCCCGTTCTACCAGAGGATTCAATATGTAACGCGTGTACACCTCGTAAACGTCGTTGAAAAAATTCTTTATGCTGTCATCGGTACGCCCCTCATGCAGGAGCAAGAAGGTCGCATTGCTCGCTGTCACAAATGCACTTATAACACCCTCACTACTCGTGTCTATGACCTTCAGATTCATGGAACTCGTCGTCCATTTCGATAGGTTTACGAGGTCTAGGGAGGAGTAGAGGAGAAGGGATCGCAGCGAAGCTAGGGAGGAGGGGGGTGAGGTGCCTGGAAGCTGGCTGAAGGAGGCTTCGTAGATTGGGACGGAGGTGATTATTGAAAAGTGGAGGGTTGGGGTGGTCATGGGAAATTAATAGACCTTCTGGGAGAAGGCCCACTAAAAGAAGAGAGGAGTTCACGGGAGAAAGGTATTTTTACTTTGGTTCGGAGATCTGGGTTGTATTTATTAATGCGAGAGAGAGGGGGAACGAAAAACTTTATAATTTATTAAACTTTATTATATATATTTCCTTTTAACTCCTCCACATCTCCAATGCCAAAATTTTCGACCGTCGCTCTGGACCTCGATGGCACTGCGCTTAACTCTGCGCACTGCCTCGCTGACGAGACGATCGCAAAGATCCGGGAGCTCTCCAGTCGGGGCGTTCGCATACTCTTAGCCACTGGGAGATCCACCCCAGCAGTGTATGATCACGTTCTCCGACTCAACCTTTCTGTTCCGCTCCACTGCGTCCTCTTTAATGGCGCTTATGGTTGCGTATTCAAACCGAACCCAACAAACCCTGTGGATGAAATCAAGGACATTTTCCGAATCAGATTGGGGGCTGCCGAGGCCAAAAAGGTTATCGATTTCGGCGCTGCAAGGGGCAATTGCGTCCAGTACTATGTGCGCGACAGAATATATGTGCACGCATCATCGCCGGGGCATGCCTCCCTCATGCAGAGGTACACAGACTTAACTTCAGCAGTTCATACATTTTGCTCCTCCCCTGGTTTGAAGGAAGCCATCGCTGACTCCCCCACTCCCGAAAAGATTTTGGTCATGTGCGAACAGTCTGAAGTCGAGGAGATTGCCGAGGGTTTGACACAACTGTGCGAATCTCTCGAAGGAGTACAATATATCATAAAGGGCGGATTTTTTGTCGAGGTTCTCGGAGCTTGCAAGGGCACTGGATTGGAGAAAATGGCTGCCACCCTCGGAATTTCCATGGGTGAGATTGTAGCTTTTGGGGACGGTTTCAATGACCTGGAGTTCATTCTTGGCGTGGGGCGTGGCGTTGCGATGAAAAATGGCCGGCAAATTATCAAGGATGCTGCCGATAGAACTACTGACTACACTAACGAAGAGCTTGGAGTTGTGAGGGAGTTGGAGAGGATGGAGGAAATGTCTGAATTGTAGTTGTACTTGTACTTGTAGATAGTTATAGTTGTAGTTGAAGTCGATTTATTGTTGTGGTTGAACGAAAGGATTTTAAAACAAGTTGAAACGAAGTTTGCGCACAGCTCAAGCATCTTCTTTTGTTTCTCTACTGTCAATAAAAATCAAATATCTTTCGCTCAACGATAGATAACACCACAACGCCACATCACGTCAACAACCTCGGCACTTTGATCTTGTGCCCTGTAATGCTCCGCTTCATGAGTTTTGGATTGATAAAGACAATCTTGTCTTTCTCTTCCATCTTGCCGACTGTACCCCTTCTGTTGGCATTCTCATCTTGATTGTTGGTATCAAAATCGTCACTTTCAGTATCTGAATCACCCTCTTTCTTCTCTTTTTTTGTCACTGCATCGTCTACCTTACCGTCATCGATACCGTACTTCATATCATGCACATCTTCTTTAGTCAAAAGAACATGGCCTGTTATTTCTTTCCAACGCGCATTCATCAGTTTCTCCGCGTGCTGATCTTCCATTTCTGTCTGTAAATAAAGGGCCTCCTCGTAGGCCGATCCCTGAACACTCTTCTTTGTCTTCTTGCCGACGATAAATTGCCAATCAAGATCTCCGGCCTTTTTCCACTCCCCATTGTCGGCAATCTTTTCCTCAAGCATCGCCGCTCTCTTTTTCTTTGCCTCATCCCTGCTCTTCGCTTTCATCGCTTCCAACTTGAGGTGGTCTTCATAAGCAAGCCGGTCGCTCATGGCATTTTGTTTTTTGAGCCGGTTTTGGATGATCAATTGACGGCGGATCTTGTCTCGTTCCAATGCCTCCTTCTCGTCTTGCACCCTCTTGATCGCCAACCTCGCTTCCTCTTCTAAGCGTATTTCCTCATTGTATTTGCTCCTTATGAGCGACCTACACGTGAGGTCCCAAACCACATTTTCGTCCAGCAAATTGACCGTTTCCAAGCTGATAAACTCCGCATCTCGTTTCACACGGACACCGTGTTTGAGAAGCAGGGCGACGAGCTCAACGTTGCCGTGTGTTGCAGCAAACTCCAAGGCGGTATGTCCACCCTTATCGACATGATTCGCATCAACGCCCTGATCCAGCAGCCACTGCACATACCTCAGATGCGTCCCCTTCCTTGGCTCAGGAGGGGGAAACATACAGAGCGTCCCGAGGGGGGTGATGCCCAAATCATTAATCCTATCAACGGCTGCTTCCGCGCGGACGAGCATCTTTGCGATGTTGAACTGGCAGTGGCGAGCAACATAGTGCATGGGTGTATTCCCTCGCTCTTCTACATCGTCGTGGACTACATTGGGATCGGCCCCATCCGTTAGCATCTGATGGATGTCGTACCAAGATGGCTGGGCTTTATTGCATTCATCTATAATTGATCCCCCATAATCATCGCTGTAAGGGGGGCCGTATTTGTAGAAGTTCTTTTGCTCAAAAGCTTTCTTCTTCTCCTGGATAATCCGGCGAACTTTTCTAAATTTGCCCACAAGTCCTTGATATTCGGGGACGGACCAATCGATATTGTCCAGGGGATTCGTAATGGCAAGAGTAGCCTCCAATTCGTCCTTTTCTTCTTGGATGGCCAACCTGGCCTCCTCAATCGCCAGCAGTTCCAATGCAGTCACTTTGTGTGCTGGCTTGCCCTTGAAGATAATCTTCTTCTTTGGCGTGTCTAAATATTCTGGATTCAAGTTTTTGGCCTTCATGGCCGCCTCAACTGTCTGCCTCGGAACGCCAGTTATTATCTGCTTAAAGTAGGGCACATAGGCGGGGTGCTTGTCAGCATGGAAAAGCTCCTCATTCTTCTTCAACACAATCTCTGGCTCTTTTGCTTCTTCTTCGGCAGGTGTATCACCAGGTGCTACTCCTGGAGTAGTTGGACGGGATCCCGCTGGAGTTGTCGGACGGGAGCCTGAAGGAGTTGTCGGACGGGAGCCTGAGGGAGTTGTCGGACGGGAGCCTGTGTTGGAGGCAGTTGCAGGGGTTGGGGGACGGCTCATTTTAATAAAATGTGACAAGCATAGGCAATATTAGCGCAGTTTAACACGAGGCTAATTTAATTATTGACCCAGAATAGGCTAGAAAGTATTAAGATGGCGAAGAAGAACGACAAAAAAAACGCAACAGATCGACAAAACAGCGGCCACATAGCCCTCCCTTGATCAACTATCAGCAAGTTACTTTCTCACGCACATATAGATTCAAAGCCAGCTAGCTGATAAATAAAATGACGAAATTTAATGCCCCCTCAACCATGTCTCCGCACTATTCCCAGAAGGTCCAACCCGTCACTGGACAACAGCAGATCTCCCTTTGGAAAGACCGCATTAACAACGAAGAGAAGCAAACATATAAGCATAGACTTCGCGGCAAGAAAAAACACATGAGCAGGACCGTTAAGGATTGTGTGGACAGGCTCAGGGGGGTGCTGTTACAGATTGTCAAGAAGAAGGGAGGCACAGAATTTAGCATCTTGAGGCACTGCTTTTTAGATTGGGATGCGGATCGGAGCGGGGAATTAGGTGAGTTAGGTTTTTTCGCACATTTATTAATCCTTGGCGTCGTTGTTTACCGGTCCAAATTAGACCATCTAACACTAACCAAAAACAACTTAGCATTTGATGAGTTCAAGAATGCAATGCAAAAGCTGGGGGTGCGGTATACAGACGAGGAATGCAGAGAAATAGTGGAGTTCTATGATGTCGATGGCGATGGCGAGATGCGATACGAGCCTCTCGTAAAGGAGGTCATGAAGGGTGCGAAGCACTGGATGGAGCACCCGTCAACTCCTGAGGTCAAGAAAGAGATGGATAAAAGAAGGATTCCTCGGTTGGAGATGATCGAGAAGCTCAAAGCCGAGGCCGGAGGTAGTGCCTCTCCCAGTTCGAGAACAGAAACAGGTCGTACTAGTCGTTACAGTAGCCGAAGCAGTTCGAGCTATGCATTGAGTAGCAGGAGCAATTTGAGCACTGGACGCATGTCCACCAGCAGCCAGGCAGAGATCACCGCCTTGAGGGAGCAGCTTGCTGCCGAGAAGGCAATGAGGACTATTGCCGAGCAGGAGTTAACTTCACTGAAGAGCAAGCTATCGCCCGGAAAAGAGGGCGAAGCGAGAAAAGAAGTGGGGGAAGAAGAAGAGTACGACAACTTCAAAAAGTTCGCTGCCATGGGGAACACAGACAATTACGGGAGCGCACAAGCATATCAGAAGCTCAAAAAGATCGGATGAGGGATAGGACGAGCGAACGAAAAAGTCGTCTCATTCTAGGCATTGTTGTGATAATTTGTTCGAAAAATAGTGTTGGCATATAAACTAGGCAGCTACAGCAGGGTTTTTTACTTTTTTTACGCGAGTAATGTTAGCTGGAGGAAGCTAGGGTAGCTATATTAATTTCGGGTCAATCAACTCCTTGAATCCCGGCTCACTCTTCTTAAGCCCCTTGATTAGATCCGCAAAGACATTCTGCATTCTATTCGCAGCAATGTGGTAGTCATTGGTTACATCAGTCGTGTATCGCCTGCAGTTATCCAGCATCAGCACAACGTCAGCCATCATGCTCTTCACGCTCCAATACCACTTCTCCTCCACCCTATTTCTAATTAGCACAAGGTTCATCGGGACAGATACCACAGAAAAGTAATTGGGGGGAGCATTGGCGGGCGTAATCTCTGCCCGGAAAGGGTTCATGTCGGGTATGCCCTCCACAATGAAAGTAGTTTTCCACAGAGAGTCCACAATTTGCAAAGCAAAGGGGTAAAACTTTTCGCGATACTTGTCCTTGAGCTCCTCCTCCGCCGATATCCTTGCCAACTCTGAGTTGAGCGGAGGACCAGCACCAGAAGTAGCTCCACGGGCACTCGACGGAGCATGGGGAGCTTCTCCGACGCTTCCGCCCTCCATGTTCTGCTTCGATTCCTCGCGCTTCTTCCTTTTTCTCTCCTCTATTATTTCCTCAAGCTCGTCACGAGCATGTTCTTTTTTGGAGCTGACCTTGGATACTGTCGTCGTCGTTTCGGCCACATCAGAAGATTTCTGAACCACATTGTATGTTTGCTTCGAGAACTACGCAGGAGGAGAGCAGGAGCGAGAACGAGCCAGAGCAAGAGATTCAGTTAGCAAAAGCACAGTGAATTTTGGGAATTGTTATAATTTTTGTAATTTTTGTAACTTTGTAACTAAAAAAACCAGCTCTCACCTTCATTTCGTATCCAAACGGCTGCGTCCCCTGCAGTGACCTAGCCACGTTCAATATTGACCTCATACCACCCTCATCACTAACCATTAACTTCTTTTTTTCCTCTCGTAATGCGTGGTCAATGTCCTTCCTCCCAGGAGCCAGTGCAAGGCATAAACGAGTTTCAGCTGTGTCATCGATGCATTTGATCGTAACAGGCTTATCTGTGGACGACGACATCATCGCTTTTAGGAGCTCGTCCGCCGGAGGAGGGAGCGGAGTATGGTGGGACAGAGAGCGGACTTCCATTGGCAGGAGGGAGCTGAATTTAGGTGGGATCACTTCACGGGCGTTCAGGATATCCATTCTCTCGTTCATCGAATTGAGATTCGCATGCTGGGGCGTAGGGAGAGAAGAAGACATGGCGTGCACCGTCGGTCGGTCGGTCGGTTGGTCGAGGCGTCTTTCAAGAGGGTAGTAGTGGCTGGCTGCTCGGTCCGAGGGGGAGGGGAGGGTGCTGGTGCGAGGGGGAGGGGAGGGTGCTGGTGCGAAAAAAAATGACGAACTTGCTGTTTAATGACTGTTTGGTGCAAATTTCTAATAATTATCGAGCTGAAAGGTACAAAGAAGTTTTAGTACACTGAGAAATGATCAAGACAGAAAATACTGTTAAGAGGCGATCCTTTCTGACATTTTGACATTTTGATCCCTTTTCTTCTTCGAAGAGAGAACCAGAGAGACCTATAACGCGAGAATTAGTGAAAACCCCGGGTGCGAACCGCACTTCCCTATTTTTTTACCACATTTTGCGAGAGAAACCCCTCGAAAACTTGTTTCTCTTTTTTTTACCTTTACCTTGGAAAGAAGCCACACACTTACTTCCCACCCCTTGGTTGACCCCTAATACACCTGCTAACCGAATTAGTGGTGCCCGAAAGCACGTAGAGCAATACATCTGACGATTATCTCCGCTAAGCAGCCATGAACTCAGGCTTTCCTTTCGAAGTGCATGTGCAGAAGGAAGACTTCAAGTTTGCTGCCTCTCACTTTGTGGCTTATGAGGGGTACCGCGAGCGCATTCACGGTCACAACTATAAGGTCGGCGTGCGGCTACTAGGCGAGAAGATACAGCAAGACGGGTATTTGCTCGATTTTGGGGACGTAAAGAAAGCCGTAAGAGCACTGTGCAAGAGCTGGAATGAGCATTTCATCTGTCCCATGAATAGCAACGTTTTACAGATTCAGAAATTCCATTATCCACCAGAAGAAAACAGCGACGAGGAACCCAACCACCTTCGCCTCATCTGCGAGGACGGTTCGATGTTCACTTTTCCTACTTCTGACTGCCTATTGCTCCCGATTGTGCATGCCACCACAGAGGAAATGTCCGTGTATATCTTCTGCCAAATCCTTGAGGCCCTCAAAAAGAACAATGTCAATCTTCAGGACCGAGGAATTCACGTCCTAGAGATCACAGTGCAGGAGGCAGTAGGGCAGGAGAGCGTCTTTAGATGTGGGGTCGGGGAGACAAATGTCTTGGAGAGGTTCCTTCCCAAGGGAGGCGTGGTAAGAACTTGTGATGATTTCAAAATCGATTTCTGCCCATGTTGTAGGAAAAAGTAAAATATGAAATAAGGGTGAGCAGCACTGCAATTTATGGCCCAAATGTTCGCCTCTTTTTCGTCTTGTTATCATACTTATTGTTCATGTTCTTGTTCTTGTTCTTGTTCTTGTTCTTGTTCTGCTTGTTGCTGTTATTGCTACACACTCCACTTTGGGCTTCGACGCTGTTGTTCAAATAAGATTTTCTCAAATCCTCGACTAAAATACGATCCACCTGTATAAACCCATTTTGACGCCAGGCATCTTCTCCCCCCTCTCCCCTCCTTCGAAAAACATGGCAAACGGCGTCGTTCATTGTGAACGATTTTTTGTCCAGCGCCTTGCGATTTGTGTACGTCGGAAAGAGCGTCTTGTCGAAAATAAAAGAGCCGCTATACTCGAGCTGGCTCGAGGATTCAGTTATGAGCTCAATTATTGACCATTGGTTGTAGGGCGGTTTCGTTTTGTGGCTGATGAAAAGCGACCCGATATCACAGCGAACATTGCCACTTTTGTCAATTTCGCCTTTTCCTCTATTGCTATTGCTATTGCTATTGCTTTTGCTGTTGCTGTTGCTGTTGCTATTGCTCCCAACATTGTCGCCCCAAATTTTGTCGCACTCTTTTGCAAAGGCTCGAAGCATTTGCTTGTTGCTCTCCATCTGCTGATTCTGACCGTCCTGCCCTTTCTCTTCCGCCGTGCATGGAAAGTTCCAAAAGATTTTACTCGGTGTGGTCTCTGTCTCAAAGTTGGTGGCGTCAACGCTGAATTGGACCCCGACACCTTTCTCTCGCAGGGCGGCCAAGCGACCAGAAATTATTTCATCGCCATACACGGAAATTATTGTATCGAGAGTCTCATAAACTGTGCCAGTTATCTTCTTCGGGAGGCAAGACATAATCGACAGTGAGGCAGTGAAAGAAAGATCACCATCCCCCACTGTCAGCACATCGTCAGCAGGCTTGAAAATTTCAAGAGGGCTCGACCGCGAACAAGACCGCGGGCATTGCTCCGGACGAACGTTCTTCACATTGCTAGTGAGTGTGGAGTCGAGCGTAACATCAGGAGTAATCGTTTTGTATAGACAAGCGACACAACCTGACTGTGCACAGCGGAGCGTTGCAAAATGTACCCAGAGACAGCTCGAATTTGAAGCAGAAAAATTGGAGAAAAGGTCCCGAACAAATGAAGAGGTGGTGACGAGGGATGAGGTTGGAGAAGAGAACATTAAATGTTCTACCACCGTGTCAATTGTGGCGTCCGGCGACAGCAATCAAGGGCCGTAGCTCGAATAGAATCGCTTGCGCGAGACTCTTTTTGATGAAAAAGTTATCGGCATTAAAAAATTTACCTAAATTTATGAGTGAATAAAGAATCACCGCGTCCACAACGAAGGTTTTTCCCAAGAAACTGTTGCACTATTGGACTCTTCATCGGCACTGTAGTCTAACGGAATTTCTGCAGAAAAGGTTCATGTACATCAGGTTTTTACCAAGTCTTAGTGTCGTGCCAATCCGCCCTCTTTGTCACTGGGTGTGCTAATCTAATCCCCTGCGAAACGTAAAATGGCCCCCCTTTTCTCACTTTTTTGCGGAGTTCTTTCCTTCTCCACGTTTGTGTGGTCTCATCGGCCAGTGACGACCACAGTACACTTTCTCTCCCCCCCCAAGTCCACGTACCCTCACTCCCCCACGTTTGGATTTACAGCCCACAATCCTGAACGAGGCGTGGAGAAAGCATACGAGTGGACGCCACACGTTGCACCGCACGTAGTGAAGGATGGATTCGGAAGTTTAACCTGTTTGCGCGGGGGAGTGAAAGCCAAGTTTGCCTTTGCAGATGGTGCATTTTCTCACAGCGGCCACAACCTGGAAACAACCTGGATCTCTATTTGCGAGTTGACGGCGAGCGAAAATGAAAAGAAGATAGTACGCAAACTATCTTCTCTCACTCTTCAATTCTTACCGGAGGCCCACTTTGATGTGTTAAGCGAGGAGGTGCAGCGGGTGATTTCATCTGTCCAAGTGGTGGACATTCTTTACGAGGACGTAGAAATTGAGGCCGAACAATTCCTCACTTTCGAAGAGACGATAGGCCGTGTCGTTGTCAGGCACAAATGGATTTTGGAAAGTGACGGGGAAGTGGATTTAGAGTCGGCCGTTAACAACACCCTATGGATTGGAATATTAACGACAATAGGACTTGGATTGTTCACTTGCATTTCCAGTGGAAGCGACGAGGAATAACAATGATGAAAGAGCTGGGTGAACTGGGTGAATGAAAAAATAAAACGTAGAGATAAATGTCTTTTTAGGGTTTGGTTTAGGGAGATAGGGTGATAATGTGATAGTGTGATTGTGTGATTGTGTGATAGTGTGATTGTGTGATAGTGTGATAGTGAGTGACGGCAAGAGCTTCCAATTTTTTTCTAGAACTTCTCCCGTCTCAGGACAGAGCCACGTCGATCGCTCCTAGCTGTCCTTGTTGAGCATCTTCACAACATTTATTGTATTCGATGACGAAGATGACAGAGTC
>Ga0115555_1000434_pt1 | contig 28557 bp, 10 predicted proteins | sample COGITO_mtgs_1104_2_FD_87285 | JGI IMG/M metagenome (GOLD analysis project Ga0115555, IMG submission 87285) | Pelagic marine microbial communities from North Sea - COGITO_mtgs_110407 | ecosystem: Environmental > Aquatic > Marine > Epipelagic | place: Germany:Helgoland, sampling site Kabeltonne... | reverse complement strand
TGTGATGATCGACCTAAGGCTTGTGTTACCGAGAAGCATGTTTTGAAGGTTGCTGCAGAGATCATGCTGGATTTTGGCTGATAGGTCGAAATATGTTCACTGAATTGTTTGCAGTAGAAATGTTCGTAAAAGTGGCAGTAGAATAAAAAACTAGAAAGTTTCCCCCCACAAAATACCCGCACGTTCATTCTTTATCCAATAAACCTACTACAATGCACCAAAGAAAAGGTCGTCAAGGTAAAACAGTTTTGGCCCGAGGATCTCGATTGACATTTCGAATTGGGCCGTCTGGGAGTGTACATTGCTGTCTTCCAAGTGATACTGAAAAGTGCTCTCATTAATTTTGTAATTGTGCCTGAGCATTCGCCGAAAAATATCATCGTCGTCGTCGTCATCATCATCATCTTCACTGGGCACCCACCAATCATCATTATCATCATCGTCGTCAACAATTCGCCTTTCGAACTCGAAAGCACCTGGAATTTCTAAACCCTCTTCGTTGAGCTGTCTAACGATAATCCTCACGTTATTGTACTCCAAATCGGTGTATTTAACCGTCCCACCAAACCTGAACCCCTTCTTGGACAAATCCTTAATGTTTCGATTGAGCCCAAAAACTTGATGAATCCCACCAAATACATCAAGATCACTAGACGAGCTCCTGATTTGGATGAGCTTGTTGTTGATATTGGCGTAAATATGATTAGGTGTTACAACGTCGTTCACGTATTCAACCTCCACCTTCTCATCGCCCCGCCACTTTGTTAAGTCCTTCCCACCACCATCCCCATTAACCAGCATGTTCCCACCATCTATCAGCCAGCGCATCGTCGGCGTACGCAAGCCGTTTAGTTCCAGCCCGAAGTTCATCTTCCGGACCTGGCTCCAGTCACGGCAGTCAACCATGACCCATTCCTTATCTCCGTCAAGAGAAGTTTTGGGACCACCGCAGAGGATGCCATCTGAGGGGGTGACGGAGGGCAGCTCAGTTTTCTTCACCCAAGCCTCCCATCTAGTCATGCCGTACTCGCGCGTAAAGAATTCGAATTCTGCACTACTACTGGTGGCAAAGGAATCACCGGCAAAGTGCTTTGCTACGATCGTCTCCATAAATTTAGGTTTTGATTGGACAGAGCCAAATGTAAAATTCGATTTGCGAGACCAAGTTGTGTAAGCATTGTTGTACGAAGAAGGACAAGAAAACGTAGCTTCATCTGAATAGAGAGGCGCCCTCACGATATTGAGTTTGAAGAGGTGTTCTCCACTCGACTCTGTGTTGGAGAACAGTCCCCATGAATTTGTCAGTTTGCAGGGGGACGACGAGGACGATGTATCCTCAGTGACAAAGAGCTGAACGTCACCAGAAGGGTCAGCCGTACCGACGATTGACACATAAGCGTTGTTATCGCGGTCACCGAGGACATTGTTTGCATTGTACCCGTCGTAATCCTCGTCAAACTGAATAAAGGTAATGTTCTTCGGGTGAAGGGGAGAGCCATCAGAGTTAGCAAAGTCTAGCGTTTGTAGAACTCGTATCTTTGATGGAGTAGAGGAATCGCGTAATGGAATCGAGTTTGACATTTGATATAGAAGACCCGTCCTCGGATCAAAGTCATGCTTAACATACGGAAGTGACTCGCCAATTTCTAAATTCCGCATTGTTCCTGAACAATTGTAGGGATCAACGCCATCACCATCCTCGCATACGCTCTGAACCATAAAATCGTACGCTTCTGTCTCTGTTATATGGGTTTTTTTTCCCTCAAAAATACCCGCCAAGATTAGAACTGTAGAGAGAGTGACCAAGAAGGCAATCAATGCCAATATGCGGCGCCTGTATTTTTTCGTCTTATGAAGCTGCTGCTGATAGTTTGGGCTTTCATCGCGAATGGAGTTGGGCGCCGAGATCTCCAGATTATTGTTCAGGAGAGTAGTTTCGGCAAAGAGAGAAGCCTCAGAATCATCATTCTCGGGAGGATCAAAGAGAGGATCGAGGGCCTCCCTTGATTGCAAGGCACTAGTCACAACTTCATCATCGAGGAGACCCCGCGTCAGCGAAGAATTCCGCGACCGAGGCATAGCTCTTCTTCGTTTTCGTAAATAGACGAATCAAGTCAAAGTCAAGACGCAAAAGTTAGTTCACACAGCAGTAGCAAATAAAGTTAGTTGCTCAACGAAGGAAGAAAATCCCCTGTACAAAAAAAGTCCTTTCGCCGATAAACTGTGTTTGCCAAGCAAGCATCCACTAGCTTTCATATCTACTTATTTTTGAAGCTGCCTCCTGAGGAGTGAGAAACAACAACCTTCGTTGCAAACTTCCTGCCCAATTTGACAACCTCTTGAGAAGTTTTTTCGTCATTTTCCTTCGGAAAGAGTCAAGTCAATAAGAGCGCCAGCGTTGGTGTACAGTCAGCAACAACCACCTTATCATGTCTTCCCCACCCAATTCCCCCTCTGCCGTCTCCAACTCCCCTGCGAACACCTCTGACAATTCCTCCACCATGCCCGGCGTGCAGACTATGAATGTATGTTTCTTCAATCTAGGCATCTCTTTGATACTTTCTCTGGGTACATCGGTTTACATCTGCTGCCATTCTCTTTTAAAATTCAGCAGTTCTGAGTCTGAGGAGACCTTCATTCCTGTTTTGGATCAGAAGTGAGTTTAATGTTCATTTTTTCGTTGCCTCTGTTGCCTTTGATGTGACAACAACAGAGTTGTACATTTGCTGATATATTTTACTGACTCCTAACATTCATTATACGGCGAAAAACTCCCGCGTAGAATGTACATGACGGTGTGTTTGGCAATCTCAGTGAGTTTCCTCTTCGGTTATTCTGCACACCACCAGATCGTTGAGTTCGCAGGTGCCACATTTGGCACCGCGCCAATCACCTACCCCATAACGATGGCTATCTATTTTAGATTCCCCACCGGCGTTTTCTACATCGAAATAGCAATCCTAGCCTTCTTCTCTCTGTTCGGGTTTTTCCTAGTCTCGAAATTATCTGACTATTCCATCTCTGCGCCCTTCTACCACGTTGACACTATCCTACTCTTGATATTTTTGTTCACGAACCGTTTCATTTTCAATTTTATCATGAAGCACGCGATACTTTCCGGCGACTATGGTATTGACGAAGATGAACTATCCGAATTGGTTACTATGAAAGGAGAATCTATCAATGAGATCCTTGATGCATTGAGAAATAAGTCGAAGTCGGAAAACACCATAAAAGCAGAGAAGGAATTCGAAGAGGAGGAGCTCAAGAAGCTGGAGCTCTTGACTATGGACGAACCGGACCCTCCTATATCCGCCTCAGTCGTTACTTCGGTCTTGACACTTACTTTTCTCCTCTATCCCATGACAGTCATCCCTCTCTACAATAGCGGTGAGACCGCTGTTAAGGCGGTCGTAGTCTTAGTACTTCATCCGATCATTACCGAATCAATTTTGATGCTCCTTCGGGCAAACGCAGCCAAAGGCCTCCAAGGTCGACTCCCAAATCCAATGAAGGATAGCATCACAGCATTCCTTTTTGAGTCCTTCATGGTACTCATTCGGCGGGTCATGCTATGCAACTTGGGTTCTTCACAAGCAACCGTTGCGGGAACATTATTCAATGCATTGCTCATCACTGCGCAGCGGTGCACCGTTCACAAGAGAACCTTGTGGTTTCGGGACAAAATCCTCAAGCTAAAGCCACCATCGGAGAAAACCAAAACACACATCAAGAAGGTTGTAAGCTGTTCTCTGTTCCATCAAATGATAGCGGAGGGGGCTTGCATAATATTAGGCCCGATCATGCACATTATATACAGTGACCACAGGATGACCTTCAATCTTGCTTACAGTTCTGCATTTGAGGCGGTCAAGGTGAGTTCCGTCCTTGAAATTCCATATTATCCATCTATTGGTTCATCCTTCACAATTCTTATGTGCAACAGCCGTTAACGTCCTATTTCTCTCCCCATTTCGTAGCCTGGTGGCATCGTCCTGAACATAGTCTTAGCTCAGCTAGCCGAGGTTGGTTCTTCACTTGTCGCATCCTCTTACCACATCGCTGATGGCATCGACATTTTCTCAATCATGCAGGAGATTGATCACTCCATTGTCATCTTAACATGGGGGCATTCACTCGTATTTGCATGCTTTGCGGTGCTTTGGGTTTTTAAAGCAACTCCCAACATACTTTTCTGCTCAAGTGCTGATGACCCTTGTACCTGCAGCAAAACAGTCTACCCCCTCTTCACTGAGACTTGTGACTATGCTGCAACATTAACAAACACCACCGTCGATACTGACATGGGGACCAACTCTATGGAAGCATCTAATCTGGTGTCAACATCTCTCGGGGAGATTGCCAACATGGATACTATAATCGTTGGCGCCTTGGTGGTTTTAGCAATGGGCGGGATAATCTTAATCACGATGCACTTTATCCATCATCAGAAGTTCGAGCGAGAACAAGAGCTCCTCGAGCAGGCTGTAAAAGCGAAGGAGCTAACACCGGAGCAGCTTTCCCTCGTAGCAGAAATTATGGGCGCGGATGTTCTCAAGGAGGAGAAATTAATGAAATCTGACAAACTTGCAGCTTACCGCAATGCTCAGCGCCGTAAGTCTGTGACAACGACGACCCTACAAAAGCTCGAGATTAAAAGCGGTGACATCAATATCACTAAACGCGGGATTGGGCGCGGAGCGTTCGGTGATGTCCATTTGGCTAAGTGGAATGGTGTGGACGTTGCAATAAAGCAACTTTCATCAATCTCCCAGGAATCGATCGCAGAGTTCAAGTTTGAGATCTTGCTCATGAGCCAGCTTCGCCACCCGAACATTTGCGCTTTGATGGGGGCACTCTGGAACCAATCTATGGTCGGAATTGTGCTGGAGTTTTGCGAGAATGGATCAATGTACGACATCCTGAAGAAGGGAGTTGGCGAAAAGCTGTACAATAACTGGACTTGGAGGGACCCCATGTTGAGAATTGTAACCGAGGTTGCCATGGGGATGCAGTATCTGCATACGACCACATTCTTCGACGAAAAGCGCTATACAAATGTTGAATGTGTGTTGCACAGGGACTTGAAGACCGCTAACGTTTTGCTGACAACGAATTATACAGCAAAAGTGGCCGACTTCGGCACCTCCAAGGCCATCACCCCCTCCGCTGAGGACTTGACCGTCACAGGGACACCAATCTATATGGCTCCCGAAGTTGTTCAAGGGAAGCGATACAACTCCGCGGCTGACGTTTACAGCTTTGCTATTTTGATGTTCGCAATAATTTGCCCGAAAGGTAACGTCTACCAGACGTTTGTCAAGGCAGTAAAAGAGGACAGAGAAAAAAATGGCGAGCAGGGGAAGAAAAAACTCAGGGTCAGTACCACCAATATTATGCGACTTGTAGCCGAGAACAACGTTCGCCCAGAGCTTGACATCAAATACGAGAGCCTCAAAAATCTTATTGTCAAGTGCTGGAATGGCAAAGCCTCCGCTCGCCCCGACTTCAATTTCATACTCAAGACTCTTGAGACCAAGGTAAAGGAGGAGGTCCACGCTGCAGCAGGGGAGGAGGAGGACGAGGAATCTCGCCAGGCAAAGGAGCAGCTAAAAATCGACAAATTGGTGATAAACCGAGCTCGTGGGATCGTGGACAAGCTCTCGACACCGTTTACTCTCCTTCGTGCATCGGAGCTTTTAAAGTGGAGAAATTTGGAGTCTCACGAGAAAATTCTCGAAAAGGAGAGTGACAAGAAGCAAAAAGCGCTCGTGACGTTTACCTCGGCCAGTGACCTGGATCTTTTCTTGAGCAAGCACTACACAATATACTTCAGCCACGAGTGGAGAAACCAGACGGATCCGGACACTCCAGTTCACACCAAGCTCAAAATGATCAAGTTTGCTATTGGCAAGTTGACCTCGACAATTCGGACTAAGAATGTCCCTTGGGATGAAGACGAAGACGCGACTGCAAGGACTAAACGGATGACGACAGCTGCCGAGAAGACGTTTGTTTTCATAGACTATTGTTGTCTGCCGCAAGACGACGTAGTTCGTTCTGACCTATACTCGGCTAACCTCCCATTAGTGTGTTCTCGCCTGCACTCATTTGTCGTCGCCGTGACTTCCATGAAAATCCCGGGAATAGAGAAATACAAAGACAAGAATTCGTTCTTCAAAAGAGGTCAATGTCAAGCCGAAGTTTGGAGTCACATCAGCCGACGGGGTGTCGACGACCTCTATATTGTCTCTTCGCCCGACGAAATGAAGTGTGTCAGGGATGAGAGTGCAGACGAAATTGAGAAGATCTATGAATCATGCTCTAAAATGTTCAGCGGGACGTTCACTTGTTGCCAAGAACGCCATGGTCCAGGACACACTGAGTGCAAAAAATTGCTTTTGATGGAGCCTATGCTGGGAATCTTCATTCACATTTACAAGCATCGGTTGTTGCCTGTTCTAAAAACCAGCTACGACATTATTAAAAATGACAAGGTTAATGCCTTTCCCGAATATACAACTTACGACCTTCCCGGTATGGACAGTCAGGATAAACCGCTGTTCATGAACAAAATTAACGTCGCTGAAAATTCTGTCGACTTCGAAAATATGCTCGAAGCTGCGGGAGATAAGCCAGCTGTCGCTAGGAAGGAAATGGCCAAATATACTACACATTTGCAGAAAGGCATGCAATTTGAATTTGACGACAGCGGCGACGACGATGTCGAGTTGGGGCAACACATCGGTACAAAGGTGGGAGAGGAGGAACTCAGAATCATCAGGGAGGACATGGATCTGAAAGAAGTTCTGATCGATCCAAACCAATTCATTTTTGAGACTGACGGTAATGGGGTTAGAAATAGTGTTCTGCTTCGAAGTGACGGCACCGAGTTTGTGAAGGGGAAATACAATGGGCACCCGGTTACAGTGAAAACGCTTGACGTTGACAAGGCCAATAAAGAGGAGAATCTGTTCATTTTCAAGAAGACATGTTTGTTTCTGAAGGAGCTGAAACACGACAATATCGTGATGTTGATTGGGGCAATTTGGACTGATGAACTAGTGTGCTATGTAATGGAGTACTGTGCGGGAGAGTCATTGAAAGCCCTTCTTAACACAGCAGGGACTAATCTGACCTGGGCAAAGCACAAATTTCGGTGGATGCTCGATATTTGCAGGGGAATGGAATATTTACACGGTAGCGTTTTTGTGGATAACGTCGGAGGTACTGTACAATATGGTGAGGGGGTGATCCACCGAAATTTAATGTGCGAGAATGTGCTGTTGAGTACGAGCAATGGCTTGAGCGAAATGTCTTGCAAGCTCAGCGAGTTCGGAGAGGATAAGGTTAGCAGCGCGAATGGAGAGATTGTGATTCTGGGGAAGCCTTTCTACATGGCCCCGGAGGTATATAGAGGCGATCCATATGACAAAAAGTGCGACGTTTTCAGCTTTGCTATGTGCGTGGTCGAAATGTGTCAGCAAGGGGGTGTGGAGAAGCTTCTTGCTGATAGAGCGAAAGCAATGGACTGCAGCGAGAATGTCTCCTCAAATAAGCTGCTGGAACTCGTATCTGATGACATCATTCGGCCACTCATTACTGAAGACTGTAATGTCTGCAAGTCTATACGAAAGCTTATGAGGGACTGCTGGCAAGGATCGGCCGCCAAGCGGCCTGACTTTCAGGAGATCATCTCGAGATTGGAGGGGGAAATACGGGCAGAGATCAAACCCGAGGAAACCTTGAGCGAGGCAAAGGACCGGCGAAAAGTTGAACTCAACGAAGCTTGGAAGAAAGCACAGGCGAGATTGAGGGATAGGAAAGACAAGATCGAGCGAATGCAGCAAAAACGTTTCAAAATCAAGAAGAATGCAGGGGATACGAACAGTTCTGAGAGCCTGCGGATCACCTTGGAAGAGAAAAGGAAGACTTTGGAAAAGCTGGAGAAGAAGCTTGAAGATACGACGACTAGTAACCAGCGGCTAGTGGCGATGAAAGATAAGATTACGAACATGCTCGCTCAAAAGAAGCTGCAGTAGTTCAGGTGAAAGTGAAACTGGATAAGTGAGGAAGAAATAGGGTTGACATTTCGCGTTTGCAAAACAAAGCAAGCTATTTATAGCCAATGTCACATTTAATTATTCAGTTTTCTTCGTTGGTGGGCTAACAAACTGTATTTCGAGCGGGACATCGGTATTGCATTCGTATTCAGTCGTCTTTTCCTCATCTATAACCTTGATAATGTAAACTAATTCGTCCTCGTCGTCTTTGCTGGGCGCAATTCTAGCTACGCGCCCCTCCACCCAATCGTATTCTTCCTCTCCATCCTCAGAACCACCGTCATCCTCTTCATCTTTAGACACCCCGGTGACAACAAATGCCCGGACCCACCATCCGATGGTATCCTCGCTCTTTTCCCTTGGTCTTACGCGCAGGTACTCAATATCGCTGCCGACTGCATCGAAGCCCAAGAAGAACGTATGTTCGCTGAATTTTCCACTGCCTCCTGCCTTACTATCTTCATCGTACATATCATTGAACATTTGCTCGCACTTGCCATCGTTGTAAAATTTGACCATTACGATGTCATCACTTGGATTGTAGCCACAAACGTGCCCTCGGGCCCAATCAAATTCTTTGCCTGTGGACTTGTCACTAAAGCTACCTCCGTCAGTGTTGAATTCCATTCGCGCGCGGACTTCCCATCCACCACCATCAGAGTATGTCTGCGCCCCAACTGGCCTCTTGCACTTGTACCTGACACCCTTACCGCCAGCCTTAACCACCTCCGTTATTTTATTTACTTCGCTGTCATCTTTATTCTTCCCCCCCGACGCAGCACTGAACTCGTCGTCCATATCAAATAGAATTTCATTTTGCTCGTTGTTATAAAGGTTGACGGCTATTTCGTCTCTGACGATGGTGTTCGCATCGTCTTTGTAGGGATACCACTCGATGACATACCCCTTAAACCAACCTTTCTCTGCGACTATGTCCCCTCGGTCGACGTCTTGCTCCTCATATTCAATCTCGATTTCCACCTCCCATCCGACCACTTCTCCATCAACTGGTTGTCCAGGGTCCCGGGCGAATTTAATCTTCGCCTTCTCTTCCTCTTCTTTACGCTTCTTCTCCGCTTCTTCTTCCTTCCGTTTTTTCTCCGCCTCCTCTTCCTTACGCTTCTTCGCTGCCTCCTCCGCCTCCTCTTCCTTACGCTTCTTCTCTGCCTCTGCTTCTTTATTTTTCTTCTCGATTTTCGCCTTGGCCCTCTCCTCCGCTTCTTCCTCTCGTTTCTGTCTTAGTTCTTCCTCTTTTTCCAAGCGATTTTCCCCCGACTCTTGCTTCTCGACCTTTTCTTTTTCGAGCATTGCTGTCATCCGCTCTCTCTCCAACCGAATTTCCTCTTCCCTTTCCTTCGACGGAGAACCCTTTTCAATATAATCGGGAACTAAGGCCTTCGCCATGGCAGAACTGACGCTCTCTCTGGTTGCGATAGAGCTGTTGCCGATGGAGGCGTCATCACCATCAATCGTACCGGTGCCGCTTTCAGTCCCGCTTTCGTAGAGTTGGAGCTTAAATCCACTCAAAATCTTCTTGTTTGGGCTCTCTTCAGTGTCATCATTATTGGAGCTGACAATTGTCTTGGCCTGGGAAGTGGCAGACATGTGTATCGGGGAGCTCGCCGCGTTGCTGATTATGCTGCCTATCATGTCACTAGCTGTGCTGAAGCTATGCTCCTTTACCAACTGTCCATGACTTTTCTTGGGCGTTGCTACACTAATAACATCGTCAACAAAACCAGTGGCCATTTCGAAGCTATGCTTTTTCACCAGCTTTCTCCTATTCTCCACCTTCTCTTGCTCGATGCGTGTTCTGCGTAAAAGTAAAAGAAGTTAGCGACGAAATAATTGACCAGAATCTTTTCTTTTTTCCATTTCACACTCACCTTTCCTCTTCGAGACGAATTATTTCAAGGCGCTCCATTTCTTCTTCTGCGTAGATGCTTACTAGTTCTTGATTGATACGTTTCAACCGGCGGCCGAGATCGTCCTCAACAGCCCATATTGGACCGCAGAGGACGTTGGAGAGTTCATCTTTGCCCTTGGCGTCTGCTTCAGCAAGCATTTTTTTGCCCAGTTGGAATAGCAGCGACCGCAAATCGCTATTTTCATCGTTGCCACCGATGCTGGCTCTGGTGATAGCAGTCAAGTAGCTCTTCGTTTGTTCTGTTTCAGCCGTCATCTTCTCCCGGCGACTTTTGATGTCGGCGTGTACCTTGCTAACCCTGGAAATCTCCGCCCGTCTGGCTTTCTCAATTCCAATAATTCTGTCAACTAGCGCAATTACGGTTTTCCCTGCTTTAATAGCGTCTGCCGTGGTGTTCTTGGAGTCAAAGGAGCCTTTCTCACATTGGGCGATTTTCGACATGATACTCTTCTTGAAGGTTTCTCCCTGAGTCTCAAGAGCAAAGATGGAATTAAACTCACGCGCCCAATCGCTATTATCGACATCTTTCTTTACGTTGCCGATGCAATTGGACAGCTCAGCAAGATTCTTCACGCGGAGATTTTCAGCCTTGATTTTAACGATTGCTCTTTGGGCAGAAATTATGTGTGTGTTGTCGTTCTCGACCTCAGTAGAATAGGCCTCCTCTAGACGTTTTTCAATTTCCACTAAATCACCGGAAGTAACCGCCGAGTCCAAGTTACAACAACAAATGTTCTTTTCTATATCATTTCTCACCGTGTAAGCTCTCATGACGTCTTTGTGATCGTACTCCACACCGAGATCCTCCGCTTCAGTCACAGTCTTGGTAATTTTCTCTATCATGGCTTGCTTCGTCGCGATGGTAACGGTTGTATCAGTGTAATTACAACTGGTGATCACTTTGGAAACTGCACTTAGGGCAGCAATTCGGTCTTTGAGCTTTTTCAGAGCCTTCTTTGCAGTGGAAATAAGCTTTATATCCACGCCCTCAGTGTCGAGGGCTTTCCGGAATGCGGCTTCTAGAGTCAAGACAGCGTCACCGTCGTTGACGCCGTCGTGATTCAGCGCGGCAGCTAAATTAGCGCCAACACTCTTCACGACGAGCTCTCGCAGCAGTTTCTGGGCGCTCCAGCACCTGACACCGCGTTGCATGCGCATGACCATTTCTCTCACATCTGTGTAACGCTTCTTTGCGAGCACCATTTTTACCTTGGCCTGCATCAGCGAGACTCTTATCATTAGGTTGCGAACCCGTCGGTTCGACATCTGCATACGGCGCCCGGATTGGATCGTTGTAGCCGCGACTTTTCTCTGCTGCTTGTACTTTATCAAAATCAAGCCGTGCTGCATGCGACAGAGAGACCCACGCCAGAGGGATTGAATCGCGGGCGTACCACGCTTCTGTTTCGTTATAGCCTTACGAACTTTCTTCCCGCGGATAGTCCCTTGAATCAAAGAGGCAGCAGTACTCTCTTTCGCTAGCCTAGCCTTGAACTTCTTCTTCTGCGCAGACGATCGCAAAACGCTCTGGATAATGACGGCATCCTCTTGTTTCTTCTTAAACTCTTTCTTCACCTTCCAGCCCACGGCGGCATTTTGGATCTTCTTCGACGCCTCATTTTGATTCTCGCGCAAGTTCTGTCGACTTCTTTCGTTCTCCTCCCTTCTTGCTCTCTCTCTCGCTGCTGCGAGAACCGTCAATTTGTGCTCAGCATTTTTGTGGATGGCCTCGCGTTCGTGTGCCGCAATGATTCGCCGAGCGCGCTCCAACTCGTTGTTGAGTTCCGACGTTCGCTGTCTCTCGAGTTCGAGAGGGGCAGAAAGGACTGGCTCAGAGTCAGTGGCTCTCCCAGCTCGCCGCGCAAGCGTCAACTTTTCTCCGCGGAGCTCGGAATTTTCTGCTTTGAGAGCCTCAACTTGCATATTGTAGCGACCCGCAGATACACTCATCTCCAAGTGAGCCTGTGATATTTTCTTAAAATTCTCGCTTCCTTCGCCAAATTCATCATTGCTCATGAGTAGGTCCGTTGCGGATGGGGACGAAGTGGGTGAGCGATTTCCCATCTTGCCAGCGAAGTAGCTCTGGCGGCGACTGGCTTGCAATTTGCGGCTCAAAGTATTTTCCATTCGCTCCTTCTCCTGCTCCGCGGCACGTTGAGCTGCCCTGGCCTTTTCCGCTTCAACTTGGTAGGATCGGATGGATTTACGAAGAATCTTATTGATTTCGGACAGTTGGAGCAGCTTCGATTGCTCAAGCACGCTCGCCGTTACGTACTGCTGAGGAGGAGAAGTACGTCGTTGTCTGCGGTTGATAATGTCCTCTAAGCCGTCAATTCCGTAGACGGTACCTTGATTCGCAGGATTTGTTTCGAGGTGATTACTGCTCAATTTATCGAGTTCAATTGCCTGCTGCATTTGCCGCCTCTTGCGAGTCTCCGCTGAAGCCTTCTTCACCTTCATAAGGCGGGCCGCCCGCTTCTCTTCTAGGAGAGCGTGGCGTAACTTGGCATTAACCTGCTGAAGGCTCTCTATGGTGGACCCGCCATCGATCCTGTTCATACTTTGCTGCAAATTTCCGAGACGTTTCCGGGTATCCTCGGCTTCCATTCGCTTGTAGTCGGATTCAGTGTAGGGGAGCCCAGATACGGGGTCGATATTGTGGTTGTTGCCTTTAGGCTGCGTTAATTTTCTGCCCCGTTTTGGGACGTGCCGAGGATGACTTGGTGATTTTGTCGCAGGAGAGAACGCCTCTCGCTTGCGGCCAATGAGCTGAGAGCGAGAAGGTGAGGAGGGGGGGGGGTCATTTTCTTTATTTGCTGTCGTCTGCGTAACTGATGCTGCCACATTCCCGTTATGCTTTCCAAAGAGAGAAGCTAGTTGCATATTCCGCTGCATAATTCCTTCATCGACGACCCCATTTTGCCGCGAGCCAACGGTTCTCAGTGTCTCTAGATATGCCAACCATTCTTCCCAACATACTGAGGAGCTTTCGAATACCCTTTGTATTTCTGTCGCGGCTGTTTTCGCCACCTCCGGGTGAAAATCAGCGTTGTTGTTGGTGTCACTGATAGCTTCGTCGTCGTCGTCGTTGTTGACACCAGTCGGTAGACTTGGTTTTCCTCGCACCTCGTTGATAAGAGAAGCCCAGTGACTGTTTTTTGAGAGGATTGCCGCGATTAACTCACTCTTGGGTATCGACTCATTTCCATGCGCAGAGGTACCTAGACGGGCTTGAATTCGGTAAAACAGGTTCTTGAGCTGCGATTCAGCGTTCGCGATAGAAAAGCTATTTGAGTTGTTGAAATTCTCCTCCTCGTCCCCGATGCCTTCGTTGGCGTCTGTAGCGGCGTCAAGCTCCCCGATGGCACTTGCGGGGGTCGATTCGTGCCTGTAATTGATACCAATATCCAATCCTCCCGCATCCATTGTTATGTCCCTGCCATTGATCCCACTCCCCCGCTCGCTATGTGAGTCAAGGAGCAAGATTCTGTTGAAGCGAAATTCCTTCTTTTTGGATGCTATTGCGTCGTTAGCCTTATTGAAACCCTCACAGAGAGCGCTTGATAACGGCAAAGTTCCCTTCCCAAGCAAATTATAAATCTGATCGTCGCCGTTGTCGAAAATGCAAAACTCAACCTCTGGTATGTGTCCCCCTGGGCGAACTGGTAGAGAGGTGGTGTCAATTGGGAGTGAGAGTTTTTCCGCTCCAAGATCAACTCCGTCCGACAGCTTCGTGTCTGCATTCTCCTGCAGCTTGCTACAAACCCAGCTACCTCCAGGGAGAACACGAGCACGCACAAAAATCGACCGAAGTGAACATTGGTTCCGAATGTAATCTGCTAAATTTAACTTCATGAGCTTCAAGGTAACGTTTCCGGACGTATGCGGGACGTATCGCATTCTGATTCGAGCCCTTCCAAAAGCCGGGCGGAGTATTTTTAGTGGGGTGTCAGAAGGTTGATGTCCTGTGAGAGGTTCAACAACAGGGGTCATCGAAACCCATTCCTCTAGTTCCACCCCAGGGGATGACATTGCTGTGAGAGCCGAGAGGTTGCTGTTGAAGAGTGACATTCCGTGCGAAGCCGTTATAGAGACAGACATATTCATTGACGTAGATGTGGTGTGAGGGATCGGGAGGGAAACAGGGCGGGCTTGTCGAGAGATGTCTTCGTTCATCTCAATTTTCATCGAAGAGTGAATGGTGTGAGAATTGGGACGATTATTTGGGTCTGAGATGGATGAAGATTTCGTCGGACTCATCGTATTCAAATCGCGCGGGAGATCAGTGTTTGGAAAAAGAGATGATATTCCCTTGGACTTCTCCTCGCCATAAATATTCAAGGAAATTGATCGTACACTGAGATTTTGAGTCTCCCCCCCCTGCGAGATTTCGAGGTCTGTCATCTGTACTATCAAGAGCCCGGGGCCGTTGTTTGCCTGCCGTTGTTTCATATCATTTTTCTCTTGGTCTTCGTCGTCGATTCCATACCCGCCACCAAAAGTGCCGTCATTATCAAATGGGTCGTCGTCCTTTCCATCACTATCCTCATCTGACCAAACATCACCCCTCTCCGCAAGCATTTTTGATGTCGGAGGTTGAATTGGTATTTTGCCCTCACTCCTCAAGGTCAATCGAATCTCTCCCCTGCTGCTACTTGTTCCAACAGGATTCGCGAGCTCCCCTCCCCCATCATCGCCGGCAGCAAGACGCAGTGAGTGCCATTTATCCTGTCTCCTCCCCCGGAAGATAACACCCCACGGTACTGGCACTCTACATTCCCCAATGACTTCTTGTTCGTCCGTCAGCGGGTTTTTCCTTCCTGAACCTCGCACAGTCACAACCAAAACCGCTCTCGGATGAGTCATCTCAAAGGAAGGATCTCGAGAGGGGTTGAGCAGGGACGGAGGAAAGTTGAAACGGAGCGTGCTTGAGAAGGTTGCGGACCCACCCTCGTTTCCGTCTGTGAGGGCGAGGGGAGTCTGCAGCATTTGGATTTCCGCAAGCTTTCCTTGCCGGGAGCGAATTTTGCTGCGTGGGTGCACCGGCTGTAGGAGGGAGACAGTCACGTAGGGTTCCTTGCGCCCTGGCCAACCGGGAGACCGGAGGTTACGACAAGAAGAGATGTGGACTGTCAACAAAGGACTGCCACTATTACCGATAGCAGGAGAGATTGGAACCTTTTCTGAAATATTATGGCCGGAGTCTTTCTCGGACTTCATCCAAGCATTTTTGGATTCTTTCTTCACTTTTTTGCCCCCACGACCGGGAAGAAACTGCATCCCGATTTGTAGATAGCCAGCTTTCTCCCCATCAACTAATGACCTCATTGGGAGATGCTGTCGCAACACGTGACCCTCCAATACTTTCCCAAGCACCATCGCCTTAGCCTCAGCGACGACCGGAGTCTCCGTATCTCTATCCGCGACAACTTCGCTTTCGCACAACTCAAGTTGCAAAATTTGATCCAAACTAGAAGTATACATTTGTAGCATGACGGAACTTCCGCCAAATTCGATGCTATCACCTGTAAGAGACATAGGATGGCAAATTTCTTCCCCTCCTCCTCGGATCTTGCATTTGAGACAGAAGGAAAAGTGGGGAGAAGATCGACGAGAAGAAGGCAAATAATCGTAAATTGTCAAATGCAGCAGGCCGCTGGCAACTGGACCGCCAGTTACTGGTTTTCTACCCCCGGTCGACGAAGGCGGAGGTAGGTTTTTAGGAATCGCTAGCTGATCTAAGTGCGCAACATTAGACGGGAGACTAGAAACTAGATCCCCTTCGATATTCTCGAGTGGTGCGTGGGCAGCGGCCGTGCTAGCTGGAAATTCATCAGTGCTGAACGCGACCTCAAGGCCTACCGCTCCACCTCCGGCCATTTCACGCGAAATGTTGTGCGAATCTATATCAACCCACCCGCGCCACCTTCCATCATCATTGACCACCAGAACTGGGAGGTCAAGAGAGCCTTGGGCGACGCTCACCCCGTCATCACGTACCACGTTGATGATCAGGGAAGGAATAATTGTCTCGCGGTATGACCAACGTAAGGGGAAAGTCACATTCTCTCGAACACTGATGTAACGCCCTCCTGCGGAGGAGGTTCTTTTCCAGGGCAATCTCGAGGTCCTTGAAGAGGGATTAAGCGTGAGAACCAGGGAGTAGTTGTGCTTGTTGTTGTTGTTGTTGTTGTTGTTGGTGGCTGTCGTTGGCAGGATTATGTTAAGTAAGGAGAGGCGCAAAACACCGGAATAGAGTGTTTTAGTGGACGTCAAGAGAGACATGTGGGAGGTCGCCTTTTTTGCAGTGTATTTATCAGGGATGTACCGAGTAGATTGAATCGTCGCTTGAATTCGGCGCGTTTCGTTGAGGTTTATTCCGTCTTCGTCGAATCCACCACCATCATCGTCGAAGTAAGATATCCATGCCATCTCTCCACCGCCGGAAGCAAAATCAGCTCCATCGACATCGTCTGACCACACCATGCCGCCAATTTCAATATATCCAACAACAGCTCCTTTGTCAAACATTTTGCGCCTCAACATTCTCTTCTCCCCCTCCTCATGTTCTCCTCCAAGCTCGTCTAGTGCAACTACCGCAGACCCCACACACCAAACAGTGCCACAGTCGTTAACAAAGCACCTAATTAAAACGGCCTCTCCACAGGAATCTCTGCTCCTTAATTCCCCCGTAAATTCTACAAAGTCCTTCGCAGATGCGGTGACAATTGGGGGGGAAGAGAGGAGGGAGAGCGTCGTGATCATTGGGAGCTCCGAGGTCGTTAGCGACTCATTGTTATTCAAGTTTTCTTTCTTGATACTGTTAGACGATTTCAAAAAACGGCCATCTTCCCACATTGTTGGTCTGGCCTTCTTTTTCTGCGGAAGCTGGGCGGGGGCAGATGATTTGGTAACAGTCTTGGTAGTCCCCTTGCAAACCACCGAGTCGACGGAAAAAATCAAAGTAGCGGGGGTCGCGACTTTGAGGTTGAAAACATCTGTAGTTGCTGGCGAGAAGGAAGGAGAGATCGAATACTTAAGCAGGCCGATCTCATCAGTTTTGCTGAAATCCACCTCCCCCCCTTGACCTTGGCTCTCCTCCCAAACAATCTTACCGACGTCGCGATGAGCAAAGGGGAACATACGAACAATCCTCGAACCCTCACAAACTACCGTTTCATGAATCATTTTCGTTGAGGGAGAAGAGTCCGCAAATTCCATCACGGACTCGATGCGAAGGATGGTCGAGCCATCTTTACTGGCTGACAAGACACCTTTTTTAGCGGTTTGGTTGTGATCCGACAACCGATCTAAGACGATTTCCTCGTTAAAATCAACCGTAACACGACTATCAGAAGCGCGATAGACGACCTTCTTGGAGGCCGAGCGGCGGGATGCGACGCGATTCGAGGAGGAGTGGAGGGAGAGAAGGAGGTAACATTCCCCGTCCTTCGCTACTCGTTCGTTGTGCCGAATCTGCACTGATTCAATGATCACCCGGATGCTGTCACCTTGCATGGAAGAATTAGTAGACTGCAAGGACCTCGTCGTATTCTCCCTTGAAGCAGTCGATTTCCGTATCTCAGCAGGTGCCGTCTTGAAAAAACCACCACTAGGCACAACAGGTTTCTTCTCTTCGACATTATCAGCACGGAAACCTACTGTTACGGCCCGCCCAACACGGACATTATCCATCCTGTTGCTAGGATCGCTCTTGTTGACACCAAACGAGTCATTACTGCCGTAAGCTGCCCCAACGAACTCAAACTCATCTTCGTTATCAGGGATTGGAGGCGTGCTGCCGCCGCTGCGACCCTCTTCAACAACGTCAGCCCTGATAGTACCAAAGTCTATCTCGTCTTCAGTGCCGGATATATTGATGGCAGCGGAATGCGCCCCTGGAATAGTGGTATGAGTCTGAGCAAATGGGTCAGGGGTTTGGAGTAGAGCCTTGGCTGCAGATGCAGTCGCGACCATTTTTTTTGGCGGAGATTGATTGTTTGGTCGTGAAGTTGGAGAGGGTAGATCAGAATTGGCGTCGTCTGGGTTCGACTGGACAGACTTGGAGTCAGATGGGGATTCTGAATGAGGGGTAGGAGGATCAGAAACGCCGTTCCCAGGGTTTGACTGAGGGGTGGCTTTGTGGATTGATTTGGGGTCTGTCCAGGTAGTCTCTTCACCCTCACCGCTGTCAACATAATCAGCAGCAGCATCTTTTTTCGCTCCTCCGACATTGACACTATGGTGGGAAGAAGAATCGCTCGAAGCGTCCATTAAATCATCCAGTGTAGCATGCTTGTGTATGACAGGACTATCGCGGCCGCCATTGTTATGCTCATCCTCTGTTGTAGTTGCGTTTGTTGTCGTATCAGCGAGCACGTCAGATAATGTTACTTCGTTATTGACATTCGCCATTTTAATAATATGGGCGGGAAAGGAATTGGAGATAGATAATGCTTTTGATTTTTGAAAAAAGCAGTTTTCATCGTTTTGGTTTGCAAATCAAAGTGAAAAACCCTTCCGATCTTCATAAATAATCACGAGAAATAGTTCGATCATCTTACCATTTCTTAACAAGGACTCTCTTTCAGGTAAATTAAAATGCAGCAAAGTAAGAAAGCATTGCTGCCAACCCCATACCAGATTCTGCATGCATCTCCAGTCTCGGTTCATGTCGTGGATTTCAATGGCATTGATGGAGGGAAATATGGAAGGCTTAGCAACGGCAGTAGTATTGATAGCGCTAATCTAGTGGGGGGCGAAATATGGTATGGTAGGGAGGTGAGTAATTTGGGAGGAGATGCTGCATGATGCAGAGACAAGGACCCCATTTCAATTTGCCGAGACTGACTAACAAGGATTCTACATAGTTCATCACCCCCCCCCATCCTTCCTTTCAACCTCCGCCGAGCCTGGTCATTGCCCTCGCATCTCCTAAAATACTGCAAACGACGTCAATTGTGTTGGAGGCAAAGGGAGAATCAAGCCCCGGGAAGGTAGTCATTGAACTTGGTGTTGATGGAGTAAAGTCCGAAGAGGAAGGAGGGGTTGGGGATATTGTTTGGGAAATGCTGGGAGGGCTAAAATTTGGCAAGCTTAAAAAGACACCGAACACAACAACCATAGAGAAGAAAACTGTTGACGTAAACAGGACGTTCAAATATTGCCGATTGACTCTCCACGAGAGACCGCTGAATAATGCTGGTCACGATGAGGGCAGAGTGGGTCTGTGTGGGGTGAAATTTCTATCTAATAGCGCAAATACTGCTAGCTGTAGTCTGGGTGGCGGCGCTCTCATTGGGGAAGAAATGTTGCGACGAAGGAACATGACAAGCACAAATAAAATTGACGATGATGACAACGTGTATTCGTTCCATCTATCGCACGGCGGAGATTATTCTGTTGCCCAAGCACTTCTAGAATCAGGTGTGCCAGCAAGCATAGTTTCTCATGCAACGAGTAGCCATAACGCCGATGGAACGCCCGGAGAGGAGGGAGAAGACGATTTTGACGAGGATACCCACATGACTCTGGAGAATTTAAGGGAACAGTTGACAGCAGCAGCGGAGAGGAACGACTTTCAGCTCTGTAAACATCTGAAAAAATTGTTTGGGGAGGTCAGAATGTTAGGTCTCGAGTGCGCCCAAGCACGCAGAGAAGAACTTTACTGTGTCGAAAGGGAGAACTACGATGGGGCAGGGATTTGGCGCAAGAAAAGCGAGGAAGCTGGTGGTCGCCGCAAAGCTTTAGAAACGAGGGAAGGCATTTTTAGCGAGGGCGGGGTAAAGATAAAAATAAAACCGAAGGCCAGGACACCGCCGACTCCGCCCATCACGAATGCTGGGAAGGAGTCTTTGCCACTGTCAGAACCGCTCAGAAAATTTGTACTCAGTGACCACCGACAATCGACAAATATCATGAGCGGCCGAAGCCACAGGCTGACGAATATAACCGAGGGGGAAATTAGACGAGATCTAAAATCTGCCGGCTACGACGGGGGGGCTGACTTCTACGGCGGGATTGAGGAGTGTGGCGTCGGCGAGGCAGGTGAGACATTTTTATACGAGGGTCTCGGGACCTACTGTATCGGATGTCTCCTCAGCGAGGACGTTCGAGTTGCCGACACTGCCCTCTCCGTGATCAACAATCACGCTGTGGACATTTTTAGTTCCGAGAGAATTACGAACCTCAAGAGCGAACGAATCGTTGCCGAATTCATCCTCGGGATATTGCGTCAAGCTAATGCAGAGCTGGCAAGCAAAGTGACGTTCGTGAAGACAATAATCGACAAATGCAACCTCACCGCACAGCACGTCCAGAAATCTTCAACTTTAGGCCGTACATTTTTGCGAAGATTCTTGTCATACACTGTAGGGGCTCTAGTGGCTGACGCAACGAAGGATAGCGAGGGTCTGAACGACATTTTGGGAGGACTAATCATAGAGATTTGCGAGAACTCTTGGTGTGGAGGCCGCTCTTTTGTGTGCGAAGCTCTGGTAGGCGGGGGTGACTCGAAGAACTGGGTGGAAATTTGCGGCGGCATCTTCGCTGCTCGGACAATTATCGGCAATGTTGGATGTATCCCAGACACATCGATATCTTATCCCGCGGCGCTGCGAATGGTCCGTTCAGCTCTCTGCCACATCAATGGTGACGTCAAGAGAGAGGGAGGTCGTCTGCTCAGTATACTTCTGGAGAGGAAACCTATGAGCTACATCACGACCGATCGACTCAGAGAGGTCAGCGCTAGTTGGGGAATGGACGAGGAAGGAAAGGATGTCATAGAAGAGGCCATTGAGAGGCAGGAGAAGCAATTGGAAGAAGAACAGACCCGGTTGATGGAAGAAGAAGCCGCTAAAGAGGCAGAATTAGTTATGCTAGAGGCAGAAAAAGTAAAGCGCGCCGCTCAAGAAGTGGGAGAGCGTTTGGAGGCAGAAATGAAGGCGCTCCACGACGAGAAGCAACGAGCTTGGGAATCGAAAAAGCGGGGTAAGAAACTGTTTAAATACGTCGGCGAGATGATGATTCGTGTGAAAAGCTTAGAAAAATTCGATTCCGACGAGGTTCATGTTGCACATGAGGAGAAGGAGGAGGTTACAGCCGAGGCCATGACAATAGAAAGGGAGAAAGAGGTGAAAGCAGAGGTGAATGTTGAAGATTTCGACCCCCTCGTAGATTCCCCCAGAGTCGACGGAAAGCCAGAAGACTTCGACCCTCTCGGCAGCGACTCAGAAGTCGATTCTCCACGACCGGAAAATACAATAGCCGGTGGCGTAACCATTTCTGGATCCGATATCAAGAAGAAATCTGATGAAACGCTCAGAGCAAATGAAACAGACGAGGAACGAGCCGAACGCATCAAAGCTGAACGTGAACGGATGGCTGCACTTGCGAAAGAGCAACATGACGCGGATAAGGTAGAAAACGACCAAAAAATGAGAGATTTCGACGCTAAGCTCGAAGACGAAGAGAAGGCGCGTAAGGAAGAAGAAAAAGAGGCCCGAGAGAAAGAAAAGGAGGAAAACATGAAACGGGACATCGCGAGACTTAGGAGATTTTATGAAAAGTATGACAAAACAAAACTGAAAGGTGTAGAAAAAGAGGTTAAACAATTTGCTGGACGAGTCGATAAGCTCTTTGAGAAGCTCGTCAGTAACGATAAATATGGGCCGGAGCCAGATTTTGAAGAGAACCCAGAATTAAAGGTAGAGGCCAAGAAAGACTTGGCCGACAAAGAGGAGGCCGAAAAAGAGGAGGCCGACAAAGAGGAGGCCGAAAAAGAGGAGGCCGACAAAGAAAAAGAAAGAGCGGCTGAGCAACTTGAAAAAGAAAAGGAACAGTCCGTCGTGCCTGAAAAGAAGAAAGATGAGGAGAAGAAAAAAAGTGAAGATCGCCAAGCGGACGGCAAAGTCATAAGGAGACCTCGATCAAATTCAATTGCTGAGATACGGGAAAGATACCCATCGATGGGAAATGTCATGGCATTTAATAACGAGCACAACTTAATTCCCACTCAGGCAGAGCTCGATGCACGGGTTGCCAGCGGTGAACAAGGACTGCTGATGAGCAAAGAGGAGATGGATAAAATGGACAAGGCTCCGCCAAAGACGGATGTAAAAGTGAAAAAGAAGAAAGGGGGAGGCTGCAGCGTCAGCTAACGACGATAATGTAGACGATATTTGTTTGGAAGAACCGCAAACTTACTTGAGAGCCAAGATCTCTCTCTCTTTCTCTATCTCTGAAAAGTGAAGGCAGAGTTCAAATACCCTCTCTGGTTTCTAATTACAGGCATAAGTTTCAAACATAAGTACACTATGGGTTAACAGGGTCATGCAAGTCAGCAGCCGATATAGAAGAAACGGCGCTTGGATCATCACCGATGTTAAGGTTCCCGAAATCCAAGCCATCATCGTCACCAAAAAGATCTTCGTCTGCAAAAACATCGGCGTCATCATTATCCTCTCCACCTTCATCATTTTCCGCGTCCTCGCCACCCTCATCATTTTCTGCTTCCGAAGACGATGTATAATCTTCATTATCAATTAATTCTTCCTCTCCTCCTTCTCCTAATTCGTACACTTCTTCGTCACCATAATCATCCAGCTCTCTTTCCTCCTCCTCCTCCCCCTCCTCCTCCTCCTCCTCATACTCTTCGGTCAATCCCTTCTCTCCTTCTCCATAATCTTCATCGAATTCCATCTCTCCTCCTTCAAACTCTTCAGCGAATTCACTATCCTCCCCTTCCCCTTCCCCTTCCCCTCCTTCTTCACCCCTCCCCCCCACACCTCCGGCACTCGCCCCTTCTACATTGCTAAGCAAAATGTCTTGTTCTCCAAAGACATCATCATCATGATCAACAAAGTCATGTTCGTCTTCCCCTTCAATCCCTTCGTCCTCATCGTCATTGTTACCCCATTCTTCCCCAAATACCTTTTTCCATGTAGTTTTAGGGTGAAAGGTGCAGTATTCCTGGTACTCAACGGCCTCTTCCCTCATCTTTAGCAGCTCTAAGTCGTTCTTGGGAGCATTTCTCTTTTTGGCTACTTTTTTTACGCCATTCTCGTAGAGTTTCTCAATCCTATCATCTAAAGCCATTCCCATCTCGCTTTTCTTCTCTTCGCTCGATACAATGTATTCGTTGATCTTGGGAGCGAACGTGCACTCGCTGACTTCTTCGACTTGACGAACATTGAGTTCGGCTTCCAGATGCTCCTTTTTGCTCTTAAAATCGTCGTAGAGCCTATCAAAGATTTGTTTGTCTCCTTTCCCTCCGCTTCCCTGCTGCGATTTGGCCAATTTGCTGGATGTCTTGTTGATTTCTGGAGTAAATGAAAATCCCTTCTCGGCTTCTCTATCTTGCTCCTGCTTTTTCCTCCAGTCTTCAAAATTTTCATTTCCCGTCGAGGCTGCCCTATACATGCGATTGAATATATTGCCGTTGTTCTTATTTTCGTTGGAGTGTTCTCTTAATGTTGTCGACGACGGCGGCGTTTTCGTTTGGGATTTGTAATTGGATCGCTGTTGCTTGTTCACATTGGGAGAAAACGTGCAGTTCTTGAGTTGCTAAACTAGATGTTAGCTAACTATCTTCTTCAACTCAACTCAACTCAACTCAACTCAACTCAACTCAACTCAACTCAACTCAACTCAACTCAACTCAACTCAACTCAACTCAACTCAACTCAACTCAACTCAACTCAACTCACCTGCTGTATATGCTTCTTGTCGCGTTCTTCCTTGAGGTCCTTCAGGTGACTGGGGTTGTATAGACGGTCAATAGCGTTTGCAGTAGACATTGTTCTAGGGTGGCGCTGGCGCAAATCGTGGCCGCTTGAGTTGCTTCTGCTGCCATTCGCGCCGGTCTCAAACTTGGGAGAAAAAGAGCACTGCTCCTCAGTGAGCTTCTTTGCCATTTCCTTCTTTTTCGCTGCAATCATTTTTTCCCTAGCGTGAAGTCGTTCCACAACACTCATTTTATTATCGTTAAGCCCGGCGATGACCCTTCGATTGACGGGGCTATTAGCAGTGAAAATTTTCGGCTTGAAAGTGTGTGTTTTCATCTCTCGTTGGACGCTGCTAAGAGCGTGCAGTTCCTTCTTCTTCTCGCTGGAGAGGGCATTTCGATAGAGTCTATCATGACAGGTGTCCATGACACCACTCGCGTCGTTGGCACCGTTGCTGCTACTGTTATTCGCTGCGTCCTTTATAGGTGTCACGAGGCTATCAACATTGTTCTTCTTCTTCAGCTTTTCCTCCAGCCGCTTGCTGCGGCGTACTTTGGGATGAAACATTCCTGTCTCTTCTTTTTGAATGAGTTCTTGCCGTTTCTTTTCTAACTTCTCTTGGCGAATCTGATTGTCCTTGTAGAGATTAAGAAGCCGAGAGGAAGTCTGGCCTGATGGAGGAACAGGAGGTGTTGCTTGGACGATAGAAAATGTGCGGGGGGGCTTTGGGAGATCCATGTTCATACCAGACAAGAGATTATCATCGTCATCATGGTCGTTCCCATCGTCATTACCAAAGTTGAGCAAGTCCTCGATTGCCTTGGTTCGTTGTGCCATCAAAGGCTGTAACTGGTGAGCTGAAGGGGCTCTGGAAGATCAGAATGCCACTTATTTATTCGTTTGGAGTGTGTACAATGATAGGGGAGCGCAGCACCAGAACAAATGCCAATTTTTATTTTCATTAAGTTGTGACTAGATTTACTGGATGCCGGATTGTCCTTTTTTCTCCTTTTTCCTTTTTTGGTTCGGGGTTCGGATGTTTTTTTGTAACTTTTTTGCAACCCCAAAATAACATTCAGCTGACACCCCCCCCAAAGAATCAAGCAAAAACATAAACTTCAGTATTGGCGTGCATTATCTTCCGATGATACCTGCTTAAAGGCATTTCCGACCACTACCCCCTCCCATTTCCTTCCCTTCCCTGGACCCTTCCCTTCCTCGCAACTTCCAGGATGACCTCTCCTCCCCCCAAGAAAGAGCGTTCAAAGGAGAAATCCAGACGTTCCCGCCGTGGTTCCATAATGAATGATATCCGACGCATCACCCTTGGAAAGAGTGATGGATTTCAGTACAGGACATTGGACATCAATGACCCTGAGCCAGGGAGATATGTAAATAATAATGTCACCACAACAAAGTACACTCGGTACAATTTCATGGCAAAGAATTTGATGGAACAATTCTCTCGAATTGCAAACCAGTATTTTCTGGTGATTTCCATTTTGGCATCTCTTCCCATCAGCCCCAAGGATCACATAAGTCTTTTTGGCACCTTCATAGCAGTTTTGGCTATCTCAGCTGTGAAGGAGGCATACGAGGATATTCAGAGGGACAAGAGTGACAATGAGACCAACACATGCCTATGCGAGGTCGTCGAGCCGGACGGCAATCTCGTCAAGAAGATGTGGCGGGATGTACATGTTGGGGAGATTTTGCATGTGCAGAAGGATGAGCAGATCCCAGCTGATCTGGTCGTTTTGTCCACTACGGACATTGAACACGGACTGTGCTACGTAGATACTTGCAACATCGACGGCGAAACCAACTTAAAAACAATGAATGCCATGGAGTACTTCAAAAAGACATCTGAAATTGGCAAATTGGCCGAGATTACCGGCAGGATTGAGTGCGAGGCTCCCAATGCTTCGCTGTACACGTTTACCGGGAGCCTAAATTTGAAACCCGGAGCGACTTCCGAAACTGACGCAAATGCTAGCAAACTGAGCATCGGGGTCAGCAATGTCTTGTTGCGTGGATGCGTACTTAGACAGACAAAGGACCTGTATGGTGTTGCTATTTTCACTGGTCACGACACAAAACTTATGCAGAATGCAAGTGCCGCACCTTTTAAGGTCAGCTATCTCATGAAGGTGATGAACCGCTGTCTGTTCATCGTATTTGCATTTCAGGCAGCGATGTGTTTCAGCAACACGCTCTTTGCATTGGAATGGAGAGACAGCAGCGGTAAATTCGTAAAGTACGTCAACAACCCCAACGCAGACTCTAACTTTAATTTCGCGGTTGGTAGCGAAATGGATATTGGGTTTGTGCCGGAGAGTTATCTCACTTTTTTGATTGCCTACGGTAACTTGATTCCTATAAGTCTGTACGTCGCATTAGAGATGGTCAAGGTCTTCCAGGTGAGTTGATTGAGCGCGCTGTGGCAATCAAATCAGTAGGTCAGTCAGGTCAGGGTCAGGTCAGGTCAGGTCAGGTCAGGTCAGGTCAGGTCAGTCAAGCTAACCTTTTCTGAATAACCCCTTTGCCAAAAAACAATAAAGGTTCTATTGATCGACGCCGATAAGGAGTTGTATCACGAAGACAGCAACACGCCGGCCCTGGCCAGAACTTCCAATCTAGTGGAGGAGCTTGGGCAGGTCAAGTTCATCTTTAGCGACAAGACTGGGACGTTGACTTGCAACGTAATGGAATTTGTTGCGGCGAGCATCGGGGGCGTGCGTTACCACACAATTGGGGACTTCGAGGGTTCTACGCATTACAGTAGAGATTACTTTGCTGAGATAAAGAAGAACTTTAATGGGGAGGACAACTACGAGGTTCACAACAAATTTTGGCAGATTCTAGCTTTGTGTCACACAGTTTTGGCTGAGTACCCCGAAGATGACCCGAGCAACCTGGAAAAGGTTGGGTATCAAGCATCGAGTCCCGACGAGGCTGCGCTAGTTTGGGCGGCCAACAAGGTTGGCTACAAATTCAAGAAGGGAAGCCCCGTCTTGTACCAGCTCACAAACGACCTCACGGGTGAGGATGAGGTGTGGGAAATATTAAATGTCATTGAGTTCAACAGTACGAGGAAAAGGATGAGCATAATCTGCAGAACTCCCGAAAAGAAGATATTGCTCTTCACGAAGGGTGCCGACAACATTATCATGGAGCGTCTGTGCAAAAATTCGAAGATGTTGAGCGAGATCGATCCGACCAATAAGCATCTCGACGCCTTTGCCGAGATCGGTCTCCGTACGCTCTGCTTGGCATTCAAGGAGCTGGACGAAGAACAGTACGAGAAGTTCAGGGGGGATTACCACAAGGCGAGCATCGACCTGGAGAACCGCGAGAAACTCCAGGACGAGCTCAGCGAGGCCCTGGAGAAGGAGCTGATTTTGGTTGGCGCCACGGCCATCGAGGATAAGCTCCAGGACGGCGTGCCGGAGGCCATTGAGACTCTGGCCAGCGCTGGTCTGAAGATCTGGGTCCTGACGGGCGACAAGCAAGAGACGGCGATCAACATCGCCTACAGCTGCAAGCTCTTCACCAACCAGATGAGGATTCACATTCTCAGCGGCGCCAAGACGAGCGCCGACCTCAAGAAAAGGATCATGGAGATCATGATGCGCGAGATCGGCGAGGGGCAGTCGGGAACGCAGCACGCGATCGTGATCGACGGTGCCACGTTAACGATGGCCCTGGGCGACGACGTCAAGAGGGAGTTCCTCGACTTCGGCCTGCACTGCAGCGTCTGCGTGTGCTGCCGGGTGAGCCCCAAGCAGAAGGCCGAGGTCGTGAACCTCGTGAGATTCAATCTGACCAACCCCCCCGTGATCACCTTGGCCATCGGCGACGGCGCCAACGACGTCAGCATGATCCAGGCTGCCCACATAGGTATCGGCATCAGCGGTCAGGAGGGTATGCAGGCCGTGCGGGCCAGCGATTTCAGCATCGCCCAGTTCCGCTTTTTGGAGAGGCTGTTGCTCGTCCACGGCGCCTGGTGCTACAAGAGGGTCAGCAAGTTCATTTTGTTCTACTTCTACAAGAACATGGCCAACGTCCTCACCGAGTACTGGTTCGCTTACTTCTGCGCCTACAGCGGGCAGATCCTCTTCGCCGACTGGCTCTCCCTGGGGTACAACGCCGTGTACACCTCCTTCGCCTGCATTTTCGGGTTCTCCTTGGACCAGGACGTCGACGCGTCGACGGTCAAGAAGTACCCCCGCACGTACGAGTACAGCATGTTCGGAATGGGATTCGACATGTGGAAGTTTTTCGCCTGGATCTTGGTCGCACTCTGGCACGCCACCGCCTGCTACTTTGTACCCATGTTCTTCATGGACGGTATCATCGACGAGCACGGCCTAGTCATGGGAAACTGGTGGCACGGCACGACTAGCTTCAGCTGTATCATCATCGTCGTCCACGCCAAAATGTGCCTGATGGTTTACAGCTGGAACTGGCTCGTCAAGAGCTTCCTAATCATAAGTCTCGGCCTCTTCTTCGTCAGCATCCTGATCCTCTGCTTCCCCCCCGTCAGCAAGAAGTTCCAGAACGAGATGCTCGGGGTCGTGTTCTTGTTGTTCGCAAACAGCAAATTCTGGCTGGCACTGGTTTTAAGCAGCTTCCTGGCAATTTTACCCGACTGCCTGCTCAAGTACGTCATGACCATGTACTTCCCCCAGCCCCATCACATTTTGCACGAGAGGGAGTTGGGATGGGATGACGGCAAGTACACAGACCCCGCACCCAAGAAGGGAGCGGTGGGATTGGCTACTAGAGAAAGGGGTGGTGGTGGCACGGCCGGGGGGGGACCGCCGGGGGGGGTGCCAGCGGG
>Ga0115555_1000431_pt1 | contig 28606 bp, 21 predicted proteins | sample COGITO_mtgs_1104_2_FD_87285 | JGI IMG/M metagenome (GOLD analysis project Ga0115555, IMG submission 87285) | Pelagic marine microbial communities from North Sea - COGITO_mtgs_110407 | ecosystem: Environmental > Aquatic > Marine > Epipelagic | place: Germany:Helgoland, sampling site Kabeltonne... | reverse complement strand
TACCATCAAAAGTGATTCCGTCGTCTGAGCAAATTGGACCGTTGACAGGGGTAGCTGTAAGAGTTCCTCCAGGAGCAGTGTCAACGACTTGACCACCTGTGGTGCAACCACGAAAATCCCACATGTGAGAAAAAGAAGGCTGGGCGGAAGACTGGGATACAAACATTAGAAATGGAACGATAACGTGTGTTTTGGCCCACATTGTTACTTTAATCACAGAATATAGAGATAGGTGGACTCCAGATGTGTCGAACAAGTGGTAAGGGGGTAGGTTTAGGTTGTTTAGGTTTATTATGGCAGTAAAATCTGCTCAGTGGCCGTTGCCGACTTGTCAGAGGGCCTCTAACCCACTTTTAAATAGTAAGTAAATATAATAATAGCTGTATGGTAAACTGGTGTTGGTATCTGTTGTTCCGCTGGAAAGTGTCAGATTCACAGAGCTTTTTTTGCCGCTGTCCTACTCTAATTCAACTGCCACCTACTCAGTCTTTCACAAATGCATTTCCACAATGCTGATTCATCCCTTGACCAAGACGTATCCATTCCCCGGCATCAATCTTCTCACCAGAAACAATTTCTCGGTCATGTACAATCACAATCACATGATGCTAGCCCTTCTGCCATGTCAATCTCCTCTTCTACATCCTTCCGCCCCTCCTCTCGGTCTCTTTCGTCCTCTCAGCCATTTACCCCCTCTATCACCTCAACCCCTCCACCGGGCCCCTCAGTTACAAGGCTGTCCCAGCAATTATTGTATCGTTCCTCTCAGTCAAACATTGTATTTAAGGGGTCAGCTTTTGCTGCTCACACCTCCTCTCTACGCTACTCCCAGATTCGAAGGCGCCGCGCTTCTGACTACCAAGCATCACTATCCACTTCAGAGATCATCCAGAAAGAGAGCAACAACGTTTTAGAAGCTGCCGCTGGTTTAATCACTGGGGTGACTGCATCTGGAATGGGCGTGATTGGCTCCATTCACGGAAAAGTGTCCGGTGATGTTCTTCCTCCAGTATCGTTTCGCCATGGTCCCACGAAAAACTTTCTCCAGAACAATGATGTCAGGTAAGATAATAAATGTCATTCAGTCGCTCCCTGCGATGTGTGATTTTTGTTTGGGGCTGCGTATTTTTTTAGCTTGCGTTCCTTCAGTCATCAATCACCCCATCATACCAACAACTCTGATAAAATCACGTCACTGTGTAGTCACGAGTTATTAAAGTTTACCTCGCTACTCGGCCTCAACATAAATGTTGGAGAAGGCGAAGATGGACCCTGCAAAAATGCCAACCAAAGGGACGAGCCGCGTGCGAAGTTTTTGCCTGTATCTGTGGGAGACTTAGTGTATTTCACTGGCGAGACTAAGAATGTCTCTATTCATGACAGTACACTTTCATTCATGGATGCTAGCAATTCGCGAGTTCGTCGGGTGCCAGAAAAAGTTAGTGACCCCAACATCACTGATTCTGCTGAGACAGCAACAATGTATGTTACGTCAACTGGAGCTTTTAACGACAAAGTTGGGGCAGTGGTAGTTACCGATGGCGAGGAAATGGGCGACCTTTTTTACTGTTTATTTAGAGTGTGGCTGGCTTCTGAGTATAACGATTGGCACGCGGACGGACGACGCCCCTTTGCACAACCGGGCGAACACGGGTTTTATCGAATGTCAGTGACCAAATCAGGTGGCAACAGTGACGAAGATGAGGACGGAGATAATGAAACCAGCCCTGATTCATTTCCTGATGACAACATCAGTCGCGATTTCGCTAGTAATGGTAAAGATTCAAACAACAAGAACAACAAGGAAGACAGAGCATTCGGTCATATTTTTGGTAGTTCTGGGCGCCGCCCTCTGGTCTACGATGATGAGTTGATTTTCGAGCACGTTGCGACCGGAAAAGTTCTAAGCAGTCTCCCGGGAATAAACAGTACTATTGACCATGACAGCACCGCCCTGAAGCTATCAGACCGGTTGCTCGCTTCTCACGGGCACCTACGCAACAAGCAGCGGGACTCCTCAACGTTTAGTAGTAAAACATTTGAAACAGTTACCAGCTTCGCTATCTCCCCCCGTTTCAAATCAAGGCAGGCCGGGAGCGTGTTTGACGGTGACCTGGTCAAATTGGAGACAAATAGCGGGAGTGTGAGTGTAAGCGAAGCCAGCGATATCTTGGGCATGTACAGCAGTGTTCCGATCTGTGAGGTGAACTTAAAGCATGATGGCAACACCAATATAGCGCAACACTTTGTTAACAAGGATTATGGAGATTTGGCATATGAAGACATTCAAGCCACCTCGGGTAATGAATTCGAGTCTATGCGGCGCCAAAATGCAACTAGACAGCGCTCTCATTCGACTTTGACGACTTCCAGCGCAAAGAAAGCGTCTTCGAGTGTCCTTACTCTGCATCGGTTCAGCAGTTGGACCCCCCCAAACACATTCATTAATTACGGCGACGGAATCAGGATATTCAACCCTGAAATCGATGCCTACCTTTGGGGGCTCACAGGTAAATACAAGAGCCCATTCTACAGAAAGGTTAAACACGACCACGCTTTAGGAGTTGATTTCACATTTGCTAGTAGCGCGGGTGATTGCAACAAGGTCGTCACAAGCCCTAAGTCGATATTTGTGATAGAAAGGTTCGTTCGCGACACTGGGGGTGTGGTTAAGTGGGGAGATAAAATTCGTTTGAAGCACTTAGTTACCGGAAAGTACCTAGGCGTTGTACCGACTCCAAATCCTTCTGTTCAGAAAAGTAAATTCACTGTTCATGGGATTCGTTTGGTTGACTTCAGCGAGGCCACGAACGACGCTGAGCTCTTTGACGATGTCGAGGGTAACAACAGTGCTTTTGACAATGGGAACGATCGCATGCACAGCGAGAAACACTATAGCCGTGCCAGTAACTTGATGAGTACCGTCTTCACTATCTCTCCAGGGAGCACCAGCAGTGAGAACCAGAAATTGAACAACCGTGCAATTGAGGACGGCGGCATGATGAGGCAGCACGCAAACAGCATATTTGCAAGCAAGTGTTTCGCTATTTTGTCGCATGCGCTTTTTGCGGAAGAAACCGTTGAGGACGGGGGGCCACTGGGGTTCGGTTTAGGAAAGAAGATAAAAGAACGGAAGAAGAGCCGAATGGGAGGGGGAAATGGCCCCGATAGCGGCGTTACTCCAATACAAAGTGGTCACCATAGCGATGGCGAAGACAGCGAGGACGAGAGCGAGCATGATGAGAGCAGCTTTTCGTCGACAGGTCACCGCCGCCAGAAGCAGCTTTACTTGCACGCGACTGTCGAAAAAAAAACCATCAAGCGAAAGCGCCTTCGAGATCTCTTTGACCCCTCCGTTGAGAGAGGCGAGTGCTGGAACTATGATAAAGGTGAAGGGGGTAACACTGAATCTTCTCCGCAACCCAAAGGTAGCTGCGAGATAACCTTCAGCAGCCGTTTTTTCGAGAAAGATGTTGTAAAAATTGAGGCAGTTGACAATCATGAAATGCAGAGTGCACATTTTGCCCTCAGCGCGATCAAAACGTGCGAAAGCTACATCCGACTGGTCTATCAATACAAGCACAACCTCAAAAAGGCTGATTTTGAAGGTCGCAGGCATCATCACGAAATGAAAGAGGCTTTCACTTCGGTTGGTGCCGCGGACAATACGAACAGACCGCGAAATGCATTCAAAGACAGTGGCAAAACACTCCACTTATCGTCGCCCTGCACCCGTAGTACTAACGTCATTAAGACTGGTTCTCTAGTCCACGTTTCCGAGATGCTGATGGCAGTCCAAGACTTTTGTAACGGATTGCCTGTGTTTGCTGATAACACGAGTGCTGCCAAATTTGCTCTCGACCTCGATCAGATTAAGATGAAAGAAAAAGCGACAAGAATAGTCCAAGGAACGAAGCTATTAGACAAGATTTTTGCAATGTATGCTTCTCCCAAGATCTACGGTCTGCAGAAGGAAGATTTGATGACGGAGGTGAGCGCGCCTTCCTGCACCTCCAAAACTATGTAAGTGCCTCAAAACCTCAAGATTGACCTAACCCCCCCCCCCCCTTCACATCCTAGCCTGAGCTCTTAAAGATCCACCAGCTGGTTGGTAGAACTATTGCTATTATAACGGCAGGCAAGAGGTCACAGATTTATTGTGCGATGCAACACTTCGATTGTGGATTGATCCCCTTTCCTTCGTCCCCTGCCACAGCCTGCGAACGTTCATTTAAGATCGGAGGCGGGAAGATTATCAATCACCTGCGGAACAAATCTGGTTCCCTCTCCCCGAAGAAGAACGTGCGTCAACGTCAAGAAAAAGAAGAATATTACCATCAGAGTAGCAGTGACTTTATTATGGGAGGGGAAGAGATTTTCTCAGGGCATAGGAGAGGAGTGGGGTTTCTGGCTTCATTGTTGTCCCAGATCAGCTGGAATATAGGAGCTAGCCAAATTCTAGATAACATCATGACGAATAACCACGTTCTTGTCAAAGAGTTGGTTGATAACAAATTGATCCAGCACTTCATATCGTGCCTACTGCACGAAGCGCCTGAGACGCCAACTCTCGATATTTTAACTTCCATCAATATTTGCACCAATGCGAACAGCAGCCCTACAGCAGTGATAGATTGCCAGGAGTCATTAGTCAAGTGTTTTTTCCCCCAGTCGGAGGAAGAGTTTTCCAACATTGACGTCAATGTTTATTGCCATAACCGCCGACAAGCACTCTTAGAAACCTCCCTTGCAATGAGCAAAAGAGGTAAGCGACCGAGGGAGTTGAGCCAGCCAAATTGGCCCAAAATTTACTTATTGAATCGCTCATCTAACACATATACCAGCCAAGAAGCGAGACAACAAAACTCGTCACTTGTCCAGGGGACTCTTGGAAACTCACACCGGAGGGTGCGAGTTGGTTGTCTCGTGGGAGGGCCGCGACGACTACAATCCTTCGAAGAAAAAGTTTGGCGATCGCTCTAATATTAATGGTTTGTTCTACAGCGCCGATGGATTGAATCTCAAATATAGATATGAGTCAGACTCTTCCTTGATCATCACCGCCGACGATTGGAACGCTTACTTGAAGAGATTTTACCCCTCAGAATCCTCTCAGAGGCAATGGGTTCGGCTTTCCGACTTTGTATGGACGATTGATCCGGAGGCTCATCATGGCGCCGATCGGTGGGCTCAGATTCGTCATAAGCTGGAACAATCAAAATTAAGCAAGGAACGCTACTTTCGGGCCCAAAAGCTTGCGAAATATTACCTCGGCACTTTGCGTTTATTCACCAACATGTGCATGAGTCGAAGCGATAAGGTTATCAAGGCTGTCGAGAAGCAGTTTAGCTACGAGTCCCTTGTCTCTGGTATCGCGGATGAAAGGCTTCCTAACTATACTCGGTCGCTTTTGGCCCAGTTGATGTTTGTCCTTTACCTGGATCGCTTCCCTCACGAGGAGCTGTTGCTCCCCCAAGTAGTGAGGGTGTACGACGAGCTTCACTACTCGAAGGATGCGATTGAAGATATTGACGTTTACTTGAATAGCGAAAATCGCAACAGAGTAAAGGTGGCGCAAGCACGAAAAAGTTCAAATGGCGAAAACTTTTCCTCTTGTCAACCTAATTCACACTTCTCCATCATGCAAGACAGTTCAGTGAAGAAGTTTAACTCGTTGCAAATGGTGATTTTCAGCATTCTCCGTTCAGCAAAGATGTGCGACCAATTTTCGCCTTCTAGGTCTCGCAGCTACGCGCGTCGGATAGCTGACAAGGTTCATCTCACGCTTTCTGTTCTACTGATGGCCAAAAATCTTCTTTTTTGCGGCTACTTTCACGACAGCGATTCTCTCAGCCAGCTGCTCGCGGTTCTTGAACCCCTCATGACGTATGGGATTCAGTTAGCGAAGAAGGAAAATAAAGGGATATTCAGCAGTGTAAGGTCAGCTTCGCCTTCGTCCTCGATGTTGTCACCGTCATTGTCGCTTTCATCTAGCTCTTTGTCGTCCGACCCCAAAGAAACTTTGACATCTATTCTGAAGAACTCAATTTCAAATGGCAACATCGGCGGAGGAGATATTGAGATGAAACAACAATCGCGACCACAAACAAGATCACGGCCACGTGCTAAGAGCAAGAGTGATGAAGACGACACTATTTCTTTAGTACAGGAATCCAAGACAGAGAAGCTCAAGACCAAGATTGGAGCTGATATGTTCGACTACATTTCTCGTCAAGAAAACATATTATCGTCCCTCCACGCAAGTCTCCGCAACGAAGGCGATATCAGCAGCATCAACGACATTGGGCGTACAGGCGCTGACGTATTCTATAGCGGAATGGTGGCTGTGGATGAAATCGTTGAGCGGCAACGGTTTGCTTTAGGCAAGTGGAGTATGAGAAATCTGACCCTTCCGGGAGACCGCGACCCTTTTACCACTCCAGAACATTTGGAATCTATCAAAGACCTAGATTTTGGGGGACCGAAAATCACCGATTTGAGAAAAACTATGAAGAAGAACAAGAAATCGATTAACACAGACGAGACTGACTTTTTCTTCCTAATAAATGACGACCCAAGAGCTGACGATCTTCCTACCGCTACCAGTGGCATGTGGACTTGGGTTGATGAAAATTGGACGATTTCAGATACACTAGATGGAGTCAAGAGCAAGGAGACATCGAAGTGGCTCTATTCATTCGCTTGGCCATCTAGTTCCACATCTGAAATGCCAAACGAATCGCTAGCGAATATCTTTAAAAATCGGAACGAGCCCGTTTGGTGGGCGAAAACACAACCTGCCGCGTTCGTGCGAAATAGGCGATGGACTAGAAGGCGAGAAGTCTTATCTCTGTCTCAGATTGCAGAAAAGTACTGCGAGAAGATGGATAGACGCTCGCTTGGGCATTGCTTCAGGCAAGCGGTCAGCGAGAGCAAGACAAAAATTGGGAGTGCCCAGGTTATTGACTTGAATATTTTGATGCATTCGCTAGAGAGAGCCGTCGCTAAGCGGCGAAGTGGCGACATGGAGATGCTTCCTTTGCGATCGCAAGATGTAAGCAAGGGTCGGCGGAGACTAGGCAGCGACGGTGACAATTCGAGACAATACAATGCTCAAATGCTGCTAAATGAGGGGGATTTTGAATCCTCAAACTTGCTAGCAGGCAATCGCGAGAGATCAGAAAAAATGCCTTCATCGTATCGCACCAGCACCAACTCCTTACATGTGGACGAAAACGCAGCCATGCGTGTGGGACAAGAGAAGCGCACGCCTAACAACAGTGACAACACGAACCTACCTGAGGTGCGCAAGGCCATCATCGACAGCACGAAGTGTCGTGGCTTGGTATGTGATATGATAATTTACCTTAGCGGACTTGCGCTTGACTTACGAATCAGCACATTGGCTGCTGAGATAAAAGAGGCGCACGCGAATAACACACCACTGTGCGGCGAAGGTGCGAAAGAATCGAATAAGAAGCTCAATACATCATTGTTTGTCAATTCCAAGACCTACTCGAAGAAGGAAATTGAGTTAACATTTATCAAGACTGCGCTCAAAAAGGAGACGGACCTTGCCTTTACCAAAAATTTGACACTTAAGGGAAGAGAAGTCTTCGACAAACTTTTCGTGGATAGCAGCTCATCCTCAACATTCGGCTACTCCCGCCCCAAAGAAACCAATAACATTCTGTCATGCAGTTCTTTAGACCTGAACGACAGCTCCGCAAGACAGCTCACCAACAACTTGCTCGACCTATTGCTGGTCACCAATGATGAGGAACTCGTCGAGAAGATAATGTGCAGCTTGTTTTTGCATTTCAGTCGGAAATCGATGCTTGTCCAGAGATTGTCCGAGACGCATTTACTCATGGACAACGACAGTATCAACGTGTACCTGGAGGTAAGGGGCGGCACTTTCTTTTTGGGCTACTTTTTCTTTCCTTAGCTTGACATTGTAAAGACAATCGCGGTTGGTATATTTCTTGTATCGATCACCTCCAAAAGGAAAGACATATTCTCGTTTGTTTAAAGCGCACTTAATTTGTTCTATGACACTAACTTCGCACTATTTCTTAGATTGTTAATAGCATCGCTATTCTGAAGAACAATCTGAGCAGTTTTGACAGCTGGGGAAGAGAAGGCGAGGAAGAGATAGGAGGCGAGGAAGACGATCACTTCCCTGCCGCGGGCCATTTCCCCGTCGACGGGGGGGATTGTGGAGGAGAGAAGCTGAAAGAGACCGTCTACATTCTGAATCGCTTTGAAAAACACTGTTACAAGAAATCTGGCATGCCACACGCGCCAAGACAGCTCTTGTTCGAAAAGCTGGAGGTGCATTTGCTGGCGATTGAAATTCTAGAAATGAAAATCAAACAAAATAGACGAACGAAGATTGGGATGGGCTATTGCCTGCGGAAGATCCAGCGGGCGGCTAGTCGTTTCATCTGCGGTTTTATTGACGGCAATTTAATGTGCAAAAAGGACATACTGAAAACGGGCTCTGTTGCAAATTTTATGAGTCTGATTGGCTGTGGTGTGGGTATCAGTAAGGTCCTTACCAGCATTTACAGCGAAAACGCATCAGTCGCTAGGGATGTACCAAAAACGTTACTAATAGATTTCGCGGCATCTATCCTTCGACGGCGAGACAACTTTGATCTCAGCAACCTCTTCAGGTATATGAGCTTCTTTCGATCTTTGTTGGAGGTGAATGGGGTCATCATGAGGAGAAACCAATCCATAGTGATGGAGATCTTCGCTGATCCAAATTTCAGGTGAGTGAGTATTGCTATTTTATCACCCTGGCGCGTCGTGGTCTCCATCCCCCCCCCCTTTGTACCACTATTGCCACCATTTCATCGTCATACTTCACTAACAATCCTTTCGGCGCAGTCCAATTCTGCTGACTTATGTAGATATAACGGCGTCTAATGCCTTTAGTAGCTCTCTGAAACTCCAGCGTGACTCATTATTGACAGAATTCAAGCAGAGAAACTTGTCAACCACGAGTTTCAAACACATATGCCTTCATGACAGGTTTGATGTTGGAGGGAAGAGGATCTTAATATCTCAGAATTTTAGCAGGTCCGAACGGTTGCTTTATTATCACTCGAGGGTGGTTGAGCTCATGAGTCTATGCTGCACGGCGAACGAGAACAAGAATGAGCTATTATGCGCGAGATTGATCCCGTTCGCTCACTTACATTGCGTTTTGGTTGAGGCCGAGTACATGCTACATGCTCCATTTGTGTGGGTTGCCTTTGCCAAGTTTGCCAAAGACGTCTATTTTGACCGTGACAAGACGAACCAGAGTGGTGATGTTAAACGCATCGAAGATCTAAACTTGGCGTGGGGAGTGATAGAGAGTGTGAGCAATTTCTTGGTTGTCAAGAGTGAGAGGCTTTTCGAGTTAATTGAGTCCAGGGAGTTCGATCCACGAAAGCATATTCGTGAGAGGGGCGAGAACCAAGATATCCGAGGCGATAGTGTTGGCCAACATGTTAGTGAGGCCGACAATGAGCTTGATTGTGTCTTAGAGTTTATCTTCGATGGAGGTCTCCCCTGCGTTGATGGCTTCGCGAGAAACGTGGCGACAGAGTTCAGCGATCTCGACGAATATGCGGATATCAGCAATGAGGTTTGGGACATGGAAGGCATCTCAATGTCCGAAGCCTGTGCTATAAAGAAGAACTTATCAAGAGTTCTCACCTCGTTGGCGCAGAAGAAAGTAGTTGATTTGCTTACCCGCACACAGAAAAAGTGTTTGAAGCAGTTGATCACCCAAATGGGCATATTCTGCGACTCTAATATATTTTTTAGGGAGGGCAGCAAGGGGAACTTTGTAACTGGAAAGAATTCTTTCGGCGCGATAAGTCCCAGAGCGGCCCCAAAGGGTGTCTCTCCCGGCAACAACGACCAATCGAGAATCGCTGAAGGCGAAGACAATCATGCCAACAAAAGGAATGCAGACATGAAGGGCAAGAGGATTGCAAAACGCGAGTTTAGCGCGGCGTTGTTGGAGAGCGATTACATTGGAAACCAGTTAGTCCAGGAGTTCAACGACCTAGTTGATCTGTTTCTGAAATTTGGCAAGAACAAGGATGATGATGCCAAGTCGGACAAAGACCAGGCGAGTGGCAAGAAGAATTTACGAAAAAAGAAGAAAAATTGTCATAAGAATCTGTTTGTGCAACACATCGTTTTTGAGGAGATGATAAAGAAGCTAATAACCCATGTGAGAAAGCTCATGGCAGGGATGGTAGAGGGGCAAGGAAAGTCGTGTATGGCCAGTGGTAAAAATGGTGGGGGACTGCTGAATAATGCATTGTTTGGCTTCAAGAGTAGTGCTCCAATGATCCTTAGATTATTAGGTAGCTGCGTTCTCGATGCCGGTGTTATGTGGAGCGATGACGACGAATACGAAATCAACAACGAGGAAAAAATTGATGAGATGCGTCAAATTATGGTACGCTGCGGGGCCGCAGAGCTTGTAGTCGACCTGCTCACAAGCAGTGAGGGCGAGGGTGGGCTAGAGAATGAAGCCTCAGGAAGTGTGGCCCGAGAGGATGTCGGAGGAGCAAATAATGTCAAATCGGGTGACGGGGACAGCATCAACAGCGCTTTTGTGAAGCAGGAGGCACTGAGATTCGCTTGCACTATCTTGAATGGGGGGAGCAAGTTTGTCCAAGACAAGTTCTACAATTATTTGCATCTCCACCCCATCGCTGCCAGCAAATTCTTTAGCGGTATTTATGGGCACATCTTGCAGGCGACACGAATCGCCACTAGCATTCGAGCCTGTTTCGAGGCAATGAAATTCAAGAAAGGGATCGCTGGTGAGCGGGGAAGTAAGGACGATAACGGACAAATGATTTGGGTGACGGACGGGGCCAAGAGAGGAGGTGGAGACGACGGAATTAGGGAGCTATTTGAGGTAAAGGACGAGCTCAATGTAGGACTGATTTTCAGAATGCTGCAGTTGCTCGCTGAGGGCCACAACTTGAAGATGCAGCGGTTATTGCAGGACCAGACGACCACTATCGGGCTCATGCGGAGTCGAAATCTTGTTCTGGTGGGCGCAGAATTAATCAAACACTTGGCCTTCGACACATCGGTGATGAAGAAGATGCACTTGGGTGCGCTTGACGAACTTACCCAGCTCTTCAACTTCTTGACGGAGTGCATGCAGGGACCGTGCTACGAAAATCAAGAGTTGCTGGTAAAGAGCAATATTGCCCAAACAGTAGAAACGGTATTTAAGTACGCACACAGCCAAGCTCACGCTGCTGGGACTGTATTTAATGCAGGAGGGGTTAAAAATCTGAGCAAAGAGAGGAGGAAGGAAATCAACGATTTATTTTACCAGAGTCTGCCTCTCAAGAGAAAGAATGCCATGAAGCGGTTGTGCTTGGCTGCCGCCACCTGTTTAAATAGTATGCTGGAAGGACGGGAAGAAAGCAGCGAAGATATCGTGCACGACTATCTCGTGACCAAGTTGAGCCCACTGGTGCTTTTGAGGAGTATGACGGGGGCATATGTGAATTTCAGGGTGCATAAAAGGAACCTAAGTACCAATCTAGTGGAAAGACTTCCTGTTATCGGGGCAGTATACGGAGTGCTGCAAAAGATAAACAGTATCTTTGAGTTGGGTGTGGATCTCATTAACAACCAGACAGGAGAAAATCTAATCGTAAAAATGAGTGTTGAGGAGAAGGCCGAAATGACCCTGTATCACAAGGGCCAATGTGAGCTAGCGCTCGGGGTTGGCAATGAAATAATCGTATTGTTGAACAGGCTGGCCAATTTGGATGCCAGCTTTGAGACTCAGAATTTTTTGGGAACCTCATCTGCGCGTGGCCCTGGCGGCGCTGTTGTTCAAGACATCAAGAGCGTCACGAAAATGGTGGGTGATAATTTGGGTATCGAGGGTGGAGAGGACGGTAGTGATGAGGACCTCGAGCTCGAAGTTGCTGGAGTGAGTGAATTGGAGGGAATTGAGGGGGGGGGCAAGGGTTCTGAAGTGTCGAGCGAGACAGTGACTATGTCATCGGCAGGGATGGTCATTTCGAAGAAATCAGTAAAATTGGACAAGAACCCCGAGGACGGAGATGGTTCCACTGGTCATAACATTGGCGATGCCAGAAATCACGAAGCGGATGATACAGGCCGCTTGATCTCGATTAGCACGAGAAGCAGCAGTTTCAATGAACGCAATAAGAATATTGACTACTCCAACTCCCACTCTCACTCCCGCAGTGAAGTGCCCTCATTAATCTCCAAACAGGCAACAAAATACCTTGGGTTGCAGAAGAAAGGGATTGCTTTCTTCGACAGGACCCTCCGAAGCATCGAAATAGTTTGGGGTGAGCATGGGCTAAAGAAAGTGTACTTTGCTCTCCCCACCGAGTGCCTTAAGATGAACGGGGAAATTGTCGAGAACGTGAACTCCGCGCTAGACTACAGCGACGATGATCGAATCAAGACACTGATGAAGATGGTACCGGCAATACATGCGGAGATAAAATGGCAGCAAACTCTCAACAAGTTACACTTTCCACAAAATCAAAGCACTAACAAGCTCAACGCCCTGACTTTCGTCGTTTCCCTTGCGATAAACTTCCTTATCATCATCAATCTAGAGTACAGCGAGACGAGTAAGTATCCAAAGTACGTTAATTCTGACTTGACGAGTCTTATTTGGTGGCTCGGCATTGTCAACGTCGCATTCGCTGGTTTGAAGGTCTTGCAGATCATCATGCTTAAGGTCCCCGTTTTATTGTTTACTATGCTCCAAGAGAGGCAGAAGGCCATGTCCTTTGGAGGCGAAAGCCAGAGCAAGAGAAGGGAGATCATCCTTGCTTTGAGGAGACCTGTCTTTTACGCCGTCGGTTTGTTCTTCATTCGATACAGCGTCTACAAACGATATCCTTCAACTGACAGCGTCAACAGCAGTTTCGAGCAGATTATATACGTGTGCTACGGCATCCTTGGTTTCCTCTCGTTGCAGGCCATCGACGTCGTTGCGACTAAGACTAGCTACACCAGCAGGTTCTTCCTTTGGTATAGTTTCTTCTGGCAGAGTGTCAACAAAATCAAGTTCTACGGCATAATGTCAATGTGCGCCGTCTTCGGGTTGGTATACATTGACACGCCCATCGCGTATGCTGTGCAGTTGTTCATCGTTATTGAGATGAGCCCAACGTTGCAGAATGTCGTAAGGGCAGTAACAATACCGAGCGCGCAGCTTCTTATGAGCGCACTTCTCGGACTCATCATAATATACGTCTTCAGTTTAGTCGGTTTCTACACTTTCCACAGTGATATGATGAACACAGGTCAAAATATAAATGAATGCAACACAATGCTCAACTGCGTTCGTAGTTATATTCGGAACGGAATGCTCTACGGAGGCGGCATCGGTGATTTTATGAGCGGCGAGCTTGGCCACGACGCTCCTCTTGACCAGGACGATAAATACGTCTACAGGCTCATATTTGACATGGCGTTCTTCATCATCGTCATAGTGCTCCTCATGAACATCGTATTTGGCATCATAATCGACACCTTCGGCAGCCTTCGGGAGAGCGAGAACGAGCGCCACGAGCTAATGCAAAGCAGGTGCTTCATCTGCGGCCTTAGCAAGGATCTTTTCGAGGACATGCGACAGTCCGGCGGTCGCGGTTTCTCCTCCCATTGGAAGGAGGAGCACAACTACTGGAACTACATCTTCTTTATCATATATCTGGAGAAGAAGGATACAAGCGAGTACAATGGTGCAGAGAGCTACATCGCAGATTGTGTTAAGAACGAGGACATTGGGTGGATACCGGACGGTATCGCCCTGGCGATCCCGCGCGTCGACGAGGAAAAGATGAGGGAGGAAAGGATGGAGGCCATGTTCAGACAGTTGGAATTCAACAGCTTAAATTCCTCGGAAGACATCAATAGCGAGCTCGCCAAGATGAACAAGGGGATAACAAAACAGATCGAGGGACTTAGACGCAAGGTCACGAAACTTAAGAGTGACCAGAAGAGGCTAATGAGGACGGTAGAGGACTTGCCATCGGGGAATAAGAAGGGGAAAAACGGCGCCAATGAATGAATCTGGAAAAAAGTGGAAGCTAAGTGACAAAAAGGTCGAGCTGTAGACATTTATTGTGTACGATGTAAAAAATAACTATTTGCAAAGACAAACGACAACGACAATGACAGCAAAATGAAAAAAATTATCATTATTTTCGTTTCACATTAAAGTGTCACACGTTAATATTAATTTGCCGTAAAAAATTGTAAAAGCGATAAAATGTGTAAAATGTGAAACGGTTCATAATTTCATCATCATCCTGGCCCCCCTCAATCTTCTTACCCCTCCTCTCCGATCTCTACCCTCTCGACAAAACTAAGTTCTTTAAAATTTTCCTCTAAATATGTGTTGCCCTCCATGTTGATCCTCCCTTGATTCGGGCGCTCTCCATAACCACCGTACACCCTCTTGAGTATCCCGATGCCCTCTTGAACGTGTACCAACTCGCCTATTGGGGTAAAGCCCTGGTTGTCCAGGAAAGTGTTGTCCTTCAGGTTTATGAATAACTGGGTTGTACGGGTGTTTTCCCCGCTCGTCGCGAAGGTTAGCGTGCCCATCGTGTTACTCTTGGCGCCAATAGTGGGATCGTCTTTTATCTTTTTTCTGTATTTGGCAGATATTTGTGGATCACCATTGATGCCGAACTGGACAATGAAATTATTCACCACTCGAAAGAATCGAGTAGATGTATAATAACCGGATATTACAAGGGAACGGAAATGGGAAGAACCTATGGGAGACCAGAGAGGGTTAATCATGAAAGTTATTTGGGAATTGGAGGGCCCAGGAAGGGCAAGATTTGATATGTGGAATGTTACAGTGAAGGGGGTGAAGGAGGAAGATGTCGTTTTTAACGTCGTAGCCACTAATGTCGCCACCGCAGATGTCGTAGCTGATACTGCACCCGTGTCCACTTCTATGCTCTGCACTTTCCCCTTAGTTTGTGTCAAAAAGTAGATGAAGGAGGCATGAACAAAAATCAAAATGAAGAGACATCTGCGAAATTTCCGCATAGGGAGAACAATTCTGAGATATTGAGGGGTGGCGTGAGATTATTGAGGGGTGGCGTTAAAGATTGGGGGGTGACACAAAATTTTTTGTAAGCTAAGCCGCGTCTCAAAGTAAGTAAACACCTCTGTATAATGCCACCATTGCTAAACATCGGTCTCCTTGGTGCCGGCTGCGTTGGCTCAGGCGTATACGATTTAATCCGGTATCGGCTGAATTCTTCAAGCCGTTATGTCATAACCAAAATCCTTGTCCGGTCCCTGTCCAAACGCCGTCCATTTACCGTGGATACTGAACAGTGTACAGTCACGGATAGGGTGGAAGATATATTGGATGACGAGAGTATCAATGTAATAGTTGAGGTCGTGGGGGGGAGCGAGGGACTGGCTAAGGACGCGGTTTATAATGCACTAAAAAGGGGAAAACATGTTGTCACGGCAAATAAGGCGTTGATTGCTGAGAATTTGAGTGAGATTGAGGTGAGTTGTCGCTGCATGCAGCTTGGCGTGTTTGGTGTGTGAAAAAGGCTCTCTCTTATCTTTCCTTTTCTTTTCCTTCTCTTTCTCACCCCCCAAACACCTGCAAATGCACAAAATAAAATTAATACCGATTGGAATTCACCCTCACCCAGACCCTCCTGTCCTCCCTTTCCACCTCCCCGACGCCTTGTTTCCGCTACGAGGCCTCTGTGTGCGGTGGAATCCCAATAATCGCAACCCTGCAAACCTCCTATCCTGCGGACACCATAACATCCTTAACAGGAATCTTCAACGGCACGACAAATTTCATCCTGAGTAAGATGGAGAGCGGGGGCTCCTACGCGAGTATTTTGAAGGAGGCGCAGGATATGGGTTATGCCGAGGCGGATCCCACGGCAGACGTTGAAGGTCATGATGCCAGAGCTAAAGCGCTTATTTTGTCCCGACTTGCTTTTGGTGTCGGGATGACCATCAACGACATTCCCACTGTCGGAATTACCTCCGTGTCATCCATTGATTTTGAGTACGCCAAGTTGATGGGCATGACCATCCGTCTCTTAGGGGTCGCCCGTAGGAACAGGAATTTGGAGGAGTTTGATGGGCCTTTGTCTGTCAGTGTATCGCCACATTTAGTCCCTGTGGGGTCTGTATTTGGGCAGACGTACGGGGGAAATAATGCCGTTGTTATCAGGTCCAAGAATCTTGGAACGAGTACGTACACAGGTCCGGGTGCGGGACGGTTTGAGACCGCCAATAGCGTTGTGGCTGATATCGTTAGGATCGGGCAGGTTGTTGAAGCTGGGGGAATAGATATGGGGACACAATCCAAGGCAGAGTACGCTTTTCCTAATAGGATGACACAGGATGATATCGGTACTAAGGTCGATAAAGACTACCAAGGCACCTTCTACGTCAGGATAACGATAAGCGATTGCGTTGGTATCGTCCGAAGTGTCGGTGAAATCGCCGAGAAGCATAATGTATCAATCAACCAGATCCTACAGAACAAGATAACCGATAGGTCGGACTGTTCCTTTGTCGTGACGACGGAAGAGGCGGCATGGACGGAAGTCAAGGGCATGACTAACGATATTCAGAAACAGGAATTTTGTAAGGAGGTATTTGTACTGCCCATTTTTGAACAGTGATTGGTGAACGTGTTAGGGTTACACAACTGTGTGTTTGTGTTGATTTAATGAGGGGAGAAAAGGAAAGGATTTTTATGTAAAAACATTGTTTTTAGATTATGAAATTGTATAGAAAACCATGCAAGACTTTTCCGTTTCTTTTTCTTCCCCCCCCTGTTTACATCGCATTTATGTATTCAATGATCTCCTGGTAATTGGTCTTGGATGCTTCGGGTCCTGGTCCTCCACCATCGACATCTACCTTCTCTGACTCTGAAGAAGAAAAAGAAGAAGAAGAAGAAGAAGAAATCCGTTCCATCAGGTCGCCAAGGTACTCTCTTGCTGCATCATCGCTCACCTTACTACCGCCGTCACCGATGAAGTGGCTTGGTGGAAGGAGGAATAGAGGGGGTTAAAAACAAAAACAAAAACAGTGAGTATTTATTCACACTCGGCACTGCTTACCTAAGTCTCCTTGCAACTTGTTCAATGAGATCTACCACTTTGGTTTCTTTAACTGCTAGTCCAGTATTTAGTCTTACCGCCCCGTCGCCACCAATCTTTCCGACAATAGTTTTACGCACGCTCCGTGCGACCTCCACCACGTCAGTGGGCCAACCACTCAGCTCTGCCATGTCAATCCCGTAACTGTTTCCGATATTGCAGCTTCCACTGACAAGCTTGTGGTCGTACAAGAGTTTCATTTTTTCCGTTGATTGGTTTCGGACGGTCTTTCCAAAGGATACGGAGTTCACATTGCCGTAGAGTTCCTGAAGTTGGTGCAGTCCAGAATAATGCGTCACAAAGAAGGTGTAGGCCGGAGAGGAGAGGAGATACTCCGCGATTGACCAGGCGAGGCTGACTCCATCTTCGTTCGACGTGGCGCGGCCGAGCTCATCGATAAGTACCAGGGACTTGTTCGTCACCCTCTTACAAATGTATGCCGTCTCTTTGCATTCCATCATGAAGGAGCTTATATTGTGCTCAAAGTCGTCGCCACTGCCGATGCGAGTGCAGAGCAGGTCGCGAATCGGTATGTAAGCCTCTTCTGCTGGCACATAGCTACCAATCTGGGCCAAAACAGTAATCAAACCGATCTGTTTCAGGTAAGTCGACTTCCCTCCCCCGTTTATGCCAGTGACGAGTGTGAAGTTCGCGAGAGGGGAGGCGAAGGTATCGTTCGACACGAAGGGCTTACCCACCCCGGACTCCACGAGGCTATCGATTTCGATTGGATATCTCCCCTCCCTGATAGCAAGGGAAGCGGAGGCCGAGGAAATATTCGGCCTGCACCACATCTTCCGTGAGGAGACTACGCAGTCGCTGAAGGAGTGTACCATGTCCAGCAGTGCGATGGCGTCTGACATGCTCGCCAACGCCTTCGGATTGTGTGAGTATAATTTAGTGCGATATCACTTCGTACGCATTTGCATTCGCGCCGCACCTCGTAATGCTGTCGACATATTTCAAGGGTCGACTGTATCTTCTGGCTCGTGAGCAACAATAAATCAGCGACATTCTCCATTGAGCGAGAAGAGAGCGAGAAAACCTGCTCGGTAGTGCAGTCGATCATTTTACCCTTCTTCACAGGAAGAATAAAGACATCCGGGAGGCTATTCTGGTACTCTGCAGGGATTTGAAGGTAGTAACCACGCTGAGCCGTTCTTTTCACAGCAACAGGGAGGTTGTGTTCAGAGCTGTAGCTGTCTGCAAGGTTATAAATGTCGTCAATGTTACTCAAAAATGCCTTCCGAAATACGTCCATCATACCATCAGTATTAGGCCGCAAAGCGAAGCACTCCTGGTGCTGCATTGCATGTGCATTTTTTGAGTACGCCGTCGACTTGGTGAATATTGAAGTGACTGTTTCGAGGATGGTGGACAGGTCGGGGTGGGACAATGCATCGACAATTGCAGTCAGAAGATCAAGTGACTCGGTGCCTTCGATGTTTGCTTTCGCGTGAGTGCTGTCATGGGCAACGTCGCTGTTACCATCGTCGTCACTGCAGTCACCACTTTCCCTTGCTGTCAGCCCACCCTCAGTCTTTAGCACCTTCACTAGGCCAGGCAGGACCTGCAAAACAGTTTTCAAACAGACAAGACTCTCGATTCCCTGTTTTGCGTTCTTCACGGTGACTAGTTTTGGTCCGTGTATGTTAGTACCCGATGAAATAATTTCATAATTTCTCCATGTCTGAGAAGGAGGAGTTCACCGATAAGCTCTAGAAGCAGAATTTGCGCATCGCGCACACACACACACACACACACACACACCTTGCTTTTTTGTCATCTTGCTATCTTTGACAACAACACCCGACAACATCTTATCCAAGTCAGGGAGCAACTGCAGGTTTTCCAGCACGCAATAAAACATTGGCTCTGAGTTCAAGAATTTATCTAGTAAGTCCAAACGGGCGCTTATGGTCTCCTTGCACGTCGTTGGTGCCATAATATTTGCCCTGAGAAGGCGACTTCCCACACCGGTTACGGTGTTGTTTATTGCCCCAAAAAGGCAGCCGTTATTGCCCCCTATTCCGCGAGAATCAATACAGCTGACAAGCTCGAGATTCTGAACCGTCGCAGGGTCGATTGTCATCAGAGAAGAAAAGGCCGAGGAGTTGTAAGCAAATGTCATCGAATGTGGGAGGAACTGAGTGCCCAACCGCGTAGAGGCGTACGAGAGAAGCGCTGACGCGGCGGCAAGGATTACAAACTCTTCACGAACAACCTCTGGGCTCCACGTAGAAGGTCTCACGAGCTTCTCCAGCAACTCAGCACCCCTCGTCTGATCAAACTCTGACATATTGAGGTAAGTTGTGGCGATGTTCTCCGTGTTGACAGATGCAAAGCGTGAAGCGACCGCGGTAGACAAAATCGAACCTCGGCGATTTTCTTCGAGGATAATCTCGTTAGGACAAATTGAACTTATTGCCCGTATCGTTTCGTTGAAGTTTGTAGAATTGCTCATTTTCTCCACAGATATTGTAAGCGGGGAGGAAAGGTCCAGCCAGCAAAGGGCAGTTTCCCGCGCCAGGTTCGCTGACAAAGACACAACGACATGTCCCGATTTGATCAACTTTGGCTGTGAAGACTGGAGTGACCTTGACCCATATTGGCGGGACTTCTTGTTGACGCCGACAGGGGTGCACTTTGCTGTAGCCTCAGAAAGTCGCTGTGGAGATACAGTGGGCGCAAAACCGGAAGAATGCGACAATTGGGTATCCCGTTTCCGCTTGGAGTGCCACATATGGGGAGGTGAGGCTTGGGTGGGTTGGAAAAATAAATAATAGGGGGGATAAACTGAGATATTTTGCTGGTTAGGAGCAATAGCGACAAAAAAAATCCGTGATTTCCTAGAGCGTACTATCCTGCTATACGTATACCTTTGTGATAAAAGCTCAACGATTTATTTTGGGTCAGAAGACAGTTCGCTCGTCTAACCTTTTGTTATCGCGAGGGATTTTTGGCTTCATGAGGATATATTCATTGAGGGGTATCAATTTGCGATCTCGGTCGTCAACGCAAGTGAGTACAAGGATTGTGGAGGGAGTAAAATATACTGCTGTCTAAGTAGTCGGGAAATGTGCAACAAGGTACTTCATAGATCAATACTCTAAAAACCCACTCTAAAGACCCGTCATTATTTACATGTTATGCTACGGTTCAGTTCCGCATTAGCTGTCAAGTGCCTTGATATTGTTACCTGGAAGCAGCCGTATAGGCTCTATTCTGCCGAGGTCATTGTCACCCAAAAACTCATGTATTCCGATGTGTTTTATCGTATCGTTCATATCTACTTTTCCCTCCTCCCATGACGGCGGTTGGATCTTATCATTTTTTTTCAGTTGCTCTTCGATTCTCTTTCTTTCTCTATCCTCAACAATTGCAAATGTCTTTCCGATGATCTTCTCGAGCTCATTTTCAACTAATTCGAGAAGATAGAGGTTATCTTCCTCCCAGCCCCTACCAAGCAACCCAACACCCTTTCTTCGCCAACATCTCATCTTGTTCATATCAGTGACCGAAACTGTTTTTCTCGCGGGCCCAAAATCGAGAAATTTCCATATGATGTGCTTCGGCATTTCTGGTGTTTCGAAAACCAAATGCTTCATGTTCGAGCTGATATCGACCTCCATGATTGGACCAACAATTTTGTTGCCCGCAGCAATGCGATCGGTTCCCCCGATCCGAACCTCCCCCCCGGTAGCAACACTGTAGAAAAAAACCTCCTTGTTGACCACCAGTATGACATAGTCGCTGAAACATTCTGCTACAAACGGCGAGACATTCATCGTGGGAGGAATGTTCATACTTCGCAAATTTGTCAGCGGTCAAAAGGAAAGTGGTGACCGAGGTGAGTATACACTTAGTTGTAACGGATTCGTAAAATTGGCAAGAGAAATCCATGGCACAAAAAAAAGGGGGGCACATATAATGCATAGCCAACTTACCTACGGTTCTTGCTTATGGGATGCTGAATGATTGTTGGCAAGAAAGAAAGTGTTTCCAAGTCGAGGACGAATATTTTCAATATTCCGGGGTAACTGGTCAAGAAGAATAGCTCGCTGCCGCTGCTCGACAGTTTGGCCTCTACCACACTCGGGAGTTCCTCGCCAACAACAAAATTGAGGCGCACTTTTTTGCTTGGTCGAAACCAGCCGTGCCCAGTGAAACACTCTATTTTGTACTCCCAAATAGTTAACCAGTTGTCATCGTCGAATACCACCATAGATAGAGAGGCGTGGTCTTTGAATCCGATGAACAAGATCGGTGTCTTGTGAAACTCGAAGAATTCACGCTTGACGGCATTACCCTTCTCTGTATCCACCCGACTCAAATAATTTGTAATGTCTTGTGCAAGATCCTCTTTATTTGCTTTCGAATGCTCAAATTCCTCTCTCTTGGCAATAGGATCAGTTGGCTCCGTGTCTAGAAAGGGTGCACCGTGTACAATTTTGCCAACGTCAAGTAGAGACTTGTCCTTCTTGTCGCTCGTAGGGATGGCATTCCACTTAACGACGCTGCCGCAATTAGTGCCAACAACAAATGAGGGCTGCACCCCGAGAGCAGTCACTGAGGGATGAAAGGCAACAGTTGTAGGCGTTAGATCCGATTTCGAAGGTGCAACAACGTACCGAGCCCTATCGACCTTGATTTCCGCACTTGTCTTCCCATTTCTTCTCTTGCCCCCGCCGAAAAAACCGACTCCACTCTTTTTCTTTCCATCATCCTCTGTTTCAATTCGACTTTTTTCCTCCCCGTCAATAAAAGGAGGGCGATGCAGGCGCCTTTCTTGCAAGGTCAAAGCAATGGCAGGAATAGGAGGTGAATATTTGTTGACATTTGCAGCGAAAGCATCTTTGCTATGCGTAAAATGTTTTCCACTGTAAGGGTCAACCTCCAAGTCCCAAAGTCGAACTGTGCTGTTCGCGTCCAGCGTTATCACTCGGCTGCTCGAGTCGAAGCTGAACTGAATCGATTCAACAGCGGAACGCTCACTTGCAGGTAGCTCGCTCATTTTGCGAAGTAATATTGGAGGGGTTTTGGAGCGTGCGTGGTCAACTTCATCGCTTAGAGAATAAAGGAGCAGACTTCCGCGAGTAGTTCCTGCCAAAAGAAGAGTCGTCTCTGAGCTTTTCTGAGGGCTAAGAGCAAGCTCTGTAATTCCACCGACACCTCTGGGCACGGGGATTTCTAGGTCAATAGCATCAACCGAATTGAAGAATTGCTTCTCGTAATCGTGATAGGACTTTACATTGAACATCGGACAGTGACCGTAACTATTATTCCGTCCTGCCATCAACAACTGCCTTTCAGCGACTTGCTCTAAGGTTGGGACATCCAAGACAGTTACGTCGTCATCTTCAACAGAGGGGGCGCCCAAGCTGTCGTTACCATCGCTGCTTCCTCCTGGAATAAATTGCACCCTTTTTTTCTGGGAAGCCCTCAAGTTATTCGCCTCATCTATCGTGACGAGCTCGTGGGTCATCTTACAGACCTTAAACCCTTCATTTGTCTCCTTCTTATCTTCTTCAGCCCTGTCCATTTTCAGCTGGTGGAGCGTCTGGTACCACATCTCCGACTTCGCAGTCCCGCTTGCATTTGTGAATGTGTCCTCAAGAGATTGAAGAATAAGCTCATCAACCTTCTTTGAGCTAAAGCGGTCAAACCTGATGACCTCAGTGTAGATACCTTTAATGGCCTCTTCAATCACCTCATTCAAAACTGTCCCGATCGCACCAAAAACGTCCCGGAGAGTGTGACTGGGTGCTTCCTGAGACTCTCGAAGCGCGCGTAGCACGTCGAAGCTCTTGAATTCATTAATGTAGCTCTCCTTGCTCTTCTTCATTTTGGAGACATTCACCTTGTCGAGGCGATTTTTCGCTTCCTCCCAAGCATCCGTTTTAGTGGACTTGAGCCATTGACACTCGGCATCGAGGTCAGAGAGCACATTTCTCGTTTTTTCGACAGTTTTTGCGGATACAGGGATGACATTTTTGGCCTTCACGGCCATAACTTTGAGATAGGCAGGCAGTGCCGAGGCCGTCGACGTCGATGTAAACGAAGGAGACTTTAGTGGCGGGGATGCTTGCTGAAAATTGTTGGTCTCTGCAGGCGACTTTGTAGGTTGCGGTACAGGTGATGTTGCTGAAAGGGGGTTCGCGGTCTTGTATTTTTTGCTTAAATTATCAAAAAGCTCGCTCTCCTTACCCTCGAACTTCTTGAGCGTCTTATTTACTTCGTCGAGTTTTTCTTTGTTATGCGTCTCGTAAAACGTTGTCAAAATGGCGGTGTAGTCAAATCTTTGCCCTTGCCCTTGGTCATTTCTTCGTCGTTCTTGCTGCTGCCCTTCTTTCAGATGCGGCAAAGGGTTTTCGTCGGTAATCGGCAAGTTCTGAAATATCTCATTCAAACCTCTCTCAGTTTCCTCCACGCCATCTACGACCAAAACGTTTATCTCCTCAAGTTGCACCTCACCGAGCTCGAGTTTGACCATGAATTCATGCCCCCTCCCCACAATGTCTTCCAACATTTTCCTCCTGACATTCACCCCTCTGATGCTCTTGAGCACTTCCTCTTTCTCCCTCTTGACATTTTCCTTCGCCTTCCTGTGCTCCGCAATAAATATCTCGTGATTCTTTCTCCTCATCTTGTTCACTTCCCCTCCGAGGCGGAAGACAGCGTCATCATTCTCGTCCCCGTGCGGACCCAGTACTCGGTCGACCATCTCCTTATCAACATTGACATCGACGCCCTCATATTCCTCCCCATCGCCCTGCTTGGCAGCCTCGTCCAAATGAGGAATCCGATTCAACAACCTTTCCAATTTATTCTTCCTTTCCTCCTCCCTTCTTTCTCTCTCCTTTTCGATGGCGCTGACAGCACTTACTTTAAGCATCTGAAGATCCTCAAGAAGCTCTATCTTCTCCCTTATCTTCGACGCCTCTAGCTTGTGCATGGCAAGGTTCTCCACCTTAAAATCGATTTCCAGATCAAATACCTCCTTGTCTAATTCCAAGTCCCCCTTCCTCTCCATCGTGACGATCCTCTGCTGCTCCAATACCTTCTCCCTCAATCTCGTCTGCTTGGACCTCTCCTCCTTTATCACCTTATCTAACTCCTTGATCCTCTCAGCAAAATCGGTTGCCTTGTTGTCAAGGCGTACACGGTTTGAGTTTTCCACTTTCCTACGGAGATTAGCCGCGAAAGCACTTTTCTCAGATAGCTCAGCCTCCAAAGCAATTAGCCTCTCCTTCTCCGTTTTCAGGACAATTGTTGCCCTGGGAGACCCTGTACCCTCTCCTGAAATAGGATCGGCCTGACTGCCTGAAGTTGCCGTCACTTCTGGGTTCAATTTTTCTGACTTTTTCGATTCGTCTGTGATTGTCGAATCGTGTAACTTTGAGGACGTGAACTTTGGGTTCAGTTTCTTAGTGGCAACAGCAGGGGCACTTTGCTGCTGTGCTTCACCATTCATGACATTCTCCTTATTGCCCTCCGAAGAGGTACTCTCCGGGTTTGATCCTCCCACCATACACAGCTGTCAATTGGTAGATTAGAGCAGCAGGGCCGTATGACAAATGCCAAATATGGAGGTTGTAAGAATGTGGACAAAGAGACGCTAATGGGTCCAAGGTGAGGACATTTACAATATTCTATTTCAATTCCGGCGGGAGATTCGCTATCCTAGATGAAAGAGAAGACGCGCAGACGTGCAAACAAATTAATTTGAAAAGTTGGTCAAAGATAAGATGTGCGGATTCAAAAAAATAGCAGAGAGAAGCCTGAAATCGAAAATCGAAGCAATCGAAGCAGGGAAAAGGGGGGGAGGAGGAAGAGCCTAATGATACCTAAATACATTCAAAATTTTAATATTAATTCTCTTCGTCGTCATCGGTCTATTATTCTCACTCTGCGGTCGAAAAATAAGTTACCAGGGTCATAAGGGAACACTGATACGTCAGTCCTCCCCCACGAAGGTATTTGTCAACTCCTTTTAAAATTTTGGTTGTAAATTATTGGGTTTGCACAGCAAAGAAACGAATATCGGGCAATAACAACGCGAGAATATTCTATGTCATACAACAGAGGAAACACTAGTCCGCCTCCCCGCGAAAGCATGACCATATTTGATTTGGTCGAAGGAAATACTTCTGAAGGCGTAAAAAATAACGACCAACGTAATTCAATCGTCTTGCCTCTTACCGCAAAGACGGGGTCGAATGATTGCGTTACACTATTTGTCGGTCCGAAAGGCGGGGGAAAGACTACTCTCATACAACAGTTCTTAGGGAAGACAGCTGCTGAAGGGGTCAAGACGACTACTGCTCTCGAGTATCAATTTGCCAGGAGGTTGAAACCAGGAAGGTGAGTTTTTAGCCTGCTTAAGTTGATCTTTTGTTCATTTTGTCCCTCTATTTCTCCCTCATCTAACACACCCTTCTCCACCACCAAAAGTACAACTGAAAAAGAGATTTCCCACCTATGGGAACTTGGCGGGTCAGTATCCCCCTCTTGCGGCTCTTCGCTAGTCACCGTACCGCTAGTCCCTCACCTCCCACGCTCCACAGTCTGTATCGTCCTCGACGGCTCCGACTACCGTTCCTGTATCCCAAATTTAACCAGGTGGATAACCACTATACAAAGTCGTTTGACATCATCTTTGGACTCACTCGGTGAAGACAGTGGCGGGGAAGAGATTCGCAGGCTGTGCTTTATACGCTCTCAGAATTTGCGTCTGCCGCAATCCCATCCAGACTTTTCGAAAGTGAATCCCTTCCCCGTACCACTCTTTATTGCTTTGAATAAGTACGACGTATCAATTAACAATCTTCAACCCAAGGAACGCAAGATCCTCTTACTTGCGATACGATTCATCGCTCACTGGAACGGTTGCACGATAGTCGAAACCAGCTTCAAGGATAAGCAAGCGAGGGATAACTGGAAATCGAAAGCGAGGCAGAGATTTTTTCCCGTTAAGGGTGAATTAGAGGAGGTTAAGGAGATAGGAGAGGGGGAAGGGAACTCCTCTAAGGAGGACCTTTGGAAGAAGTCAGGCTCAATATCCGACAGCACGGGGCCGATTTCTATTAAGTTCGGTTATGATACGTTCGATTCCATATGTGGCGGGTTGGGAGATAGGTGGGGAGGAGAGCTGCTTGACCGTCGTGACGGCAGTGTTAAGAAGGGTGCAATGGACACCTTAAATAAAATCGTCACGGAATGTTTAAGCGGTCGCGGAGGTGGGACTAGTAACAATGACAGTGAAACTTGGGATAAGTTAGAAACCGAGGAGGAAGATACCACGGGATTACTCGAGGATTACCCTTGCCCTCCCGTTGACGAGGCGAGGGAAGGGAGAGACGCTAAACTTCGGGATTACAAGAAGGAAGTCGAAAGGATGGAGGAAATAAGGAAGAATACCCTTGCTGTGGAGGGAGGAGAGAATGACAGTAAGAGTAAATCAAAGGGGGAAAGGGGGGATAGGGAGAAGAGGAGGAATAGGAAGTGAGCCTTTGAAGAGAGAGGGGAGGGAGGACGGATGGAATGCTGCTGTTAGGTGGTATCTGTTTGAGTGCCCAGTGAGCAGAACTAAACTACCCAAGTTACATTTTACAGAAAAGTGTATCTACTTTCATACAATGTACCTAAACACTACGCCTCTTTTGGTCGTCTACGTTAAGGATACTCTGTTTTTTCTCGCGACTTTTGAGTGAAAGAACTAGGCCTCAAGTAATTTTCAAACAAGTCAATTTTGCTTGTCATCATCACACTACTAGTCGGTCAGCTAAAATCGGCCAGCCGATTCGGTCACTTTTTACGCAGTACGGCCTTACTAATCTCTTGCAACAAGGAGCCGCATGGATTCCTGCCCTTGCTTGCCCAAGGCCCTTTCAGGCAACGCCCAAAATTACCATCCCACCATTGTCGAATCTCTCTTGTCTTGGTGTCAATTATCATCCGGTTGGGGACATACCGGATTTTAAGCTTTTCTATCGTTTTAGAGTCTATCCAGCCATGTATGACATCGGGCCACATGTCCAAAGCGTTGGCGATCGCCTAAGAAGGTGGGGTGGGAAGAGAGTGCAGTGGATGAGAGAGAGATTTTCAAAGGCTTGTGTTATATTATTTTGATTTGTTGGCGACAATCAATTCGCCCATTGTTTTTTTTTTATTAGAAGAAACGTTTGCGTCAAAAAATGCGGGCGGAGCTAATTGACAAGCTAATGGCGGGTTGACTCATAACCACACTCACGGCCTCATGCGAGAGTTACTTACATCATGGTGGCTCTCATCACAGTTTACTGCAATAAATCCTACAGAACATGGCAAGTAATTTGGATTTTCCCTTGCCTTTTTCGCAGCGGAATTTAGCTCCCTGAGGCTGACACCATTTCTCACCGGCGATCAAGGGTCAACTGTTATTACTGGTTCAGCTGTTCTGGTCTGTTTCGAGATGTAAAATTCGAGAACAATAATCTGCTTGGTAGCGAAGATATCAAAAATATCTCGATAAATGAGGGTATCCAGAAGAAAAATAGTAAGCGGGGGCAATGCTGCGCTAATAGAGAGCGCACTCGTATTTTTATCGTAATTCTTGATGAGTCTTGAGGTAGAGGAAGAATTCATCATGAGTGAAGTCAGATGGGTCAGAGCCTTTTGTTTGGCAATGTGGAGAATTTTTTGTTTTTTAGGGGGAAATTTCCCGTGCTGCGCGGTAGGTTTAAGAGGAGTTGCGTCCGAAAACGTCGTTGCGAAAGTTTTAAGTGTTGCTGTTTTTTTTGAAAGGAGGGACTTTAAGCGACCATATTTTGACTGGTAACTGACACTGTTGCTGCCCGCACAGACGACGATATTGTTGTGTTTGTCGGTATTTTCATCCTTCTTCCCGGTGCTGTTACCTGATCCAGAGACTGCAGTGGCGGTCGAAAAATTGTTTTGGGTATTGGCACCTCGAAAATTGTCTGCCTCACTGACATCATTTGTACCTCTTTCCGCCGTTTTTGAAGAAAATTTTTTCTCGCCCCATCTACCTCGGGGGATAAAAATGCTTTCCAGACTACCCTTCCCTTTTGACGAAGCGAACAAATTTGACTTTTGAACTCGAGACTTTTGGTTGTGTGGAGGTGGAGGAGTATTCTCATTAATTTCAGAGGCAAAGTCGGCGGGTGAAAAGGTCAGCTGGATTGTGCCTACTCCACTTTCAGTCATTTCAGACATGTTAGATTAGATTTTTTAAGTTGCTAAAAAAATTGCAATTTCGGTTTTCGCACTGAACTGTTTCATAGTAATTACCCTGAGAGTGCATCGTCAAGGTCAGTTTGTTTCTCTTTGGCCACCAATATCATCTCGAGAGCGTTTATCGCATTAAACATCAATATCCTTCTCTCTACTCCTTTTCCCAG